>ERZ773196.1377-NODE-1377-length-13581-cov-19.521144_pt1 | contig 13581 bp, 9 predicted proteins | sample MGYA00581009_ERZ773196 | MGnify/ENA primary metagenome ERZ773196 (study PRJEB29015, sample SAMEA2738162) | human oral metagenome | biome: human oral; feature: human-associated habitat; material: saliva | place: China | collected 2243 ... | reverse complement strand
GTCTTTTCTCCTTTTCTATCGTAGAGAAAGACTACGGAGTGGCAATCCCTCTTTTAAACTCTTGCCACTCGCAAGAGTTATGGTTGTATGTTAAACAAGAATTTACTTGAGCAAGCGCAAAGCATTTTTACCCAAGAGTTCCTTATGCTTGACCGCATCCCAGATGGCTGGAAAGAAAGCTCTCTGCTTGGTATTGCCGATTACCTCAATGGACTCGCAATGCAGAAGTACCGTCCAAAGGATGATGAGCAAGGTCTGCCTGTTCTTAAAATCAAAGAACTGCGCCAAGGTTCCTGCGATTTTAACAGTGAATTATGCTCACCTTCCATCAAGCCGGAATATATTGTTCATGACGGCGATGTAATATTCTCATGGTCGGGTAGCCTTCTTGTTGATCTTTGGTGCGGAGGGACTTGTGGTTTGAATCAGCATTTATTTAAAGTCACATCCTCTACCTACGATAAATGGTTCTAGTACGTATGGACAAACCACCATCTGCAAAAGTTCGCTGCTATCGCTGCAGACATGGCCACAACGATGGGACATATCAAGCGCGAAGAACTGTCAAAAGCAGAAGTGCTGATTCCTTCACAATCTGACTATGAACGCATAGGTGGTCTTCTTGCTCCTCTATACGATCTTGTTATCGCTAATTGTATAGAGAACCGTAAACTTGCATCCCTGCGTGATGAGCTACTTCCTCAGCTTATGTCAGGACAGCTTAATGTTTCGGAGGTGTCGTTATGAACGAAAAGGAACTGAGGATTCCCTTTAATGCTCCTCTCAACGAGGTGGACACTGAATTGCAGACCTATAGCTGCCGTCAGAACAATCCCGACATCTGTGGTAACAATGACCTTGCTGGTGTTTGTGCTTTTGTGAGCAAGGATAGAATCTGTCGTAAGCTATCTCGTGCATGGAAGAAGCAGTACCAAAAGCTCAAGGTTTAGGCCGCTAAATTCTTGTTTATCTCTGTATTAAGCTGTATTTTTCTATCAAGCACCTCCAATATGTCTGCTATTTTTTGCTGTTCGCTATAAGGCGGTAGTATTACTGGCAACTTATGCTGTGCAGTGATACCAAGATATGCCCTTGTGCTACCAGAGCCAGCCCAATTATTCAGCGTCGTTTGAAAATCGGGAGAATCAAAATAATACTTTAGGTATCTGTTATCAATTCCCCGTTTCACTCTGTAATACGTCACTTGAGGCGTTAGGATAATAGTTTCATACCTATCAGGAACAATCGCAGTACGTCCAATAGTTGCCTTGTGCGTGAGAAGAACATCTCCTGGTTTAGCAAAACCTTTTCTAAGCGTTTTCGCTTGCTCTTCAGATATAAAGACGCAACCATCAAGATCTACTACTCCGTTGATGAGGTTATTGGCCATAATAAACGGCACGCCCTCGTCAACATAGTCAGATGCTTTCGGATGTATGCTTCCATGATTTCCATCTAATGGCTCATCCAACATATCTAAATCTATGAGTTCTTGGACTGTATATTCTTTCCATTCAGAGTTCATACCCAATCGCTCCTAACTTTCTTCTGATCTCGTCCTCCAGTTCATGGGACTTGGCGAACATATCGGACAGTTCTGATGTCAGTCTGGTCATTTTCTCTTCGAATGGCTCGCCGTCATCTTCCTGCTCCTCGATGCCAACATAGCGTCCGGGAGTCAAAACGTAATCCTGCTTTGCAATATCCTGAATTGTCGCTACAGAACAGAAGCCCTTTTCATCCTCAAGTGTGCCGTTCTGGAATGCTTCAAATGTATCTGCGAGCTTTTGTATATCATCCTCGGTAAAATCGCGGTGCTTACGGTCTACCATATGTCCCATCTTGCGAGCATCAATAAAGACCGTCTTGCCTTTCTGCTTCTTGCCCTTTGAAATGAACCAGAGCGTCGCCGGAATTGTTACGCTATAGAAGAGCTGCGGAGGCATCGCAATAATGCCTTCAATCAGGTCATCTTCTATGATCTTCTTTCTGATTTCACCCTCGCCTCCAGTCTGGGAAGACAGTGCTCCATTTGCAAGGACAAGTCCAATCTTTCCGTTCGGTGCAAGATGATGAATCATATGCTGAATCCACGCAAAGTTGGCATTACTTGCAGGCGGGATTCCATATTTCCAGCGAACATCGTCCATCAGCTTATCCTGTCCCCACGGATTATAATTGAAGGGAGGATTGGCCAGAATGAAGTCTGCCTTCAATGTCGGATGAAGGTCTTTCGTAAATGTGTCGGCATGATAACTACCAAGATCAGCATCAAGACCACGAATCGTAAGATTCATGATGGCCATCTTCCATGTGTCCGGATTGGCTTCCTGACCATATATTGAAATTGATCCTCTTTTAGCGGAGTGTGCTTGAATGAACTTAGCGCTCTGTACGAACATGCCACCACTGCCACAGCAGCAATCATATACACGGCAGTTTGAATAAGGCTTCAGAATTGACACCAGCGTGTTTACGATACTTGACGGTGTATAAAATTCTCCACCGCCTTTGCCTTCCTTTTCGGCAAACTGAGCGATGCAATATTCGTAAGTTCTACCGAGGACATCTCGGTTACCTTCGGTCTCTCCCATATCCATATTGGTAAAGAGGTCAACGACATCTCCGAGGACTCTTTTGTCCAGATCCGGACTGGCATAATTCTTTGGAAGTACATTCTTGAGTTTCTTATTGTCAGCTTCGACTGCACGCATAGCATCATCAATAATCCTTCCAATTTCAGGCTTATGCGCTGCTGCCGCAATCTTATTCCAGCGGGCATCCTCCGGCACGAAGAATACGTTGTCCTCGAGATATGCGTCCGGATCATCCTCAAATCCATCCCCTTCGTCTACAAGCTGTTGATACTTCTTGTCAAATGCCGTAGAGATGTACTTCAGGAAGATAAGCCCAATTATCACGTTTCTATATTCTGATGCCGGGATATGTCCCCATAACACGCAGGCCGCATCCCAGATTTGTTTTTCAAAGCCAATATTAGCAGTGTTCTTTTCAGCCATTTACTTTGTCCTCACTTTCGGTAGTTTCATCAGGTATTATCTCCAAAATATCAGAGAAATCACAGCTCAAAACGCCGCAAATACAACTCAATGTAGAAAGCACTCTCGCGGCAACTCAACTCTCACACTTTTTGAGCTGATTTTACTTTGGATAAGTTACCGAGAAGTGTTTGTCCAGCCTGATGTCAAATTTGCCCGATTGCCCGAAAAGCACAGTATACTTAAGCTTTCGCGACTATTTTCCTTCGACTCTTGACATCAAACATACCGTCTCCACATGCATGGTCCGCGGAAAGTTATCGACCGGGCGTACACGCATTAACTCGTAGCCGTTGGCGCGGAGGTATTTTATGTCCCGCGCGAGAGTAGATGGGTTGCAACTCACATAGACAATGCGCTTCGGCGCAAGTTCTACCATAGTGCGGAGGGCAGTTTCATCGCAGCCCTTCCGCGGCGGGTCCACGGTAATCACATCGATGCGCTGCGCGGGGTGTTCCCGCTGCCACGCCGGGAGTATTTCCTCGGCGGCACCGGTAAAGAATTCCGCGTTTGCAATGCCGTTACGCTTGGCGTTTTCCTTGGCGTCTCGAATGGCCGCCGGCACAATTTCCACGCCGTAGACCTTCTTTGCCTGTCGCGCCAAAAAGAGGGAGATGGTCCCGATACCGCAGTATAAATCCCAGACGGTCTCGTTTCCGCTAAGCGCCGCGAATTCGAGCGCCGCGCCGTACATGGCCTCGGTCTGAACGGGGTTCACCTGATAGAACGAATGCGGCGAAATGCGGAAGCGTATATCGCCTATGTTGTCCTCGATATAGCCCTTGCCGTAGAGGGTGCGCACCGTGTCGCCGAGTATCACATTGTCCCGGCGGGTGTTGGTGTTGAGCACCAGGGTCTCAAGATGAGCCCCCGCGGTATCCGCCGCCTGAAGCGCCTTTAGCAGCGCCTCCCAATGCGGCAGTTCCTTGCCGTTTACAATGAGACAGAGCATATAGCCCTTGGTCGCACGGCTCTTCCGTATCAGGGCGCGGCGAAGCAGCCCCCTGCCGCTCTCTTCGTCGTAGGGGGCTATCCCGAAGCGCTCCGTAAAGGCGAGTAGCACTTCCAGAATGCGCGCGTTTTCAGCGGCGCCGATATCGCAGTCAAGCCAGGGAATCACGCGATGACTCCGGGCAGCATAAAAGCCGGCAACGGGTTTTCCGTCCTCGCCGGCTGCAAACGGCACCTGGGCCTTATTTCGGTAGCGGGACGGCTCTTCCATCCCGACGATTGCTTCCGTGACGGCATCCAGCCGTTCCGCCGGCACTTCGCCGATGCGAAGCAGGTCCTCTCTCACCTTGTTCGCCTTAAGGCGAAGCTCGGCCTCGTAGGAGAGTGCCTGCAGCTGGCAGCCGCCGCAGCGCTGCTCGACCGCACAGCGCGGTGTGACGCGCTCCGGCGAAGGTTTTAAAAACGTTTTCACGCGCGCAAAGCCATAGTTCTTTTTGAGCTTCATCGCAAGGCAGCGCGCCGTGTCTCCGGGGAGGGCGCCCTTCACAAACCAGACAAAGCCGTCCGACTTGCCGATCCCGAGCCCCTCATCGGAGAGCCCCGTAATTTCCAGGTCAAACTCATCGTTCTTACGCATGCGGTCTTCTCTTTCTCTCTTCAAAGCGCATCCTTCCGCGCTTATACGCCGCTCTCGGAGGTTTTTCTCAGGTTGCTGTCCAGAAAACGGTTAAACCCGAGCCAGCCGTTATTTGCCCCGGCGGCATTCAGGAGTTCCATAAAGGTCTCCATCTTTGCGTCGGTATTGTCCGCGAGATTCAGGGCCATGGCCTCAATCAGTGCGGGCTTCTTCGGGGAGCCGAATTCCAGCTCGCCGTGGTGCGCGACAATGCAGTGCCGAAGTTCGGCCGCGCGCTTCTCGGGGAAGTTCGGAATCTTTGCAATCGCCGCCGCGATCATCTCGCAACCGATCACAATATGACCGAGCAGCTGTCCCTCATCGGTATAGGCATTCTCCGGGAAAGCCGAGAGCTCACGGGTCTTGCCGATGTCGTGACAGAGCGCCGCGGTAATCAGGAGGTCTCGGTTCAGAATGGGGTAGTTCTCACAGTAGTAGTCGCAGAGTCGCGCGACACTCAAGGTGTGCTCCATGAGGCCGCCGATAAAGCCGTGGTGCACGGACTTGGCCGCCGAGCTCAGACGGAAACGCTTCACAAAGGCAACATCGTCCACGAAAAAGGCGCGGAGCAACGTCTGCAGGTAGCTGTCCTGCACCGACTGAATTTGTGCCAGGAGTTCCGCATACATCTCGTTATTGTCCCGAGCGGAAACCGGCATGTAGTCGCCCGGGTTATACTCTCCCTCATTGGCGCGGCGAATACGGCTGATTTTGAGCTGCAGCTTGTTGTTGTAAAGAATCACATCTGCGTCGATTGCGACATAGTCGAGCTCATCGAAGTCGCCGATACCGGGATTTCCGGGTTCCCAAATTTTTGCGTCGACCACGCCTGTCTTATCGCGGAGCTGCAGACTCTCATACTCCTTACCGCTCTTGGTGAGATAGGTCGCCTTTTGCTGGCAGAGATAAACCTCCGAAATATGGGTGTTCTCCCGGAGTGCGTCGATATATTTCATAGTGTGTCCTTTCTGGTTTGCCGTTATCTGCCCGCAAGTGTCGCGGTGACCGAGATGGTCTCATACTTCTCTCTGCCGTTTCGCATGAGGGTTAAGCGCACGCTCTCCCCTTTCGCACTCTTTTCCAGCGCAGCTTCGAGGTCGCGCATGGTCTCGATTTTGCTGTCGCCGAGCGAAATCAGAATGTCCCCCGGCTGCACGCCCGCCGCATAGGCCGGCGCATTCGGTTCGACGCGGGAAATGTAGACGCCCGCCGGCATCCCCTGTTCGCGCTGCGGTGCGCCGACCTGTCTGCCGTAAATGCCGAGCTTCGCCGTTTCTTTCCCGTTCATCATCCGCTCGATCATGGGCTTCAAATCCGAGATGCCGAGGATGGCCGTGCTGCTCTGCCCCTCCGTCTCGGAGAACAGATCTGTCATCCAGCCGACCAGCTCGCCGTCCGCGTTTAAGACCCAGGTGCCGGACGCCGCGTCTCCGCTCACATCCGGCAGGTAAACGGTCGCATAGCCGTCCATCACACTCACATTGGTCCGGACATTCGAGAGAAAGCCGTACTTCACCGAGTGAATCATGCCGAGCGGTGAGCCGATCAGGAACAGAAGATCGCCGCGCTTCAGGCGGTAGGAATTGCCGAAGGGAATCACGGCCTGCTTTGCGAGGCTGTCCCGGTTCGCATCCGTAATCGGGAGCGAGAGCACCGCGAGATGAGTCGCACTGTCCCGCAGTTTGACGGTCGCGCTCATCTGATCGCCGCGGGCAAAGGTGACAGTCACCGTGTCGGTGCCCTCCACCGCGGCGGTCGTTGTGAGAAACAGGAGCTCGCTCTCCGTCTTTGCGACCGCAAGCCCCGCGTAATTCTCCGAACTCTCGAGCGCATTGTTAAACCAGTCCCGTTCGGCCTGCTCATGCGTCACGGAGACCACCGCGGCATCGGCGCTGTCGGCCTGTTTCCGGAGCGTTCCCGCCATCTGACGGATGTCGCTGAGCGTGTAATCCCGGTTCTCTATGACCTGTTCGACCTGTTCCCGAATATTCTGATTCTCGGCTTCCCCGTTCGCTTCTCCGCTGCCGGACTCGGCCTCCGCGGGAGAACTCAGCTGCTCGCGCGACTCCCCTTCGCTCCGGCTCTCGTCCCGCTCGATTTTGACACTGTTTTTTTCCGTGCTCTGCCGCCACTTTTTTGCGAGTATCGGGCAGGTGACGCAGGTGATGGCTGCAGCGCCGAGCGCAAAGCCCGCCCCGGCAAGCGCCGCTTTTCCGGCGAGTGCCATCAGCTTTTTTCTCTTTTGCTTTTTCTCGGCGATATGCTGTGTGATAAACTCATCTTCCTGCATAAAGCTCCCTCCGCCGCTACTGTATTAGGCTTAGTATAGCATAAAAGCACTGCTTTCGAAACGCGCGGCGCGCTTTGTGTTATACTATAGGCGTATTTTTGCAATTTGAATTTGATATAACCTCCGCCGCTCCGGCGGAAGAAACGGATGATAATCAGGCATGAACCAAAAAACCTTGCACACTCTGGAATTTGATAAAATTTTGTCGCTGCTCGAAGAAAAGGCCGTGAGCGCGCCCGGAAAAGCGCTGTGTCGCGCCCTTACGCCAATGACGGAACTCGGCGCCATCGAGACCGCCCAGGCGGAGACCGAGGCTGCGCTCTCCCGCATCCGCATGAAGGGCGAATTGCGCCTCGCAGGGCTCCGCGATGTGAGCGCCTCGGTGAAGCGCCTCGATGTCGGCGGAACTCTCAGCACTTCCGAGCTCTACGCCATCGGCACGCTGCTCGACTTAAGCGAGCGCGCCCGGAATTACGGCGCGCACGAAGAGGCGGAGCCGGATCCCGACGCACTCGAAGCCTCTTTCACGGCGCTCTCCCCGCTCCCGAAAGAAAAGCGGGAACTGAAGCGCTGCATCCTCTCGGAGGAACTGGTCGCCGACACGGCGAGCGCCGAGCTTTCGCGCATCCGGCGGCAGATGAAAACGGCCGACGAGCGCATGCACAGCGCCCTCCAGGAGGAAATCAACCGCCACAAGAGCTATCTCATGGATACCATCGTGACCATGCGTAACGGCAGCTACTGCCTCGCCGTGAAGAGCGAGTACAAGTCGAAACTCCCGGGCGTGGTGCACGACCAGAGTTCCACCGGCTCGACCGTTTTCATCGAGCCGCTTGTCGCCGTGCGCCTGAACAACGAATACCGCGAGCTGGTCATTGCCGAGCAGCAGGAAATCACAAAAATTCTCGCGGCGCTCAGCGCGCTTCTCACGCCCTGCACCGCTGCTCTGCTCGCAAATCAGAAAATACTCGCCGCACTTGACTTTGTCTTTGCGAAGGCGCGGCTTGCCTCTTCGATGCAGGCCTCGAAGCCGCTCTTTAACACCGAGCGCATCGTCGAAATCAAAGACGGCCGCCATCCGCTGATTCCGCGGGACAAGGTGGTCCCGATCAGCATACGGATCGGCGACGACTTCACGCTCCTCATCATCACGGGACCGAACACCGGCGGCAAGACGGTCTCCCTGAAAACCATGGGACTGTTTACGCTGATGGGGCAGGCCGGACTTCACATCCCGGCATTTCAGGGGAGCCGCCTCGCCGTATTCCGCGATGTCTTTGCGGACATCGGCGACGAGCAGAGCATAGAGCAGTCGCTCTCGACTTTCTCGGGGCACATGAAAAATGTGGTCGAGATTCTAGCGTCTGCAGACAGCGATTCGCTCTGCCTCTTCGACGAGCTCGGCGCCGGCACGGACCCGACCGAGGGCGCGGCGCTCGCGATTGCGATTCTGTCGTTCTTACAGAATATCGGCGCGCGGACGGTCGCGACCACGCACTACAGCGAATTGAAAGTCTACGCGCTCTCTACGAAGGGCGTCGAAAACGCAAGCTGTGAATTCGATGTCGCGACACTCCGCCCGACCTACCGGCTCTTAATCGGTATTCCGGGCAAGAGTAACGCGTTTGCGATTTCCAAAAAACTCGGACTCCCGGATTACATCATTGAGGAGGCAAAGACACACATCGAGCAGAACGATGCGGCCTTTGAGGATCTCCTCACCCGTCTCGAGGCGGATCGCCGCACGATTGAGGCCGAGCGGAAGGAAATCCTCGCGTACCGGACCGAGATTGAAGAGTTGAAAAACCGGCACGAAAAGGCGGATCAAAACCTCGACGAGCGCAAAGAGCGCATTCTCGAGAAGGCGCGCGCCGAAGCCGAGCGCATTCTCGCCGAAGCAAAAGAGAGCGCCGATCAGAGCATACGGCGCATCAGCCGCCTGAGCGCGGACTCCGGTCTGCTCCGCGAACTCGAAAAAGAGCGCACCGGCCTCCGCGAACGGTTAAAGTCGGTCGAAAAGACCGCGCCGAAAAAGAAGTCCGTCAAAGCGGCAAAGCCCGCTGTGCTCCACATCGGCGACTCGGTCCGCGTGCTCAGCATGGACCACGATGCCATTGTCTCGACGCTGCCGGATAAAAATAACCGCCTCTTTGTCCGCATGGGCGTGCTTCGCACGCAGGTTTCCGCGGACGATGTGGTTCTCATCGAGGAGGAAGCGGCAAGCGCAAAGGGCGCAAAGCGCGGCTACAGCGGCGCAGCGCCGACCTTCGGCAAGGCCTCCCACATCTCCCCCGAAATCAATCTGATCGGCAAGACAGTGGACGAGGCGCTCGGGGAGCTCGACAAGTACCTGGACGACGCCCTCCTCGCGCACCTGAACTCGGTCCGCGTGATTCACGGCCGCGGCACCGGCGCGCTGAAAAAAGGCGTGCTCGCCTGGCTCAAAAAGCAGCCCTATGTCAAGAAATTCGAAGATGCCCATTTTGACGACGGCGGCGAGGCCGTGACCGTGGTCACCTTCCGCTGACCCGCAGAAAGGAGTCTCTTTGGCAGGAAAACAGAAAATACTGATTGTCGACGACGACGAAAATATCGCGGAGCTCATCTCCCTCTACCTGGAAAAAGAGTGCTTCGAGACGCACATTGCGCCGGACGGCGCGGCAGCACTCTCGCTCTTTCACTCGCTCTCCCCGGATCTCGTGCTCCTAGACCTCATGCTGCCGCATGTCGACGGCTACCAGGTATGTCGCGAGATTCGAAAAAGTGCCCAGACGCCTGTCATTATGCTCTCGGCAAAGGGCGAGGTCTTTGACAAAGTGCTCGGACTCGAGCTCGGCGCCGACGACTATATCATAAAGCCCTTCGAGCCGAAGGAACTGGTCGCGCGCGTCCGCGCCGTGCTGCGCCGCTACCGGCCGCAGGAAGCTGCCTCGCCCGTCCGCGCCGACACGGATGTAGTGCGCTGCGAGGATTTGGAGATCAGCCTCACGAACTACGCTGTCCGCTATGAGGGGCGCCCGGTCGAAATGCCGCCGAAAGAGCTTGAACTCCTCTACTTTATCGCCTCCCACCCGAACCAGGTCTTTACGCGCGAGCAGCTCTTGGACCACATCTGGGGCTATGAGTATGCGGGCGATACCCGCACGGTCGATGTGCATATCAAGCGCCTCCGCGAGAAGCTGAAGGATAAGCCGAGCTGGTCCATCGCCACCGTCTGGGGCGTCGGCTATAAATTCGACCTCCGCGCATGATGAAGTTCATACGCCGCTCTCTCTACTTAAAATTTCTGCTCGGTTATCTGCTCTTCGGCGTCGCGGGCTTTCTCGCGGTCTCGACGCTCTCCGCGCGTCTCACGGAGAGTTATCTGATCAAGAGCCGCGCGCGCACGCTCTACGACGAGGCGAATCTGATTGCCGCCGCCTACTCGGGTGTCTACGACGGCAAGGCGCTGCCGCTCCAGAGCGCCTACCCGCAGCTCGAAGCTGTCTCCACCTATCTGCGGGCGGAAATCTGGATTATGGACAAAAACGGCGCGATTGTCATTGACTCCGCGCACAGCTGGGACGGCCGCACCATACCGGATTTCGATCCGACCGCGACCGGCAATCGCTCCTATACGGTCGGCTCCTACTTCGGCTCCTTCCCGGAGACCGTCCTCAGTGTCTCCGCACCGATCACGGGCAATTACCGGACCTACGGCTATGTCGTGATTCATCTCCGGATGAACTATGTCCGGGAAGATGCGATGCAGATTCTGAATCTGGTCTATATCAGCTACGGCATTGTCTTTCTGCTATCCCTCACCTTCCTCTTTATTTTTCACTTTGCGGTATACCGGCCGCTCGCCGCAATCACCGAGGGCGCCCGCCAATTTGCCGACGGCAACCTGACCCACCGGATTCCGGTGCGCGCCGAGGATGAGATGGGCTATCTCGCGACAACCATGAACGGAATGGCGGAAAAGCTCGCGCGTCTCGAGGAAGATGAGCGGCGCTTTATCGCCAATGTTTCCCACGATTTCCGCTCGCCCTTGACTTCGATCAAGGGCTTCTCCGAGGCGATTCTGGACGGCACCATTCCGCCCGAACAGCGGGAAAAGTACATGCGGCGCGTCATCGCCGAGAGCGAACGCCTCTCCAAGCTCACGGAAAACATGTTGCGTCTCAATACGCTGAATCCCGGGCAGACGCTGCATAGAAGCGTCTTTGAGCTGAATGCGCTGATACGCGCCACAGCCGAGAGCTTTGAACCCCAGTGCAAGGCAAAGCATATTCACATCTCCCTCCTCTTCGCCGAGGAACAGAGTTTTGTCTATGCCGACGCCCTGCGCATCCAGCAGGTCCTCTACAATCTCACCGACAACGCAATCAAATTTTCGCCGGAGAACAGCGAGATTGAGATTGCCTGCACGGAGCACCGCAACCGGATGGAAATCTCGGTCAGCGACAGCGGCATCGGTATTCCGGACGAGGACTTGTCCCGCATCTTTGACCGCTTCTTTAAGGGCGACCGCTCCCGCGGGCAGGACAAGATGGGCGCGGGACTCGGCCTCGCGATTGCGCGGGAAGTCATGCTCGCGCACGGCGAGAGCCTGGAAGCGACGCAGCGCACAGAAGGCGGCAGCCGTTTTGTCTTCACACTTCCGAAAGCTGACGAAAAAAACCTGCGCCACTGACAGGGAATCGTCATTCTGTCGTAAGGAATTCGTAAGCTTGCTGTGCTATACTCGCTATATAGAAGTTTTTAGAATTCGGAGGTATTTATGATGAAACGACTGAAACGGGCAACTGCCCTGTTCCTCTGCCTCGCGATGACGCTCTCACAGGGTGCTGTGAGCTTCGCGCGGACGGAGGATGACGACCCGCAGGACTATTCGGTCAGCGATGTCTCCTTTGATGTCTCAAACGACCGCGTCTATGTCAACTGGTCGGTCGGCGACAGCCGCACAAGCTACACGGTGCAGCTCTACAGCTCCTCGGATTTAAAACCGAAGCACAAGATCGGCACGGCTGTCACGGCGGGCTATACGTCGGAAAAGGCCGACGTCACCGACAAGGTCTTAAAGCGCGGCGCCGGCACCTACTACGCGCAGGTCACGGCAAAGAAGAAGGCCAAGGGACAGGGACGCGCGGCTTCCGCCATGGGCGCCGAGACCATCACGTCCGAGGACATCATGATGATTAAGCAGAACCGCGGCAATGCGGATGAGACCAAGACTTCCGCTGCCGCAAGCACTGCCGCCAACCAGAGCACGACCGCGCAGAATGCTACCGCACAGACCCAGGCGGCCAACACACAGAATACCGGCGCGCAGAACACGGCTGCCGCAACCGGTCACTGGGTGTCGCTCGAGAACGGCGGCTGGAGCTATGTGCAGAACAACGGTCAGAAGGCGACCGGCTGGTTCCAGGTCGGCGATAAGTGGTACTATTCGGGCAGCGACGGCACTATGTGGGCAAATGCCTGGATTAAGAGCGCGACCGAAGAGGGCGTCTACTATTATGTCGGCTATGACGGCGCCATGCTTGTCAGCACAATGACGCCGGACGGCTACCGCGTCGACTACAACGGCAAGTGGACCCCGAAATACTGAGTTGAATCGATACGGATCGGAGAACGGCACCGCAGGTTTTGCGGTGCCGTTTTTTTGGAAAAGGTTACACAAAAGGCCGTTAAATTTTTGTGATAATCTTCTTACAGGAAAGTAAGAGAACCGTAAGTGAAATCCACTATTCTTTCCCGCCGAAATCGTTTAGGATAGAGTCAACAGAAAAAATTACCAAGCAGGAAATCCTGCGGAACGGAGGAAACAGAAATGATGCAGAAGAATCTGTTAAAGAAAGTTGCTCCCATTGTTCTGAGCGCTGCTATGCTGCTCGGCATGACAAGCGTCGCCTTTGCAAAGTCCTCAAAGGGCGTTGTACAGAATGTCACGATTGATCTCGACTACGACCTCTCTCCGGGCATGACCGCAAGTCAGATTGATGCCGAGAGTGACAGCGCAGGCGTGGACAGCGTCAAGGTCACCTCAATCACGAACACCGACTTCGGCAAGAAGCCGAAGGTCACGCTGAAGCTGAAGCCCGACAGCGACTTCACCTTCAAGGGTACGCCGAAGGGCAATGTCAAACTCAATGACAAGGGCGGCAAGGGCGCCGAGGTCAGCAAGATTGTCACGAGCGCAAGCGCAATGACCGTCACGCTCACCCTGCCGAAGACCGGCTCCACGGATAAGGATGCACTCGAAGTCGGAGATGTCTCCTGGGGTGACGATGACAGCCCGGTGGTTTCCTGGGATCAGGCGGACTACGCAAAGCAGTACGAAGTGAAGCTCTACCGGAACAACACCATCCGTGAGTCGGTCACGACAAACAGCACGAGCTACGACTTCCGCAGCCAGATTCGCGAAGGCGGCAAGGGCGATTACACCGTCAAGGTCCGCGCGATTGTCGGCAACGGCAACGGCTCGAAGGGCAACTGGACCGAGTCGGATGAGTTCAGCGTCGATGACGATATCCTCGCAGCACTCGGCGGCAAGACGAACAACGGCGGCTCCAACAACGGCGGTCAGACCGGCCCGAACGGATCGAACTCCGGCAACAAGG
>ERZ773196.1376-NODE-1376-length-13583-cov-20.309432_pt1 | contig 13583 bp, 13 predicted proteins | sample MGYA00581009_ERZ773196 | MGnify/ENA primary metagenome ERZ773196 (study PRJEB29015, sample SAMEA2738162) | human oral metagenome | biome: human oral; feature: human-associated habitat; material: saliva | place: China | collected 2243 ... | reverse complement strand
GTGGCGACGCCGTCAGAGCTTGACTTCGTCAATCTCTTTGACTAAACTTTGAGCCTAAGGTCTCAAAGTTCACGAAAATAGCGCCACGGCGAAAAGTATCGCCTTTGGTTCGCTTCGCTCACTATTGGCAAAGCTAAACCATTGTTTATCTTTCTTTCATAGTTTATTGTCGTTTCGGACAAGGTTTTTAAGTTCTCTAGCCTAGTTGTAGACAACTACCATGGCTGGGCGTAGGATTCGGTCATGGAGTTTGTAGCCTTTTTGGAAGACTTGTGCGATGGTGTCAGCTGGATGCTCGTCATCTGCAGGAACTGTTTGAATGGCCATGTGGTAGTTATGGTCAAATTCGCCGTCCGCTGCGATTTCTTCAATTCCTTCTTCTTTCAGAGCATGAATCAAGCTTTCTTGAACCATTTCTAGTCCTTTTCTGACATCATCTGTCAACCCTTCTACGGCAAGGGCACGTTCAAGGTTATCAAGTGATGGCAAGATTGCTTTTGCCAAATCTTGGCTACGATAGCGTTGCAAAAGTTGGCGTTCTTCGTTGGCACGACGTTGAATATTTTGCATTTCTGCATGGGCACGAAGGTATTTGTTTTCAAATTCTTCGGCACGCGCTTGTGCTTCTTCTAATTCAGAAGGTTGGTTGGTTTCCTCTACAACTTCTTCAGTTGTCTCGACAACTTCCTCTTCTTTCACGTCTTCTTTTTTGATTTCTTCTGTCAAGGCATACACCCCTTTCATTTGGTCTTAATTTACTTCATAATGGTTGCTGTTGAGGTAACGGTAGTAGTCCGTTAACTTCATGACAAGCACTCGGCCGATAACATTGACGAGGCTAATCACACGCCTGTAATCCATCTCTACGGGACCAATCACATGCATGAGGGCCATCCCACGATAAGGAACCAGGAATTTGTGACTAATCACGGTCACATTTTTCAAGGCCTTCTCTTGGGATTCAGCAACCAGGATCTGGGTCATTTGGTCCTCCGCCATCCCCCCTCGCAACTCAAGAGCTACGTGTTGAGGGTTATCTAAGAACTGATAAGTCTGAAGATCGGCGTAGGTTAAGGATGAAACCTTTCCTTCTACAAAGACCAGTTCTTGAAACAATTGCGAGAAGACGTAATCAAACAGATCCAATACATTGTCTGTCGTCTTGAAATAGCGCTGTACAATCTGTGGAATCTCCGTCCGCAAGCGGTAGTGGATATCCAAAACTGTATTTCCAATGAAACGTTCTTGAACCAACTGATGGAAGATTTCCAAGTCACTGGTTAAGAAATTCTTTGGAATCGCAAACTGGACGGTAACAGGCTTTGATTCATCCAAGGTCAGAACCGCTAATGCATCGTGGTTGGATAATGGAACAATCTCAAAACCCGTCAAGCGCTGACGTGTCGGCTCAACATCCTGAATGACTGCGGTGTAGCCCGTCATCTGGGCTAGCAACTTAGCCGTAGCATCCAAGATATCATCTAACTTAAAGGCTTCAAAATCAAAGGCTTTCACCACCTGGTAGACATCTTGTTCATCAATCAGCTCTAGGTCAAGTGAGTTCTGAACAAAATATTGAAAACCAGCCCGGCTAGGCATTCGGCCACTCGAAGTATGGGCTTTTTCTAATAAGCCTTTCTTTTCGAGGGCAGCCATGTCGTTTCGGATAGTGGCACTACTAGATTGAATGACATCTTGCAGTGCTTTTGAACCGACTGGTTCGTGGGTCTTGGTAAAGATATCAACGACAAGATTTAGAATCTCATTTTGACGTTCTGTAACCATGACCTCACCTCTCTTTCGTATTTAGCACTCTAAGCATTTAAGTGCTAAACCATGATTCTATTATACACCCTCTCAAGAGAAAGTCAAGAGAAAAATCCAAAAAATTAGCACTCTTTTTCAAAGAGTGCTAAAAATCATTCTTAAGACCGATACTTGTCTAAAAAAGCCTATAAACCTGCTTCTTTCAATTTTTGAATGTATTCTTCTAAAACCAGCTGATGCTTGACCATATACTGGGCATTTTCTACACCAACGTAGCGGAAATGCCAGTTTTCATAGTCCACACCTGTAATCGCATTTTTCCCTTCTGGATAGCGGAGAACAAAACCATACTGGGGAGCCAAAGCAATAATCTGCTGGGCTACCTCTTCAGACTGTCCATTTGGAGCACTCATATCAATCGCAAGACCCGTTTGGTGTTCACTAGCACCTGGAACCTGTACTTGAGCTTGAGCTTGAGCTTCTGCTTCCTCATGAGAAAGTCCCGTAGCTTCTAATTGCGCCACCCGCTCATTATAGAGTTCTGTTTGCTCCTCCACACTTCGATAACCCGAAATCAAGGATTCTTCAGGCGCGACAGCTCTCGCCGCTGCTAGAAACTGTTTCGTTTGTTCTGCAATCCGACTATCCACCTTGATTTCTTCAACATCAACTAACTGAGGGTTCAGCTCAGCTAACTTGTTGTCCCGATTGACCAGGACTAGGTTCCAATCCTTAGTAGAAACTTGAGGAAGGTCTGTTTTAGGTTTTTCTTCCTTTTTCTCAACCTTTTTTGGAGTGGTTGTTTCTACTTTTTTATCTTCAACAGAGCTCATATGAAGCCATTGAGGTTTCAAATAGAAAATACCCACTCCTGCTCCGATCAGACAGAGACCTAAACAGCAGAGCACGATCCAGCTAACTTTCTTTTCTCTTTTCTTGGCAAGTTTGTATTTAGTCATGATCTTCCTCTAACAATTTTGCTCCAACCTGTCGGTATGACATATCTCCAACTGCTTCTAGTTTAAGTTGGCCATCCTCATACTCAATAACAGTCACACTACCATTGTCCAAGACAAATTCTTTAAAAGCCTTTGGATCAATCAGGTAAATCAAGGTGCTGATGGTCATCCCATGACTGACCACGATGGCATTGCCACCACCTTGAGACTCAACATCCTTGGCAATTGCCGTAAAGCCTTCCAAAATTCGATCGCGAAGAGTTTCCCAAGACTCTGCCCAGCCTGCTGTATCCACTTCGACAATTCCTTCAGCCAACTCCATCAAGCTCAAATGATGGAAATCATCGACCCGAAAGACACGTGGCAGAACCCCCATAAAGAGTTCTCCATCGTAGGCGCCATCAAAGCTTCCAAAACACCATTCGCGAATACGCTTATCATAGCGATAAGGAATTTTACCTGTTAACCCTAATTCTTCTAGCACAATCCCCATGGTTTGAATGGTTCGACCAGAGTCACTGGACACAGCTTGTTGGAACTGGATTCCTGCTTGACGCAGACCAATCCCTAATTCATGAATCCCTCGTTCGCCAGCTTCCGTCAAGGGACTATCGGACCACCCTTGGGCGCGACCGATTGTATTAAACATGGTTTTTCCGTGACGGGCAATATACAATTTTGTCTTTGCCATTTCTATCCTCCTGCAATTGTTTTCTTCTTATATAAGATAACTTATTTTTTCACATCAATTTCTTCTGAGTGGGCCTCTAAGCAGTTAGCACCTAGCTTGCGATAAGATTCATCTCCGATGGTCTTGATCGAGAAGCGTCCATTTTCGTATTCGACAAGGGTAACACTGCCATTTTCAACCCTTGGATCTAGCACAATCTCTGGATTTAAAATGCACACAAAGGAACCGATGGTCATGCTATGACTGACAACAAGAACATTTCCACCACCCTTAGCTTCAACTTCTTTAGCAATCTCTTCAAAACCATCTACAATCCGTTTTTTCAACACATCCCATGGTTCAGCCCAACCGGCTGTATCCACTTGGTAGATCCCATTCGCTAACTCTTCTAGTGTTAACTTCTTGTAGTCTTCTATATCTAGAACACGGGGAACGACTCCACGGAACAGCTCTCCTCCATAGGCACCATCAAAACTTCCAAAACACCATTCCCGGATCTTTTTGTTGAAAGTATAAGGAATCTGATCTGTGAGTCCAAGCTCGTCTAAAACAATCCCCATGGTTTGAATGGCACGACCTGAATCGCTGGAAACAGCACGGACAAAGTCCAAACCAGATTCTCTCAAACCAACCCCCAATTCACGGATACCTTCTTCTCCTTGAGCAGTTAAAGGCGTATCCGACCAACCTTGAGCACGACCTATCGTATTAAACATGGTTTTTCCATGCCGAATAATAAATAATCTTGTTTTCGCCATGTGATCTCCTTTTACGTTCTTCTATTATATCATTTTTTATAAGGAAACTGGCAGCGATGACCTCTAGATTCACTTTCACTAGCTTGGTCAACAGTAAAAGCCCTGAGCAAACATTATGCTCCAGGGCTATTTTTTAATTTTTAAAACTATGAACTGGGGCTGGAATTTGACCACCACGGGCAATAAAGTCAGCTGACGAAGCTTTGTTAACTTTCATAACGGGGGCAGATCCAAGAAGTCCTCCAAGCTCTAACATATCGCCTTCTTTTCCATAAGGAATAATCCGAACTGCTGTGGTCTTTTGGTTGATCACTCCGATAGCCGCTTCGTCTGCAATCATAGCCGCAATGGTCGTATCCGGAGTATCAGCTGGAATGGCAATCATATCCAGACCGACTGAACAGATGGCAGTCATGGCTTCCAATTTTTCCAGATTGATATGACCCGATTGGACCGCCGCAATCATCCCCTCATCTTCTGAGACCGGAATAAAGGCACCTGACAAACCACCGACTTGGTTACAAGCCATGATGCCGCCTTTTTTCACTTGGTCATTGAGCAGAGCCAGTGCTGCAGTAGTTCCATGGGTTCCTACTACTTCAAGCCCCATAGCTTCGAGGACACGGGCAACCGAATCCCCAACAGCTGGCGTTGGCGCGAGAGACAAGTCTACAATCCCAAACTCCACACCGAGACGTTCACTAGCCATTTGACCAACCAATTGCCCAACACGAGTAATCTTGAAAGCAGTCTTCTTAACGGTTTCAGCCAATACATCAAAGCTTGCACCTGGAACTTTTTCAATCGCCCGTTGGACGACACCAGGTCCTGAAACCCCAACGTTGATGACAACATCCGCTTCACCGACACCGTGGAAAGCCCCTGCCATAAAAGGATTATCTTCTACTGCATTAGCAAAGACCACCAGTTTCCCTGGCCCCATCGGATCTGCTTGGGAAGCTTCTTTAATGATACGGCCCATGTCTCGGACAGCAGTCATATTGATCCCTGTCTTAGTGGAACCAATGTTAACTGAAGAGCAGACAAAGTCCGTCTCTGCTAGAGCGCGAGGTATGGAGTTGATGAGGATTTCATCCCCCTTTTGGTAGCCTTTTTGAACCAAGGCTGAGAAGCCACCGATAAAGTTGACCCCAACTTCTTTAGTCGCACGATCCAGCGCCTTGGCAAAGGGCACATAGTCTGTCGCATTGGTTGCTGCTCCAATAATGGATATAGGAGTGACCGAAACCCGCTTATTCACAATCGGAATGCCGAGTTCTGCTGCAATCTCATCCCCGACAGCTACTAAGTCCTTGGCCTTTGTTACAATCTTCTGGTAGACTTTTTCAGCCGCCTTATCGATATCTGGATCAATACAATCTAGCAGTGAGATTCCCATGGTGATGGTCCGAACATCAAAGTTCTGCTCCTCAATCATGGCAATGGTTTCTGTTACCTGTTTAATGTCCATATTTCTACCACCTCACTCTTACAAATTGTGCATGGCATCAAAAATCGCAGCGCTCTGGATATTGATTTTTACATGAAGAGACTGACCGAATTCTTCTAATTCTGAACGAAGCTGTGTGAAATCTTTTTTCTCATCTGATGTCACGACCGCCATCATAGTGAAGTACTCATCCAATACGGTCTGGGAAATATCATCGATATTGAGTCCCAACTCTGCCACTTTAGTCGCAACACCTGCTACGATTCCTTTTTGGTCTTTTCCGACAACTGTAATAATTGCTTTCATTTCACTGCTCCATTCTATTCATTTGCTTCCATTGTAGCATATTCCCCTTAAAATCGCTTAAATGTTTTAGAAAAGGTTCGGTTTTACAAATAAAAATAAGACATCCAAGAGAATCTCTTGAATGTCTGTAAATCTTAATATCATGATCAATCAACGGATGGCTCAAGCATTTTCCTTAAGGTAGTGGCTGAGGAAACACAGATGTTAAACAAGAAAATGCCAGTAGATATAATTAAAGATGAAAATCCAGATTGGTTTCCAAAATGTAAGAAAGTTGCTAAAGCCATGCAAGAAGATGGGCAACCGGATATCTTTGTGTTTCTTATAGACAGCTGCCAAGAAGAGTCCTGAACAGAAATAAAGAGAAAAGGTTATAGGGTCCCGATATTGATGGATCAAATGAAAGACCGCAAAGAGAAAGCCCGAAAGCAAAACATCTAAATGAAACTTACTTTCTTTAAAGAAGACATTCATCAGATAGCCTCTAAAAATAAATTCTTCGATCATAGGAGATGTAATGGTTGCTAGGACAAAAAACAGAGTAGACGAAATACCGGGACCATTTAGATAAATAGAGGTTGGCAATTTGGTTTGACGAACAACAGGAACAAGCAAATCTTGAAAAGTTTGCAGCACCCATCTCTCAAAAAAGAACCACAGGATCACCAGAGCAAAATACCTCAGATAGGACCTCTTCCATTTCTGTTTGTTTGAACGGAAGTCTATTTTCTGCTTTTTTAACCAAAATAGAATGGCAATGAGAAGCAAAGAGTAGAGAATCAAATACATGAAATAAAGAAAACTTAAATCACCATTGAAAACTCCGGTTAAGTAGATACCAAGACCTTCGATCCCAAACATAAATAGAACTAACAGGAATAGGATAGCGACTCCACGTTTAGCATATTTCATAACATTTTATCTCCAATATCATTCTTCTATACAATTATTTACAAGTATAGCGCATGGAAATAATTGTATAGAAGTTAATCCTAAATTGTCCCTTTTTCAACAGAAAATGGCATATACTCTTGTCTTTTACGCCACTTTGATAGCAGAAAACAGCAATTTAGATTTTCTAGCCTGACGATTCTACAATCTATTATCCCTTCATCATCTGGACGATTTTGTTTTGAAATAGCTGAAGACTGATCTTTCTTCAATTAGAAAACAAGGCCGCTACTTATTCATCCCTCTTTTTCACGATATCGTAAGGACTCATTCCAACTTTCAGATTAGCGTAGCGAAAATTTGACTTTCCATTCCAGAAGGCATATACTTATATTAATCTGAGATAAATAGTTTTATTTTTTTAATTAAACTGTCTTGAATTCAGATTAAAAAAACTATTTACTTAACGGAGGTGGCGCTATGTCATTAGAAGATAAATTAAACCAAGTTAAAGGTTCTGTTAAAGAAGGTCTCGGTAAAGTAACCGGCGACACAAAAACAGAAGCTGAAGGCGTTGCTGAAAAAGTTGCATCAAAAGCAAAAGAAGTTGTTGAAGATGCAAAAGAAGCTGTTGAAGGAGCTATCAACGGTGTGAAAAACATCCTTCACAAAGACGATAACTAATCGTTAACATTCTGGAACCACCCTATTTTCTACAGTCCTATTTGACTGGGGGAGATGGGGTGGTTTTTGTTTGCCATTCATTTGTAAACGATATATTAGAAATAGAAAAAAACACCTTGCAAACTGCAAAGTGTTTTCGTTTGTATTCTGCTTTCCAGTAACGAATTAACGTTTAGAGAACTGGCTAGCTTTACGAGCTTTCTTAAGACCTGGTTTGGAAAGTATGGGTTTCAGTTGGACTAAAAACAGCGTAATGACAAGCCTTTTCAAAACGATATTTACTGATTAATTTCATAAAATATGAATCAATATTTTTTAAATGGGGGAACATTTTAATTCTGTAAAATTAAATAGTCCCTTTATAAACCTTATTTTATCTACATTCTTTACTTTTTTTGAAAACTTCTATAATCCCAATCGCTCCGGGTCCCAGTTCCCATACTCATCATATCCAAAACAGTCAGGATCGATAGCATCAATACCAGATTCTACTAAAAAGCTAGGGCAACTGTAGCAATGATAACCTTCGATAGTCACAATACCAATCAACATCAGAGAATCTATCTTCCATTTTAATCTCCTTTTAATTCTATTTAATAATAAACCAAGTTCTAACACTCAAACTCAACTATAAATCTACTCAAATAATATTTTATTCGCTTCTTTAAATAGCTGCTTATCTTCCTCAGTACCTCCTCTAACAAAATTTTCTCCTTTAAATTGATACAAATGAACATCTGGGGATTTTCTGTTTTCAGGATAATTACGTAATTCACTTTCTTTTTCTATTTCATTCATAGAAGGAAATAGGCTGTCTGCTTCACTTTCTAAAAAGTTACTGTTATATTCTGATACCTCAGTTATTTCATAATTATTACCTTCGCGATATGCAAGAACCCCTACTACTATTGCTACGCCAGTTCCAATTACAATTCCTGGGTTTTCTTTGGTAAATTTCCAACATTTTTTTCCACCATCAACTATTTGATTCCCCACTTTTTTTGAAAAAGCGATAGTATTGTTTTTTAATTCAGTATAGTTAATTACCATTCTATGTCATCCTTTTTCGAATATATTCTGTTACAGATTAATTTTTTTATGGTTAATTTTGTCTAAATTCGTTCACAACTGTAAAAGAATTTACAAGACCAATTTTATATTTTTTATTAAGCAATTTTACAGATTCATAAAAGCTTATTTCTTTATTTTTTATAAAATCAATCTCATATCCTCCATTGTCAATGATATATTGAGTAAATCTATGATTAACTCTTGCTTTTTTTATTGCTAAAACAAGCAGTAAGATGAGTAGAAAAATTATGAGTATAACCAAAAAATCCATTAAGAAAAACCTCTTTTCTAAATTTTTAAAAATTATACACTAATACCAGCTCTTTGTCGTTCAGCACTCCTGAACTTTTGCCATTTTTTTAAAAAAATTATTAATTCGACTAACATGTTTATTTTTCATTAATGATAAATCAGATAACAATGCTAAACCAATTTGTTGATTAATTGCAGTACCCAGATCATTATCAGTCATATCAAAAAGATACAGTATACAATGATAATAATCTCCTAATTGAAATAGACTTTTATGGCTTTTCAACACCATAATTTCTTCCATTATATCTTTATAGAAGTCCTCAAATACCGTTTGTCTAAATGTATCCGAACTATTTGTATCTCCACTCAAGATTTTTTCTGAAATAAACCGTTTAATCTCTTTACTCCTTCTTTTCTCATTTTTTATTACAAAGCATTCATCAATACCATCAAGGTCAATGGACTCTCTTACCATTGTCATATATAATAGAAGTAGACTTAATTCATTTGCTTTTGCAGAAATACATGCTGGATCTTTTTCTAATTCTCCATATACTTCCAATGCTTTAATCAGATAACTATGATAATTTTCATCTTGATTTTTTAAACATTCAAAACACTCTTTGTGAAAATTTTTTGCATCAACCAATTTTGGATATAATTCTTCTTCTTTTTTAGAATTCACAATTGGAAACAAACATACAAATGAATGAAAATAATCGTAATTATCACTTTTACTCAAATTATTTAACAATTTTACCATTGAGAAATCAGTACTTAAATCCCCCCCTAACAATTGATCAACTGTAACTCTATAGTGAGCAGCTATTTTCTTCAAGTTTTCTGGCGAAGGTCTATTTTCCCCACTCTCCCAATTTGCAATTGCGCTTTTACTATTTAGACCAATGGAGTAAGCTAAATCTTCTTGAGACTCACCCATTAATTTTCTTAAACTCTTAATATTTTTAGATAATCTATCCACAATCATTCTCCTCAGAGCAACTTAATTTATTCAGTATAATTCATTAATAGTCTATTTTTTTTGGAGTCTTCTCAAAATGAAATAAAACAATTGTATCTAACTGCTCTTCGATTTCCTTAAAAGGCCGATCCAAGTCTAATGTTCGAACGCTAATCTTATTCCCATGAATTTGGTAAATGCTATCTGGCTGAATCTGTTCATCTGTTTTAGCATACAGTAACATCCCTGATACCGTACATTTGCTTTTATCAAATTGATACTCGCGATTTTTCACATATGTGAATATCTGATAAAGGTGATTGGAACGAATAGTGTACTTATTAAAACGCATTTGAGTAGTCTGTGAATAGTATTTTGCATCAATAATTAAGATAGTATTCTCTTTTTGAAGTTGAATATCACTCTGCATAATGGGCAACAAATCACTATCCCCGTCGTCTAGGGCCCACGGTATCTGGGAGGCATTTGCATTTAGCTTAGGGTAATGCTTTTTATAATATTCAAGAATAAATTTTTCATATAGTCGACTCATTCTTTGTTCATCAAGAAAATCCATTAGCTTCATCTGACCATCTGACGTCGTCTGCAACAACCCCTTCACAACCAAATAACAAATAGAGATCATCATTCTATAAGATTGATTATTCCGATTGTATTGAAACTTCCAATTTACTTTATTCAAATCAATGCATTCAACTTCATTGAAAAAAACCAATAATTTCCGTAGTTCTTTTTTTCGTTTTTTGGGAATATCAGATTTTAAAATAAGACACATCGTAGACTTAATGATACGATTCATTGTATTGTCAACCGAAAATTCTTCATAAGAGCACACTACTCTTTTTCTGACGGAACTTTGGGACTTCAATGACTCTCCAATTTCTATTTTTCCTCTCAACGTCGAGATTTCCTCGGTTTTAGGTATGTACTTTTTCTCTAAACCTCTCTTAAGTTGAATTGCAATTGCCTTAACTAAAATAGCACTCATCAGGTCCGCAGTGTTTTGAAACTCTTCTGTAGAGAGTTTTTTATAGCCTTGTCCTTTTAGAACACTGAAAGCGTAAGTTAGCATATAATAGACATTCTTAATTGGTATCACTTAATTGCGCTCCTCAAACTTTCGCTCCATTCTCTCACCAGAGTTGGTTCGTCAAACCAATATTCTTTTAATAGAGGTATTAGTTCATACTCTACAATATTAGAAATTACCTGATCATTCACACTTTCTGGCGTTAAATTGCAAAAATAACTATGACCTATACAAAATCCTTCACCTAAGCTCTCATCTGTAGCAATAGCATAATTTAGATTTTTAACACAAGCAATCAAATTATCCAACTTTCTATTGTTTATATTTGATTGATAGGTTTTAAATCCATCTGTGTCAAATCCTGGCTGTAATTCAAAGAATGCAAACCGTCTTCTCAAAGCATAATCTAACATAGCTAAACTTCTATCTGCTGTATTCATCATACCAATGATATAAAGATTATCTGGAATAGAGAACTTTTCATCCGAATAAACGAGTTGTAAAGATGCCCCTCTTTTATCATTCTCAAGCAGCATAAATAGTTCGCCAAATATCTTACTTAAATTTCCACGATTAATTTCATCAATAATAAAGAAATAATCATTAACAGCATCTAGTTCTGCTCGTTTACAGAAATTATAAAATGTACCTTTTCTTAATTCAAACCCAATATCAGAAGGTCTAAACCCCATGATAAAATCTTCATATGAATAGCTTTGATGAAATTGAACCATCTTAACTCTCTCAGCATTTTTTTCTCCTATAAGAGAATAAGCTAAGCGTTTTGCAGCATATGTTTTACCTACACCCGGGGCCCCTTGTAAGATAATATTCTTTTTAAAAACAAAAACAGACCTCAATCTTTCATACTCTTCTTCCGACATAAATACATCATTTAGAAAATCTTCCTTTGTATATGAAGAATATGATTTTTCAACTTCTTCAACATCTTCAGATGTACCATCATCAAAAATATTTTTTAGTTTCTCTACAACATCAATATAGGGAGTTACATCGGTTAAAGTTTTCATAGCTGCTTTACCTGGATAAGACCATTCTCCATGATGAGTCCAATTCACTGTTCTTATATGATTATACTCCTCAGCTTCAGAGTCATAGAAATAGTCAGAGGTAACAATCCCACGCCCAATAAGTTGACTTCTACCTTTTTTTACAAAAATAATATCTCCAACTTTCATTTCATTGGCAAATTGCCAAGTAGCATGTGTTGCATTCTGGTATGATAAGTTGGGACCATAAATTTTTTTCATTGCCTCTTTGATCTCTGATTTATTTTTAAATAAACTGAGATCTCCAATTTCATTCCATCCTATAGCCATTACTCCACGTTTGTAAAAGTCATCCCACATATAAGAACCTTCCCCTGGAGCATATACCCAATACCTTATTGTTTCATTCTCATCATCCATCAAAGCTGAAGATTCTGCCACCATCTTAAGTTCTTGATTTTTTTTATTCACTTCTTCAGAATACTTCCATGCTTCAAAAGATAATTCTTTAAAATTCTTCCATTTAGATTCTGGACTCTGCAAATAGGTCTTTACTTTTTCAATTATTTTAAAATAATCAGCCGAATAAATTTTTGAATCCAGACTTTCTATTCCATCAAGAATTTTTGAAGGAAATTTACCCGATTTAAAAATAAACCACTGATTTCTACTATCTAAATTCAAAAAAGTATTTGGAGCAATCCAATATAAGCCCATGGTAATTTTACTATTACCATTTCCCTTTTGGTTATTGACAATATCAAAGTAATTCGAAACATTCTCTTTGTTTTCACTAATAGGATTCTTATCATATTCTATTGCTGAAATAAACAGTGACCACAAATCATCAATGTCCCCATCATTTCTTTCATCAACAAAACGATAGTAAGTGGCATTCTGAGGATTTAGAACCGGAAGACTATCAAAGGAAGTTGGTACCTTACTTTTCAGATCGAATAACTTTGCTATTGTCTCTAACAATTTGATTCGATTTTCATCTCTCAACTTCTTATTAAATAGCCCAAACACGGTAAAAGGATCAATATCAACCAAGTTGTTGTCCTTTTCCAATGTTGGCATCGATATAGCTGAAAGTTTATAAATTTCTTTCACTTTCTTGATAAGATCAAGCCTATTATCTCTATATGCCACTAGTTTTTGTGCAAACTCTTGATAAAAATCTACCCATAAAAATTGATCTACTGTATTCATATTGATTTACTTTCTACATCTAAATTTACAAATTTTATTTGATACCTATAATTTTACTAAGTATTAGTATATCACGAAAACACTTACATTTCCAACCAATAAAATATCTTCCCTCATTTGAAGGAAGCCTTTTTGGTTTTTAAGCATAGTGTTTTATTAAGTGATAATTCAATATATCTTTCCGAAAAAGACCTATTTTTTAGACAAAAAAGACATCCAAAAGAATACTCTTGAATGTCTGTAAACGTTGATAGTATCGTATTGATTAACGTTTTGAGGCAACTGACGTTGTCAGATTGCAGCCACATTTGTAAGCGACTAAAGTCGCAACAACTGTGTCAATTGCACCAATTTAGTAAAAAAATCTAAAAAAGAACACCTTGAAAGGTGCTCTTTGTAAGTATCGTAATTCTCTCGAATTAACGTTTACTAAATTGTGATGCTTTACGGGCCTTTTTCAAGCCTGGTTTGGAAAGTATGAATTTCAGTTGGACTAAAAACAGCGTAATATCAAGAC
>ERZ773196.1361-NODE-1361-length-13672-cov-3.299185_pt1 | contig 13672 bp, 12 predicted proteins | sample MGYA00581009_ERZ773196 | MGnify/ENA primary metagenome ERZ773196 (study PRJEB29015, sample SAMEA2738162) | human oral metagenome | biome: human oral; feature: human-associated habitat; material: saliva | place: China | collected 2243 ... | reverse complement strand
ATCGTAATGCACACAAGGTCTCTTTACGTAAAAGAGGACAGCAAAGGTGCCGTATCACATTCCTTGCAATTCCTTATATCTTAAAGAAATCTGACGAAAAAATAAGGTAAGTGAATTTACATCTATTTAGTGGATTTTCCATAAAAAGGAATATTCATGCGAAGGAAGATTCATGGTAAAGGTAAAGAGCTAATTCTTGAGTCTATCGGACAGGGAGGTTTTGCATAGATGAAAGAGCGTGTATACGGAGAAAAAGTCAACATCGACACGGTAAATACAATTTCCTTTTATAACCAAAGAGCAAAGACGATAAAAACCAGAGAGCGGGAGTATACTACGGTTTTACTGGGGGATAAGGATCCGGATTTTTCCGTTAAGTGGGATGCCTATGAAAAGCAATTTATCCTTCCCAAATTAAAACTCACTAAAGAGAAGGTGATTCTGGATATCGGCTGCGGAATAGGAAGATGGGCAGAGGCTGTTGTCGGTCAGTGTAAGGAATATTACGGTGTAGATTTTTCTTCGGAAATGATTGCCGTGGCAAAGGAGAATATCAAGAAGGAGAACTGTCATTTTTATACGATGTCCCTTGTCGATGCGCTTTCCGACTCGAAAATTACAGTGCGGAAATATGATATTGTACTTATGGTCGGTGTTTCCATGTATATCAACGAAGAGGAATTGATAAAGTGTTATCATGGCTTAAAGCGGTTAGCGAAGCGGGATACCCTATTTTATTTTGAAGAAAGTGTCGGAGAAAAAGAAAGACTTACGCTAAATCATATATGGTCGGAAGATTTAAAGGATTATTATGGTGCAATCTATAGAACTCGTGAGGAATATAAAAGCCTTATTCGGGAGTGCATGAAGGAAGTAGAGTTTATCGAGGAAGGCTATATGAATTTCCTGGATAAAAAAGAGCAGTCGGAAACGAGCCACTGGTATGCCGTACTGCGATATACAGGGGACTAGGCAGTGGAGGAAAAGGAAACAAGAGTAAAGTTGCATAGCGGTAGATTAGCGGATTCCAAGGATTCCCTACTGTAAACTTGATCTGAAAAAGCATTTTCTTACATAGCGCTATACTTTGTTCATCAAAGAAAGGAGAAAACACTCTTCTAAGGAAGACATTTCTACTTTAGAACATAGTAAAGAAAAGGAAGGTAAAAAATGAAAAAGATGAATTTACAGAAACTCGTAGCACTCGGAAGCGCAACCCTGGCTTGCACGGCAGCATTAAGCCTTACCGCTTTTGCAGGAAACTGGGTAAGTGATGCGAAGGGCTGGTGGTATGATTTTGGGAACGGCACTTGGCCATCCAGCAGCTGGCAATGGATTGACGGAAACAATGACGGCACTGCAGAGTGTTATTACTTCGACCGCTTTGGCTACTGCATCCTAAACGGGGCGACTCCGGACGGCTATCAGGTAAATGAAAATGGTGCATGGATAGAGAATGGCGCCGTGCAGACAAGAAATGTTGCTGTAAATACGGCAGGACAGAACAATGCGGCGTCCAACACAAAAAAGAACACTTCCGCGAATGCTTCCGAAGAAGTGCAGGAGGACGGCGGTGAGCTGCCTGTCAGCGATAAAAAGGCGAAAAACAATGCCGTGAAGCTCTACGGGAAGGCACCGATTATAAAGACGTGCTGGAGTGCGTCTCAGATAAAATCAAACAGAGAGAAAAAAACATATCGGGATGGATTTTCTTTCAATTGTGTCGACTATATTGAATTTGAGAACAGCGGAAACTATACCCATCTTAAGGCGACTGTATTCCCGGAGGATAGCGCATGGGGAAAAGGCGAAGTAATGAGCCTGGAAGTTTATAATGAAAACGATGATGTTTTGTATAAGAGTGATGATATTCGATACGACACCAAGGCTTTTACCATCGATGTGGACATTTCCGGATGTGAAAAGGTTGGTATCAGAGTAACAGGAGGGTGGCCTAGAGTCGGTGTTGTTCATGCCCGCTTTGAATAAAGAGATATAGAAGATAGGAATAAAAAGGGGCTGTGAAAAATATTTTTTCACAGCCCCTTTTTTGCTTACTCTTTTACCGCTTCTTTCAGTACTGCGACAATTTCCGCTTCGGTGGAGAGGGACATAACCTTCTCGGAAAGAGCATCGGCTTCTGTCTTCGTCCACTTGGAAATTACACATCTTGTAGCCAAAACAAGTGCAGGATTTACGCTGAACTCATTGAGCCCAAAGGAGAGGAGAAGCGGAATGAAGAGCGGGTCGGAAGCCGCTTCTCCGCACATCCCGACCGGTATTCCTGCAGCTTTTCCCGAATCGATGATGTGCTTCACGGAACGGAGCACGGAGGGGTGGAAGGTAGAGTAGAGATAAGAGACATCCGCATTTCCACGGTCTACAGTCATAGTGTATTGTGTTAAATCATTGGTTCCGATAGAGAAGAAATCGGATTCTTGTGCGAGAAAATCCGCGATGAGAGAGGCGGAAGGCGTCTCTATCATGCATCCTACTTCGATATTCTTATCATAGCTCATTCCATTTTGTTCCAAATCGACTTTGATTTCGGAAATCAGCTCTTTTGCAGCGCGAAGCTCTTCTACACAGCTCACAAGGGGAAGCATGATTTTCACGTTTCCGAATGCGGAGGCTCTTAATATGGCACGAAGCTGTGTTCTGAAGATTTCTTGATTGCCAAGACAGTATCGCACGGCTCGGTAGCCTAGGAAAGGATTCTCCTCTTTTTTTATATGGAGATAGGGAATATCTTTATCCCCTCCGATATCCAGTGTTCGGATGATAAGGGTTTTCTTTCCCATGATTTCCGCCGCTTCTTTATATGCATTAAACTGTTCTTCCTCTGTGGGCATCCTTGTGTTGTCCATAAAGAGGAACTCGGAGCGGAAGAGTCCGACTCCCTCTCCGTCACATTCGATGACCTTTTTGGCATCTTTAGGACTGCCGATATTGCAGAAAAGCTGAGGCTCCAGCCCGTCAGCGGTTTTGGTTTCTTTAGCGAAGAAATCCTTGAGCTCGGTTTGCTTTTTGAGGTATTCTTCGCACTGAATACGATATCGGGAAAGGAGATCTCCTTCCGGATTGATATAGACAATGCCCTGAGAACCGTCGACGATAGCAGTATCCTTATTTTTCACGGCTTCAGTAATCCTCGGGACGGAGAGAACCGCCGGAATTTCCAGAGCTCTTGCTAAAATTGCGGAATGAGAGGTTTTTCCTCCGACCTCCGTGATGATTCCAAGAACATTTTCCTTTCGTATCTGCGAGGTCATAGAGGGAGTCAAATCTTTAGCGACAAGGATGGTTCCGGGAGGAACCTTACGGATATCGGTATCCTCTACACCAAGTAAGAGCTTTAACAGGCTTAGTTTAATATCACTGACGTCTGTTGCTCTTTGCTGCATGAACTCATCGCTCATCTCGGAAAACAGGCTGATAAAGCTGTCACAAACGGCTTCTACGGCGGATTCGGAGCATTGTCCCATGTCTATAAGCTTACGCATTTCCCCGGACATGGTCGGATCATCTATCATAAGGAGATGACTTTCCAGAATTTCCGCTTCCTTCGGACCGATTCTTTTTCGGATTTCTTCGGCCATCTCGGCGGTTTCTTTTTTGAACTGTTCTACAGCGTCTTCAAATCTTTTTTTCTCGGCACCGGTGTCTTCGATTTTTACCGCCTCGTAATGCAAGTCGTGCTCTTTAATCACACGGATACTGCCGATTCCGATTCCGTGTGATGCGGAAATGCCATTTAACATGTTATTTTCCTCCCGATTAAAAAGAAAGAAGCTTCCCTAAAAAGAAAGAAGCCTCGTATGGAAAAAGAGCTTTCTTCAGTCCTCGAAACCGCTTTCAATGAGATCCGTGGCTTTCTTCATTGCGGCCTCTTCGTCAGGACCTTCGCACTGAATTTCAATTTCGGCACCGCGCTTTATACAGGCACTCATGAGCATCATGACACTTTTTGCGTTGTACTTTTTGCCATGAAAGAGGATATTTATATCCGAGGTGAAGAGTGCCATTGCTTTACTGAATACGGTTGCAGGGCGCATATGCAGTCCCTCTTCATTTGTTACCGTAATTTTTTTATATACCATAGTTGCTTTCCTTTCTGCCAAAATGACTTTAGAATTAAGGATTCCGTTCTGTTTTGCGAAGACTAAACGATAATAATTTCCATTCCGTTTTCACGAAGTTTTTCTACGATATCCGGATCTGCCTGATTGTCGGTAATCAGTGTCACCTTTCGATCGTAGATACAGCTTCCATAGCGATTTCCCGGTTTATCATTTCTCTGTAATTTACTGTGATCGGCAAGAATATAGAGATCTTCTTTGGTTCTACTGATCATGGCTTCATTGATGCCGATTTCATTTGCGATATTATATACGAAGGCGCCGTCGTCATAGACTGCCCAGCAACCTATAAAAGTCTTGTTTGCGCTGACATCCAAAATATTTCTCATGGTAAAGTCCCCCACGAGAATGTGGTTTCGGAGTTCGCCTCCTGTCATGTGAATAGAGACATTTTCGGGAAATTTTCGTCCAAAGGCCAGTCCGTTATTGGTGTACACGGTAACTTTTTTATCGCCTACATAGTCCAGCATCTTTAGCGCCGTTTTACTGCCGTTAATAAAGACTTTGTCTCCGTCTTTTACAAGAGTTGCCGCATAACGGGAGATAGAATCCCGACAGATTCGGATATTTTTACTGAGCGTTTTACTTCCCTTTACGTAATCCAGAGTGCAGGCTCCTCCATGCGTTCTTTTCAGTAAATGCCTTTGGGCAAGCTCTTCCAGATCTCGTCTTACCGTCATAAGGGAAATTTGAAAGGCATTAGCCAAATCGTTGGAATGGACTTCTCCCGCTTTTCTGACATATTTCAGAATATTTTCCTGTCTTGCTTCGACGTTTATTTTGCTGTTTTTCATATAGGCTACCTTGCAGTATAAAAACTGTTTTCCTAACTTATTTTTCTGATTTAATAACTATTAATTAATCACTATGCATTAAAAACTATTCATTCATCCCTATGCATTCATCATTATTCATTACTAACTGGGCATGAATAAGCAGGCATTAATAACTTTATATCAATGCGAGCCCGGAAGATACTCCGGACTCGCGAAGAGAAGAGAATATCACGGATATTGTTGTCGATGAGTTCTGCCTCTTCCACTTGATGAGTTCTGCCTCATTTATTCGATGAGTCTTTTCTCATTCAGTCGATGAGACCTGCCTCTTTCAGTCCTTCTTCAATTTCCTTGTCGGACATCACATTTTTTAAAGGAATGACTACCGTGTGTCTTCCTACATCTTCGAAATTATAAGCGAAGGTCTTGGAACAGAAAACGACGTCGTACTTTGATGCGGCAGTCTTTCCTTCGGAAATAGGGCAGTGTACCAGTTCTGCCGGCTTAATATTATGTTTTGTCATTACCTTTTGAATGGCAATTTCCATCATAAGGGAGGAACCGGCACCGTTTGCGCAACAGGCAAGTATTTTCTTTCCGTCTAATTTAGCCATTATTTTTCTCCTTTCTGCGCTTTTTTATGTTCAAGATAAGCATCATAATTTTCTGTAATCAGGAAATATCCCTTCGGGTCCATACGATATTCAATCTGCGGAATGGCCAAAAGAACAAGCACCACGATTCCCACACCGATGTAACCAAGATAATGCATCACTACTGTAAACATCGGCCATACGGTATCCCAGTCAAACATGCCGAGATATCCGCCGTAGTTTGCGAGGCCTACCCAACCGGAGATGAGTGCCGCACCGAAGACCTGAATCAGTCCTGAGATGAATGGTATAACAAGGCAAGCCTTAAGTCCACCTTTTTCATTGGCTACAAGCCCTATTGTCGCATTATCAAAGAATACGGGGACGAATCCGCAGATGATGATAGTCGGAGAGCCCATAAGAATCAATGCCACGATGGCAATAATCTGTCCTGTAAGACCGGCAAGAAAACCGAAGGTAACGGCATTGGCATCGCCGAATCCGTAGCATACGGCACAGTCCACACCGGGAACGGAAGAGGGGAGAAGCTTGTTTGCAATACCCTGGAAGGACGCGGTAAGTTCCGTTACAAAGGTACGTACGCCGAGCTGCAAGATAGCAAGATATACAGCGAATTGTAAGGAAGTGTTAAATACATAAAAGGCAAAATTGTCCTTTTCCTTTATGGTCTCCGCTTGTACGAAGAAGGGCTTTCCGATAACGGCCATGATGGCACCGAAGAATACCGTCATCAGGATTGCGGTACATACCATGTTTTGGCTGAAAATAGAGAAGAAGCCCGGCATTTTTAAGTCACCCACTTTTTTTACTTCTTTTTTTCCGCCGTTGCTGCCGAAGAGCTTTTCGGAAGCAAAGGAAGCCAGACGGATACCGAACATCTGCTGGTGCGCGATGGCAAAGCCTGCCCCTTCTGTCAGTTCCTGCATGGGCTTTACGGTCAGGTTGGAACCGACTGCCCAGTAAGCACCGAGGATAACGGACATGACGATGAGGAGAGCGAAGTTCTTCTCGCGAAGAGCGGGGAGAGCAAAGAGAATCAGCCAATATGCCGTAGCTGCCTGCTGTACCTGAACGTGTCCGGTGGTGAAAAGGGTACGGCATTTTGTGATCTTATTAAATCGAACAAGGAGAATATTGACGATGAAGGCAATAAGAAGAAGTGTCATAACTTGGGAGAAACCCTTTCCAAATACTTCTTCTACACCGGCGGTTACCGCGTTCTGTCCGTAATAAGGATCGATTACGGCTGCGGTAAGATTAAATCTGTCCTTCAGTCCTGCAAGGATGGGACGGAAGTTGGATACGAGGCCGCCGGAGCCGGCACTCAAAATCAACATACCGATAATCGCCTTTAAAGTTCCGGCAAGAGTGTCATACCATTTTTTCCCCATAAGGCAGTATCCGAGCAGTGTCAGAAAACCTACCATATAAGGCGGTTTCTGTAAAATGTAGGTCGCAAAAAAAGTCCAAATTGCATTTAAAATTCCCATTTTTTTCCTCCTGTTATTCCACTTAAGTTTCGATTTCTTGGTAGTTTTTCATGGCGTTCATAATATCTTCCGCACTACGACATTTTCCGAGCGCTTCAATTAAGTCATAGTTCATAAAAACTTCCATTAGTTGAGATATATTTTCCATGTGCTCATCGCTGTTTACCGAAGAGAGGGTGAAGATCAGATTGGCTTCTTTTTTCTCTCCGCTTTCATCACAGCCGAAATCGATTTTATTTTCGCAAATCATAAGACTGACGGCGGTCTTGTAAGCCCCGACAGGATTTTCCGTAGTATGCGGCATGGCGATGTTATGTTCCATAACAATATAGGGGCCGTGCTTTTCGATGCAGGATACAATCTGCTTGTAATACTCGCTATCTACACTTCCTTCCGCTATAAGAGGAAGGGTGCTGAGTCGAACCGCTTCCTGCCAGCTTAGGTCTTTTCCGTTTATAAAACTGTAGTGCTTTCTGGCCAGAATTCTTTCTAAAACTTTGGACATTTCTGTTTCTCCTTATGCAATGAGCTGTATTATAAGCAGGAACGGAAGGGGATATTCTGCGGGTGTTCGAAGCAGTCTTCGAAGCCCCTTCGATGGTGGAAATAGAGTTTGTCCTTATCCTTCGGGTAAATATATTTTCCGCCTACCTGCCAGAAGAAGGGATGGAACTTGTACTCGTTTCTGTCCTTCTTAAAATCGTAAAGCAGTTTGATTTCCTCGCAGTCCGCCTGAAAATTGGTCCATACATCCCAGTGAATGGGAATCACCACCTTGCATTGCAGATTTTCCGCCATGCGAAGGAGGTCTACGGAAGTCATTTTATCCTGCATGCCAATCGGATTTTCCCCGAAAGAGCCGAACGCCACATCGATATCATAATCTTTTCCATGCTTTGCAAAGTAAATGGAGAAGTGAGAGTCTCCGGAGTGGTAAATGTTTCCGCCCGGAGTTTTAACCAGGTAGTTTACCGCTTTCTCATCCATGTCGGTGGGGCATATTCCGCTAAGCTCTTCTCTATCTTCCCCTGTGGAATCGGTGGTCACGATACAGGTTCTGTCAAAGCTGTCCAGACATACGATTTCAATATCTTTCAGCTTGATACAATCTCCCGGTTTTACTATTCTCAAGCGATCCTCCGGAACGCCCCACTTTCTCCATATTTCGACCGATTTTAAAGGCCCTATAAAGGGAACGGGGATTTCCCGGCCGTGTTCGTCCGTGGTGGTCATTTTGCTGTTTACTACATGGGCTGCCCACTCAATAGACATGTGGTCCTGATGGTAATGTGTGGCCAGTACGGCATCGACCTTCTTAAATGCAAAAGGATCGATTACAAACGGAACATTTCTTAAGTTCGGTTGCATCAGTCTTCCGCCGCACATGTTCGCCATTTGGTGCCCGGGCTTCATTTTATTGTCGCCATGTGTCCGTTTTCCGTTTCCGCACCAGAGATCAATAGTGATATTGGCCCCTCCGGGAGTCTTCAACCAGATTCCTGTGCACCCGAGCCACCACATCGCGACCTGCCCTTTAGGGACGAGTTCCTGTTCGATGTCCTCTACCAGCCAGGTGCCCCATTCGGGAAAGGTGCTTTTAATCCAGGAATCTCGGCTTGTTTCTGCAATATTTGCCATACTTCCTCCTTGTTCTTCAAAATAATTAAATATTGGAATTACTTTGGCTTTACCCATTTGCATATAATTTTATGAGTTCATATTATTACGACGACACAATAAAAACAATTATAAAAATATATTTTACGATTGATATATTAAGCATATGTTCGAAATCAAAGAAATATATCCATTTTGACAGGGTGAAAAAATCGAGATAAATAAGGAACCTTAATCAAATTAAGCATAATTAAACGTAAGAAATTCAATATATATTTGTACAATATGACGAAAATATAAAAACCGTATAAACGCAAGAAAATGGATAAAAAGACTTGCAAAAATAGAAAATACAAATAAAATCAGCTATATAAATGCAATATAGGCGAAGGAAAGAAATGCTGAAAAGAGGAGAAGCTTGCGGAAGATAATCAGTTAAAATTATACGATTGGTTTTATGATTGCTCAATGATTGATTAACCCATCGTGTTTTGCCATTGTTTACTCCCCTGTGCTTAGCGATGGATTAACTTTTGCTTTCCTCTAGGTCTGTTTGACTTGATTTAAGAAAAGGAAGGGTCAGGAAAGGATGTGAAAAATTATGAAAAGCTATGCAATCGGACTCTACGAGAAAGCGATTCCGAAATCCGTGGACTGGGAAGGAAAGCTTAGGGTGGCAAAGAATTGCGGTTATGATTTTTTGGAAATCAGCATTGATGAAACGGAGGAAAAGCTGAGCAGGTTGGAGTGGTCGAAGGGGGCTCGTTTGGAAATGGTGAACTTAATGCAGGAGATAGGTCTTCCTATTCGAAGCCTTTGTTTATCCGCACATAGGAAATATTCCTTCGGTGCTTCGGATGCGGCGGTTCGGAGACGTGCCGTGGAAATTATGGAGAAGGCGATTGCCTTTTCTGATGACCTTGGTATCCGAATCATTCAACTTGCAGGCTATGATGTCTACTATGAAGAGGGGACAGAGGAAAGCAGAAGGCTTTTTGGGGAGAATCTTGAAAAGGCAGTAAAGATGGCGACGGAACGAGGAATCGTTATGGGATTTGAAACCATGGAGACGGAATTTATGAATACCTGCGAAAAGGCAATGCGCTACGTTCGCCTTATGGATAGTCCTTACCTCGGGATATATCCGGATTCGGGGAATCTGACCAATGCCGCAGTTTCCTACGGTACAGATGTTTTAGAGGATATGGAGTTGGGAAGAGGACATATCGTGGCACTGCATCTAAAGGAAACTGTTCCGGGCGTGTTTAGAGAGGTTCCATTTTTTACCGGACATGTGGATTTTCATGCAGTCATCCGGAAAGCTTGGAATATGGGGGTAAGAAGGTATGTAACCGAGATGTGGGATATCGGGAAGGACAGCTGGAAGGAAGATATTCTTTTTGCCTCTGAGAGTATGAGCGCGATATTGGATGAGCAGAAGTAAGGAAAAGCGGTTTTAAGAACGTGTAAGGAAATAAGCGGAAATCAAGAAAGACAGCTTTAAGAGTAGAGAATCTATGCTATAAAAGAGGGAGGTTTAGTCAAAATGAAGTTTGAAAAAAAAGTTATCGGGACTCTAAATAAATGCTATTCCCTTGCGGAGCTACAATATAAGGGAGAGCATTGCTTTTTAGTTGCAGCAGAGAAAGAGGATCCCTGTTTTTTGTTTAATGAAAAAGGGGAAATGCTGGATACTGTTTGGGATGGTCCGGGTGGGGTTATGACGATGGAACAGGTACCGGGAACGGACGGCGTTTTTTTGGCAACCAGAAAGTTTTATTCGCCGAATGATTCTTTGAATGCGGAAATCATCGTGGTGAAGCCGAAAGTCGGGGGAGGCTGGGACAGTTTTACGCTTTGTAAAGTGCCTTTTGTCCATCGTTTCGGAATTCTGGAAAGAGCGGGTTCTTGTTATCTTCTTCTTTGCTGCCTGAAAGGCGGTCATGAGTATAAGAATGATTGGAGACATAAGGGGGCCTGTTATGGCGCATTGCTTCCCGGGGATTTGGAACAGTTTAGAGGGGATAAGAAGCTGGAACTTCAGCTCATTCAGGATGAAATGCTGAAGAATCACGGATTCAGTAAGATTAAAAAAGGCGGTTATGAAGCCGGTCTTGTGGGCTGTGAAGAAGGAAGCTTTATCATAGAGCCGCCGGCGGTTCTCGGGGCAAACTGGTCTGTTACGAAGCTTCATGCTCTCCCCTCAAGCGATTCTGTCCTCCTTGACTTTGACGGAGACGGAAAATTGGAGCTGGGATGCATTGCGCCATTTCATGGGAATTCGCTTACGATTTACCATTTGGATGAGCATGAAAACTATGTTCCGCAGTGGAAATACGGGGCGAAGGAATCCGATACGGAAATGATTCACGCAACAAGGAGCTGTGAGATTTCAGGGAAACCTTCTTGGATTGTAGGCTGGCGAAAGGGGACAAGAGATACCGTTTTGATTAGCTGGAATCAGGAAGAAGGAAATTATAAGACGGAATATATTGACCGAAATACCGGCTGTGCAAATGCCCTGCATTTTAAAAACAAGGCGGGGGAAGACATCATCATTGCGGCAAATCGGGAGATTGATGAAATTGCGATGTATACGGTAAGATAAAACTTGAATAGAGAAGAGTCCTCTGCTGAATAGATAAGAGTCTTCTGCTAAATGGATAAGAGTTCTCTGCTGAATAGATAAGAATCATCTGCTAAAAGATAAGAATCTTCTGTCATGGACTTATCCTTAGTGAAAGAAGAAGGGGGAGAAAAAAGCAAAAAACTGACGTATAATGGAGTCGAAAGAGAAAGGGAGAAAGCTATGCTGGAGGAATTAAAGGAAGAAGTTTACGAGGCAAATATACTGCTGCCGAAGTATGGTCTGGTTATTTTCACATGGGGAAATGTCAGTGCCGTAGACAGGAAGAGCGGATGTTTTGTAATCAAACCGAGCGGAGTGGAGTATGAAGCACTGCGACCGAAGGATATGGTCGTTGTGGATCCGGAGGGGAATAAGATAGAGGGGCAATATAGCCCTTCTTCCGACACGGCTACTCATGCGGAAATCTATAAGGCATATAAAGATATAGGAGGAGTGGTTCATACGCATTCCTCTTATGCGACAAGCTGGGCGCAGGCAGGGCGCGGTATTCCCTGCTACGGAACCACGCATGCAGATTATTTTTACGGAGAAATTCCCTGCATACGATGCCTTACGAAGGAAGAGATAGAGTCGGAGTATGAGAAAAATACAGGTCTTGTGCTGGTAGAGGAACTAGAAAGGATGAAGAAGGATCCGCTTACCGTTCCGGCTGCACTTTTTCAGTATCATGGCGTATTTTCCTGGGGAAAGGATGCGCATGAAGCGGTACATAATGCCGCTGTGACGGAAGAGGTGGCAAAGATGGCTTTCCGCTCCGAGCTCATTAATCCGGAGATAAAGGCTGCACCGCAGGCACTGCAAGATAAGCATTATTTCAGAAAACACGGTGCGAACGCATATTATGGGCAGAAATAAAGAGTTTTCTCGACTTCTTACACCGTGGCTTTTTTCGTTGTCTAAAAAGTTCCGTTGAAAATGTGTGGGAAAACTAAAAAGTTCTGTTGAAAATGTGTGGGAACACTAAAAAGTCCTGATGAAAATGTGTGGGAAAATCAAAAAGTGCCGGTGAAAATGTGAAAAAAACTAAAAAAGTGCCGGTGAAAATGTGAAAAGGCAGATTGAAGCATCTATTTTTTTGTGATACCATAACTTTTATGGAGGGTAAAAGATGTATTACAGAAGAAAAATAGATGCTTTTTTGCAGGAATGGAAAGCGGATCCGAATCATAAGCCGTTGATAGTGAAAGGGGCGAGACAGATAGGGAAAACGGAATCTATACTTCATTTTGCGAAGAATCATTATAAAAATATTATCTACATTAATTTTGCACTTGAAAAAAAGTTTATGCGAATTTTAGATGACGGATATGATGTGGAAAGCGTTATCAGAAATATTAGTTTGGCAGACCCTTCTATTTACTTTACAGCGAATGAAACTGTTATTCTTTTTGACGAGATACAGGAAAACCCGGATGTGGCCACTTCGTTGAAATCTTTTAAAATAGATGGTCGATACGATGTGATTTGCAGCGGATCAATGCTTGGAATTCATTATAGGAGAATTCATAGTAATAGTGTCGGGTATAAAACGGATTATGAAATGTATTCGATGGATTTTGAGGAGTTTCTTTGGGCAAAGGGATATCGTGAAGAACAGATTGAAAGTATTCTTGTACATATGATTGACAGGAAGGTATTTAATGAGAATGAGCTCTCTGTTTTCAAGGAACTCTTCTTGTCTTATTGTATTTTAGGGGGGATGCCCGATGTGATGAAGTTATACCTTGAGACAGGGCTGTTTTCCGGAACTCTTGCATTACAAAATCAGATTCGTTTGGATTACGAGGAGGATGTCAGAAAGTATGCGGAAGGTCTTGATCAGACTAAAATCATCAGCGTTTACAGAAGTATTCCTGCTCAGTTGTCTAAAGAAAATAAGAAGTTTCAGTTTAATAAACTTGCAAAGAATGCGAGATCCAGGGACTATATCGGCTGTATAGATTGGTTAAAGGATGCGGGAATAATTATGGAATGTAATTGTTTACAATTCCCTGAACTACCTTTAAAAGGAAACATTGAGGAAGCAAAGTATAAGCTATATTATATGGATACGGGACTTCTCATCTCGTCTTTGGATGAAGAAGCGCAAGAGAATCTCAGAGTGAATAAGAATCTGGGTGTCTATAAGGGGGCTTTGTATGAAAATTTCATTGCAGAGTCCTTTGTGAAACAAGGTCTCGGTCTTTACTACTACAAAAAAGAAAATGGAGCTTTAGAAGAAGATTTTTTTGTTCGAACACAAACGAATTTGATTCCGGTGGAGGTAAAAGCGAACAGTAATCAATCTAAGTCGCTCAGTGCATTAATTCGTAATGAGAAATATCAAGACATTTCTTATGGAATAAAATTAGGTGATTTCAATGTGGGGTATGCCAATCAGATTTAT
>ERZ773196.1359-NODE-1359-length-13690-cov-3.536707_pt1 | contig 13690 bp, 9 predicted proteins | sample MGYA00581009_ERZ773196 | MGnify/ENA primary metagenome ERZ773196 (study PRJEB29015, sample SAMEA2738162) | human oral metagenome | biome: human oral; feature: human-associated habitat; material: saliva | place: China | collected 2243 ... | reverse complement strand
CTGTTTATTCTAATTGTTATAATAATGATTATCAAATTCTTAATGGATATTAATAAATATATTCTGTTTCATTTCAATCTAAAATTAATATGATTTTTATAAAAATCAGTTAGTTTATATTTTAGTTAAATTTGGTAAAGATTCTTTGACTGAGAAATGGGTTGAGTATTACTTTTTCCGAGAGGGAGAGATGGATAGCTTGAATATCTGTCAATAAAGAATTTTGTCTATCAGTGTTTTATTTAAAAATGCCGTCTGAAAAGTACTTTTCAGACGGCCTAAATATTTATGTTTTACAGCAAAGGGCTCATCAGGCGGACGGCATTTTCCACGAGGCCGCGGAGTTTGGAGCGTTGTTGCCATGATTTGATGGCAATGTAGCTGCTGTTTTTGAGGTAGTCACGTTGGAGGTTGCAGATTTGTTTGGTGGTGTCGCGATCGTAGATGGCGAGGCTGATTTCGAGGTTGAGGAAGAAGCTGCGCATGTCCATATTGACCGTACCGAAGAGGGAGTAGTCTTCGTCTATGGTCAAGGTTTTGGCATGTAAAAGCCCACCTTCAAACATGGCGATTTTGACACCGGCTTCCAGCAGCATAGGGTAGTAGGCACGTGAGGCGTAACGTACCATCAGTGAATCGACTTTGGCGGGCAGTATCAGGGTTACTTTGACGCCGCGTTTGGCGGCGACGGTTAATGCCATGAGAAGCGGCTCGTCGGGGACGAAGTAGGGGGTGGTAATTGTGATTTGTTTGGTAGCGGCATAGATGGCGCTGATGATGGTTTCGTAGATGACGAAGCTGCTTTGCTCGGGGGCGGAGGGAATGATTTGGGCAACAATATTGCCTTGTTGCATTTTTTCGGGAAGGATTTGGGGCAGCAGGTTTTTTGCTTGGTTGAGGTATGTTTGTACGTTTTGGAGGTTTTTATCGGTTTCGACGGCAAGGTCGGCGAAGAAGACGGCTGACAGCTCCAGTACCATAGGCCCTGTGCAACGCATCATGGCATCTATCCATTCGCCGACGCCTGAGTTTTGTTTGAAGTAGCGCGGATCGACGAGGTTGAAGCTGCCGGTGTAACCGATTTTGCTGTCGATAACGAGGATTTTACGGTGGTTGCGCAGGTCGGTGCGTGTGAATAATGTACGCCAGATGCCGACAGGTAATGAGGTATGTACTTCTACGCCTGCTTGGCGCAGTTTCTCTACCCAATCGCTTTCAAGAAAGCTCCTGCTACCGACGGCATCGGCCAGTATGGCGCAGTCTACGCCTCTGGCTTTGGCGACAAGGATTTCATTTAGAATTTCTTCGATGCGGCCTTTGGGTTCGATAATGTAAAAGGCCAACAGGCAGGAATGGGCTGCGGCGCGTATGTCGGCAAGCATGCTGTCGATGATGGTATCGGTGGTTGAGAGCAGGCTCATGGCGTTGCCTCGGGTTGCACCCAGCCCCGTTCCTTTTTCGGCAACTTTACTGATGCCGTGGTAACGCGATTTCACTTGGTCGGCAATATCGAGATACATATCGGTAAGGTGGGCGGCGGCAAAGTTGCGGTAGAAACGGTTCATTTCGCCGGTACGTTTGGCGCGGGCCGTACCGAGACGCGGCTCACCGATGAGGATGTAGGCGATGGTTCCGAATACGGGGAAAAGGAAAAGGATAATCAGCCAGGCAAAGGTTGAGCCGATGTTTTTTTGTTTGTACAACACGCGCAGCATACAGACGAGTGCGGCGCAGGTGTGGACGAAGATGAAAATTTCGGTCCAGGTGATGTCTTTTAAAAAATTCATATTCGGTAGCGGGAGTGGATGTGTTTTTAAGTTTGAAGGTGTCAGCTGATAAGCTTCAGATATTAAGTATATAGAAAAACCGTCTGAAAACAAATTTACACGATAATTGTGTTTTTGTTTTCAGACGGCCTTTGCGTTGCTTTCATTAACGGTGATACTGACGGGATAATTCGTGTACGGTATCGACCAGAATTTTGGCGTGTTCGGGGTCGGCGTGTTGGTTGATGCCGTGGCCGAGATTGAATATATGGCCGCTGCCGTTGCCGTAGTCGGCAAGGATGCGCGCGACTTCGGTGCGGATAGATTCGGGCGTACCGAAAAGGGCAAACGGGTCGAAGTTGCCTTGCAGGGCAACTTGTTCGCCGACGCGACGGCGGGCTTCGCCGATGTTGCAGGTCCAGTCCAAGCCTAATGCGTCTGCGCCGATTTCTGCCATGCTTTCCAGCCATAAGCCGCCGCCTTTGGCAAATACGATAACAGGCACGCGGCGGCCTTCGCTTTCGCGTTTGAGTCCGGCTACGATTTGACGGATGTATTTCAGGCTGAATTCTTTAAATGCGGCATCGCTCAACACGCCGCCCCAAGTGTCGAAAATTTGTACGGCTTGTGCGCCGGCATCGATTTGGGCATTGAGATAAGCGGTAACGGCTTGGGCGTTGGTGTCGAGGATTTTATGCAGCAAATCAGGGCGCGAATACATCATGGTTTTGATGGTGCGGAATTCTTTGCTGCTGCCGCCTTCAACCATGTAGCAGGCGAGTGTGAACGGGCTGCCGGAGAAGCCGATGAGCGGAACGCGGCCGTCCAGTGCTTTGCGGATGGAAGTTACCGCGTCAAAGACGTATTGCAGTTTTTCCATGTCGGGAACTTGCAGTTTGGCAATGTCGGCTTCGTGTTGCAAAGCGCGTTCAAATTTCGGGCCTTCGCCTTCGGCAAAATACAGACCCAAACCCATGGCGTCGGGTACGGTCAGAATGTCGGAAAACAGAATTGCCGCGTCCAGATCGAAGCGGTCTAAAGGCTGGATGGTGACTTCTGTCGCCAGCTCGGTGTTTTTGCACAAATCGAGAAAGCTGCCTGCGCGTGCGCGCGTGGCTTTGTATTCAGGCAGATAGCGTCCGGCTTGGCGCATCATCCAGATGGGCGTGTATTCGACAGGCTGTTTGAGCAGGGCGCGGAGGAAAGTATCGTTTTTCAGAGCAGTCATGATAAATAGGCTTTCTGATTTGGTATGTTGGAACAAAGTTCAGACGGCCTTAGTTGTTTATTCAGGCCGTCTGAAATAATTAAATAGAAGCTGGGATGAAAGATTTCATGAGTTGTTAATGCGAAGCCGGCACATCAATTTGGTTGAGGAAGGGCTGTCGGATGTTCTTCCTCGGCCACGCTTTCCAAAACCAGATTGCGTTGTTCTTGCGCTTTTTGCGGCTGATCGGTTTCATCAAACACGCGGGCCAAGACCAAATGTGCGGATACACTGGGTTGCAGGGCGATGCTGGCTTCGAGGTAGCCTTGGGCTTTGCCCCAAAGTTTGCGTCCGTAAGCCAGTTGGCCAAGATACATCAACAGCGGTGCATTGTCAGGTTGTTCCTGTAACCAAGAGTCTGCCAAGTCTATGGCTTTTTGTTGCTCTCGCTCGCTTAGGAAACGCACGGATTCGACAAATGCTTCCAATAGCTCGGGCTGACGGGTTTGCGGATAATGGGTTTTAACCCATTTGACCGCATCGGCATACAAACCCAAACGCTCGTATTTTTCGGCAATCGCGACACACAATTCGCCTGATTTCATGCTTTCAGGAATGTGTTTCAAACAAGCTTTTAGACTGCCTGCATCGGTTACTTCGCTCAAGAGGCGGCGATATGCCCAATTTTGATACTGTTCGGCTTCGTAATCGTTGATGGCACCGGCTTTGACCAGTTTTTCCGCTTTTGCCAAGACATCTGCAGCATCGCCGTGATCAAAGGCATAACGTAATTGCAGGCGGACCAGACGGCTTAAGTTGCTATTGATTTTTGCTGCGGCTTCAAGGTTTTGTGCGGCAGTCGGATAATCGCGGCGGCTCAGTGCAGATTCGGCCAGCAAAAGATGACGGGAAAGCTGTTGTTTTTGTGGCAGGTGTTCGATTTCGTGCAGGTAGCGGTCGCGCAATTCGAAGTTTTCCATTTGGTCGGCCGCGTGCGCGCCCAACATCAAAGCCAGGGTGCGGTTGTCGCCTGCTTCTTTGTTTTGCAAGACTTTGGCGGCTTCTTGTTCGGCTTTTTCAAAGCGGCCTTCAAAATATGCCAGACCTGCGCTGTTCAAAGAGGCAGAAGCCTGACGGCCTTTGCGGGCAATGCCGAAGCGTTGCATACGCGCCGGAATGTTCAAGAGGCCGAACACGAATTTAATCAGGAAATACAAGACGAATACGCTCAACAGCAGGCCTAAAACAAAGGCATGCAGATTGATACGCAGCATGGTTTGCTCAACCACAACGTACACGTTACCGGTATAAATGCCGGAAGCCAACGCTAAACCGACGGCGGCGGCAAACAGAATGACAATCCAAACGACGGTTTTCATGCTTGCTCTCCTTTAATTTTGGCAGCAGGCTTGGTTTGGTTTTGTGGTTTGGCAGCTTCGGCAGCCGGTTCTTTTTTGTTTTCAGACGGCAAAGCAGGTGCTTCCAAAGACTGCGGGGCGGAAGCGGCAGCCGGTGCTGCAGTCGTGGCTTGCTCGGTAGTTGCAGCCGGAGCGGAAGCGGTTTTTTCGGAAGCTTGGGTTTGTGCAACTTCCTCGGTCGTCATTTGTGTACGCGAACCTTCTTGATAAGCGCGAACGGCGCTCAAGCTGGCTTTCAGGCTGTCGTCTGAAATCATGCGGACATCAAGGGCTTTGAGTTCGGCCAACTCTTTCAACCATGACTGGGTAGCAGGGGATTTGCTGTCGAAGTATTGCTTCACGGTTGCTTCAACGTTGTTCAAATCGCTTTGATACACTTCGCCGTTGTGTTGCAACAGGGCAATGCGCGCATCCAAAAGGCGCAGACGCAGGTTTTCACGGATGAAGTAGGTTTGATCGGGTGAAATCAACATGGCGTCGTTGCTGTCCAGATGACGGACTTCAACTAAGCCTTTGAGGGCATTGATGGATTTTTCCCATGTGTTTTCCCACCAAGTTCCTGAATTAGCGGCTTCGACAGGCGCGGCACCCGGTTTTAATACGCCGTCCAAGACCAAAGGCAGGCCGGAAATACCGGTTTCCAAACGGTCGATACGTAAGGCAGTTGCGGAAATATCGACATAAGGACGGTTTTTCAGTGCGGCCAAATCATTGCTGATGGCTTGTTTGACAGGGATAAGCTCAGGTTGTTCAAAACGGCTTAAGCGGCTGTCGATGTGTTCCAATACGCTGACCGCGCCTTGAAGGTTGCCTGACAGCATCAATTGTTGCGAAGCAGTGTTCAACATCGATTCGGCTTCGTCAACCAGCCAGTTGATACGGCCTTTGAGTAACTCTTGATAAGCTTTCTGCGTTTGCAGGATTTGATCACTATTGTTTTTTTGACCGTTGTTCAGGCGGTCTAACTCGGCCTGAATAGCGGTTTGGCGGTTGAGGTTGTCTTTTAAAAGGCTGGCGTTTTCAGATTCGCCCAACGCAGCTTTGTCAATTTTTTGGTTGAATTCGAGCTCTTGGTTTTTTAAAACATTTTGACCCTGTACAAACAGGAATCCGCTCGCGCCTAGGCCTAGCAGTGCCAAGACGGTTGCACCTGCTGCCAAGGCTTTGCCTCCAGATTGTTTGATGATAACAGGGGCGTTGTTTTGTGGGAGATTGTTGGACTCGGGCATGCTCGCCTCCACTCGCTGAGGTTGGGTAGGTTTGTTTTGTTCAGACGGCCTGGTGTTTTCAGAACGTTCAGGCGCCGGAGCTGCTGTATTGGCAACTTGTTGGGTATCTTTATTGTCTTCAACTGGGTTCACTGCTTGGCTCCTTTGTGGCATGGATGAAAGTGCAGCGGATAAAGAAGTGATGGTTTCTACATGTTTGGCGCCGACGATGCGAAGTGCATCGGCAATGCGCGGATGGTGGGTAAAGTATAGCAAGGATTCGAAGAATCGGGAAAATTGCGGCGGAATCTGATGGAAAAATTCGCGCGCGAGCTCACCGGATGTAACGTAGGCGGCGGCGATGTCTTCGGTTTTAAAGTTATGCCAATCGATGGTGTGTGGCCGTCTAAAATAGATTTCGGCGATGTCGATTTGGAAACCCAGTTCGGTCAGTTTGTCTGCCAGAAAATCACGGCCGCCATGACCTCGAATGATTAAAACACGGGCATTGGGTGGCAGGTTTTTCCAAATAGGCATTCTCAAGACGGCTTCGCTGTCGTTGCCATCTTCGGGAGAGAATACGGGATAGGGGGAGAATTGTGCCAAAGTATGTTGGCTGGTTTGGCCGACGGTAATGTGTGCTCTGGGGCCGTCTGAAAAGTTCAAGTGCGGCGCTGCGGTTTCAATAGCGGTGGGGCTGACCCAAAACACGACATCGGCTTGCTTAAATTGTTCGGGAAGTTTGTTTAGTGCCAAACGGTCTGCCTCTATTTCGATCGGACTCAATACTTGAGCCTGCCAACCGGCTGCATGGCAGGTTTGGATATCTTGCTGTGGACGGTTGGACGGACGGATGATGAGTAGAGTAGGCATAATGTGGGATAAATTATTAAGGTTTAGGCCGTCTGAAAGAAGGGTTTCAGACGGCCTGCTGCTGACGTACGTTATTGATCGACGAATGCGCGCTCAATCAGGTAGTCGCCGCGGACACCGGTTTTCGGAGAAACGGTCAGGCCGAATTCGTCCAAGACGTTGCAGGTGTCTTTCAACATGGCAGGGCTGCCGCACAACATGGCGCGGTCGTCTTGCGGATTGATTTTAGGCAGGCCGATGTCTTCGAAGAGTTTGCCGCTACGCATTAAATCGGTCAGACGGCCATGGTGTACATAGTCTTCGCGTGAAACAATCGGATAGTAAATCAATTTTTCTTTAACCAAGTCGCCCAGGTATTCGTGTTCGGGCAATTCTTTGGTAAAGCGGTCGTAGTATGCTAAGTCTTTTTTGTAGCGTACACCGTGAACCAAGATGATTTTTTCGAATTGCTCGTAAATTTCAGGATCTTTGGTAATGCTCAAGAAAGGGGCGATACCGGTACCGGTGCTCAAGAGGTAGAGGTGTTTGCCCGGATTCAGGTCGCCGGCAACCAGTGTACCGGTCGGTTTTTTACTGATGAGGACATCATCACCGACTTTAAGGTGTTGCAGGCGGCTGGTCAATGGGCCGTCTTGTACTTTAATGCTGAAAAATTCCAGATGCTCTTCCCAGTTGGCAGAAGCCACGCTGTATGCGCGCATCAGCGGTTTGCCGTCAACCATCAGGCCGACCATGACGAACTGGCCGTTTTCAAAGCGCAAAGATTCGTCACGAGTACAGGTGAAAGTGAAGTAAGCGTCGGTCCAGTGGTGTACGGACAAGACTTTCTGGGTGTTGAATGCTGCCATTGATATTTCCTGTCGGATAAGGCCGTCTGAAAAGGGTAGGTCGGGGCGGCCAAGGTTAATAAAAAGAATGTAATATGGTGTTCAGCTACTTGCTTGCCGGTTTGGCTGATTTTTCGCTGAGGCTGTGCAGGTCGGAATAGCGTCCGCCTGCGTTGATCAATTCATGGTGAGTGCCTTGTTCGACGACATTGCCTTCGTGCATGACAACGATATTGTCGGCTTTTTCGATGGTCGAAAGTCGGTGGGCAATCACTAAAGTGGTACGGTTTTGCATCAGGTTTTCCAATGCGGTTTGTACCAAACGTTCGGATTCATTATCCAATGCGCTGGTGGCTTCGTCCAAAATCAAAATCGGCGCATTTTTCAAAAGCGCACGCGCAATGGCGAGGCGTTGACGTTGGCCGCCGGACAGTTTTAAACCGTTTTCGCCAACTTCAGTGTGCAGGCCTTGCGGCATTTTTTGAATAAATTCCCAAGCATTGGCTGCTTTTGCAGCATTGATAATCTCTTCTTCACTGAATTTGTCAGCTTGAGCATAGGCAATGTTTTCAGCAATAGTACCATTAAACAGGACAACGTTTTGGCTGACGAATGCCATGCGGCTGCGCAGGCTTTCGAGTGTATATTCATTGATGTTGACGCCGCTAATCAAGACCTTACCTTCATCCGGGTTGAGGAAGCGCGGCAACATATTGGCCAAGGTGGTTTTGCCGCAACCCGATGCGCCGACCAATGCAGTCACTTTGCCTTGTGGGACAAGCAGGTTGATGTGGTTCAAGCTGTTGCGTTCGGCTTCAGGATAGCGGTGTACAACATCGCAAAATTCGATATCGCCAGGGTTTGGGCTAAGAATCTGTTTGCCTTCGTTGCTTTCTTCAGGTTGATCCAAAAAGGTGAAGACACTTTCAGCCGCCGCCAAACCGCGTTGTAGGGACTGCATCACGCCGGTCATGCGTTTGATGGGGTCAAACATCATGATCATGCTGGACAAAAACGACATAAAATCGCCTGCGCTGAAGCCGGAAAGCCCTGCTTGGCGTGCCGCTGCATAAATAATTGCGGCCAGTGCAACCGAAGCCATTAATTGCGTAATGCCGGTACCGGCAGAGCTGGCGGAAACCTGTTTGAGCAGGTTGCGGCGCACATCGTCGGCAATACGGTTGAAGCGGCGGTTTTCATAATCTTGGCCACCGTAGATTTTTACAACGCGTTCACCATTAATGCTTTCGCCCAAGACCTGCATCAGCTGGCCAAGATAAATTTGGTTGTTGGCAGACAGTTTGCGCAGGCGTTTGCTGACTGTTTGGATACATACAGCAACAACCGGCAAGATGATAAAAGTAATCAGGGTCAAACGCCAGTTCAGATAAGTTAGCAAGCCCAATAGGCCGACTACGCTCACGCCGTCTTTAGCAATCACGGTAATGACGTTAAACCCTGCATCGGTAATTTGATTGACGTCGTTCAAGATACGAGACATCAAACGACCGCCGGTATTACTGCTGAAATACGAGGTCGGCAGGTGCATCATTTTGTTGAACATTTCACCGCGCAAGCGCTGCACCAAGTGGCTGGACAGATAAGTCGTGCAATATTCGTTAATGAAATTGAACAGGCCGCGAACGAAAAACAGCGCCACAATTGCCAGCGGCAACCATGACATGCTTTTCATGTTTTTATCGACAAAACCTTCATTAATCAAAGGCTTGAGCAAGTAACCGAAAGCCGGCATCGTACCGGCGACAATCAGCATGGCCACTACGGAGACGATAAACATCTTCCAATAGCTTTTTAAATATCCAAGCAAACGCTTGTACAGCTCCCAGTTGGATGTGGCTTGTGTTGTCTGCATATCAATCCAGATTTAGAGCAAACATGCAATTCTAAACGAAAATATCTGTCATTACAATGTTTGCAATTGAAAGTCAAAAGGAGTTGGTATTGTTTTAACGCCTTGATTTTATAATAAGAACGACTGTGATGAGGTAGGATTGGCAATAATGTTATCCACTTCTCAAGCACCAGTTGCGGCCGTCTGAAAAAGTTTCAGACGGCCTCTTCAGTCGTCAAAGACAGCCGGTTAAGCCAAAGCTTCCTTAATGATGTCTTTTACTGTCGTTGCGTTATTAGGGACAACACGGACACGTTGCGGCAGGTTTTCCAAGCCTTCCAATGCGGCCGGGCGGGGGATAGCAACTTTGCCGACAGCCTCATGGATGGTGGCTTCAAATTTGGCAGCCAATGCGGTTTCGAGGCAGACGATGGTTTCGCCGGCTTCGCGGACTTCACGGGCGACTTTGATGCCATCAGCAGTATGCGGATCAATCAATTCACAGTCTTGCTCGTAAACCTGTTTGATGGTGGCAAGGCGGTTGGCATGGGTCGATTTGCCGGAAACAAAGCCATATTGTTGATGTACTTTGTTTAAGGCAAATTCCAAATTGAAACCTTTGCCGGAACCTACTTCAGCCCATAAGGTTTTGATTTCGTCTGCATCACGGTCCATCAGGTCAAACACAAAACGCTCGAAGTTGGAGGCTTTGGAAATATCCATAGACGGGCTGGAAGTGACGTGGGTGTGTTCGCTGTTGCGCGGGCGGTATGCGCCGGTTTTGAAAAATTCGTCCAATACGTCGTTTTCATTGGTGGCGACAATCAAGCGGTGGATTGGCAGGCCCATTTGACGGGCGATATGGCCGGCGCAGACATTGCCGAAGTTGCCGCTTGGTACGCAGAAGCTGACTTTTTCGTCATTGCTCGAAGTGGCATTGAAATAACCGGCAAAGTAGTACACGACTTGGGCAACAATGCGACCCCAGTTGATGGAGTTGACTGTGCCGATGTGGTATTTGGCTTTGAATTCTGCATCGTTTTGTACGGCTTTGACGATGTCTTGGCAGTCGTCAAACATGCCTTCAACAGCGATGTTGTGGATGTTGGCATCTTGCAGGCTGAACATTTGCGCGCGTTGGAATGCGCTCATTTTGCCTTCCGGCGACAGCATGAAGACATTGACGCCTTTTTTACCGCGCAGGGCGTATTCGGCGGCAGAGCCGGTGTCGCCGCTGGTGGCACCTAAGATATTGAGTTCTTTGCCTTCTTTGTTCAATACATATTCAAACGCATTACCCAAGAATTGCATGGCCATGTCTTTGAATGCCAAAGTCGGGCCGTTGGAGAGGGCTTGGATTTTGATGCCGTCTGAAAGTGTACGCACCGGCGTGATGGCTTTTGTGCCGAATACTTCTTCGGTGTAGGTGCGGTTGATGATGTCGCGTAAATCATCAGCAGGGATGTCGGTGGCAAACAGGCTCATGACTTCAAACGCCAGCTCGGGGTAGCTGAGTGTGCTCCATTGGTCTAAGGTAGCACGGTCGATTTGAGGGTATTGCTCAGGCAGCATCAAACCGCCGTCAGGAGCCAAGCCCATCAATAAAACTTCGCTGAATTGCTTGCGTGCGGTTGCACCGCGGGTGCTGATGTATTTCATGGTTTCTTCTCTATATATTTAAAATTCAAATAGAAAGTCAAAATGAATTCAGACGGCCTCGATATTAAAAAAGGCCGTCTGAACGATTATTTGTAGAGTCGTTTGAAGCAGGCGGTAACCGTTTTCGCGGTAACGGAAGCAATGGCCTGCTCGCGGGTTGCCGGGCTCAATACCTGCATCATTTCGGTTGCAGTCAATTGATTTGGCGCTTCTTCGCTGGCGCAGCCGCAGATTTTATTTTCCCATTCGGCTTGTTTTTCCGCGCTCATGGCCAAAGCGATGACGCGCCATTCGTTACGTTTGTTTAATTCGGTACGGCATTGGCTGTCTACCGCCATTTTCACTACGCTGCTGCCGATACCTGTGCCGCTGCCCAAACCGCCGAAAGATTCGCCGCCGGTAGCGCATGCACCCAATAAGAAAGCTGATGTAACAGCTGCCAAAAGAGTTTTTGAAGTCATGATGTTTCCTGTAAGCAAGGCCGTCTGAAACGCCCGAAGAGTTCTCAAAATAGCATGTATTATACCGTAATGCGGCCCGATATGTGAGTTTGCGAAACTGCCGTATAATGCTAGCGAGTTTTCTTTTCAATCAGCCAGCACGAAAGCCGCTATGTCCGACCTTTTTGCCCGTCAACCCGAAGCCCCTTTAGCCGAACGCCTGCGCCCGCATTCTTTAGACGATGTCATTGGGCAACAGCATTTGATCGGTGAAGGTAAACCTTTGCGCGTGGCGGTAGAAGGCGGGAAGCCGCATTCTATGTTGCTGTGGGGGCCGCCGGGCGTAGGCAAAACCACGCTGGCACGGATTTTGGCGCAAAGTTTCAATGCCCAGTTTCTGCCGGTTTCCGCCGTATTTTCCGGCGTAAAAGACATACGCGAGGCAATCGAGAAAGCTGAAATTGCCTTGCAACAAGGGCGTGCGACGATTTTATTTGTTGACGAGGTACACCGCTTCAACAAAGCGCAGCAGGACGCATTTTTGCCTTATGTCGAAAGCGGCTTGTTAACCTTTATCGGAGCTACCACGGAAAACCCGTCATTTGAAGTCAATCCGGCATTACTCAGTAGGGCGCAGGTTTATGTCTTGCAATCCTTATCTCCAGACGACCTGAAAAAGCTGATTGCCAAAGTATTGGCTTTGCCCGAATACCAAGATTTTACGATTGAAGCGGATGCGCAAGAATTGCTCGTGAATACCGCCGATGGCGATGCACGCAGATTGTTGAACTTGATCGAGCAGCTTTTACGCGCTGCTAATACACGCCGTCTGAAAACCTTAACTGCTGAATTTCTTGCCGATAGTTTGGGTGCGCAAATCCGCCGTTTTGATAAGGGTGGCGAGAGTTTCTACAACCAAATTTCTGCGCTGCACAAATCCGTACGCGGTTCGCATCCTAACGCCGCGCTGTATTGGTTCTGCCGTATGCTCGATGGTGGCACCGACCCGCGCTATCTTGCTCGCCGCATTGTCCGCATGGCATGGGAAGACATCGGCTTGGCCGATCCGCGTGCCTTAACGATTGCCAATGATGCCGCTGACACATTCGAACGTTTAGGCTCGCCCGAAGGGGAGCTTGCTTTGGCTCAGGCCGTGTTGTATCTTGCCGCCGCCGCCAAATCCAATGCAGGCTACAAGGCATACAACCAAATGCGCCGTTTTGTCAAAGAAAATGCCAGCGATGAAGTGCCTGTCCACCTGCGCAATGCGCCGACCAAGTTGATGAAAGAATTGGGCTACGGACGCGAATACCGCTATGCCCATGATGAGCCTAACGCCTACGCCGCTGGCGAAAACTATATGCCCGACGGCCTGGATGAACCTGATTTCTATCAACCTGTCCCTCGTGGATTGGAAATCAAAATTGGCGAAAAGCTGAAATGGTTGAAATCCTTGGATGAAGATGCGCTGGATGATTAAAACAATAAATGTGCATAATACAAATCTAAGATCAAATTGAATTTTTCAGACGGCCTTTGCTGTTTGAGTATTTCTAACCTATACCATACACACACATTTTCATGAATATTTTTGAAGCCTTACTATTATTGTGCCTGCTGATTGTCATTAGCGCGTTTGTATCCTGTTCCGAACTCGCACTTGCTTCGGCACGCAAAATCAAATTGCAGGTCATGGCGAAAGACGGCGGCGATACGCGTGCGCTTGACGTAATCAATATGCAGCAGCAGCCGGGCAGTTTTATTACCGTTGTCCAAATCGGTTTGAACGCCGTCGCCATTCTTGCCGGTATTGTCGGCGAGGCGGCAATACGTCCTTATTTTGGCAAGCTGTTGGAGAACGCAGGCAGTTGGGGCAGTACAGTTGCCTCTTTGCTGACTTTCTCGCTGGTTACAGGCAGCTTTATTTTAATTGCCGACCTGATGCCCAAGCGTATGGCAATGACCCATCCCGAAGCGGTGGCGGTACGCATCGTCCGTCCGATGATGTTTTTGATTTTTATCTTAAAACCCCTTGTCTGGGTTTTTGATGGGTTGGCAAACGCAATATTCAAACTCTTCAAAATTTCAACCGTCCGTCAGGAGCAGCTGACCTCGGAAGATATTTATGCCGTCGTTGATGCAGGCGCGCAGGCTGGTGTGTTGAAAGAACAAGAACACTATCTGATTGAAAACATTTTCGATATGCAGGAGCGTACGGTCACTTCTACCATGAGCACGCGTGAATACATCGCCTATTTTGATAAACATGATGACAGCGATACCGTGTTGGAAATAATGTCGGACAAACCGCACAATAAATTCCTCGTATGTGACGGCGATTTGGAACGCGTCATCGGCTATATCGAATCGCATACGCTGCTGACCTTGTTTTTAAAAGAAAAAGACGTCCGCCTGACCGACAAGCGCGTGTTGCGCAAAG
>ERZ773196.1356-NODE-1356-length-13701-cov-6.232889_pt1 | contig 13701 bp, 13 predicted proteins | sample MGYA00581009_ERZ773196 | MGnify/ENA primary metagenome ERZ773196 (study PRJEB29015, sample SAMEA2738162) | human oral metagenome | biome: human oral; feature: human-associated habitat; material: saliva | place: China | collected 2243 ... | reverse complement strand
CTAAATCTCTACCTGAAGGTTAGGATTTTTGATACGCTGAGAACGTTCTACTCATTGGAGTGCACAAAGATTGTGCCCCCTTATTTTGAAGGAGCTATGGTGCTTCGACAATTATTCACCCGCCCCACGAAGCGGGCTATCCAGGTTGGCGGCACGGTACTGCTTGCAGGCGCCATGGTGTGCGGTAGCGTTCCGGCGTATGCCACCGGGCATTTGAAGCCTCACGAGGTGACCCCTATTGTGCAACCGGACGAACCGGCAGTGACCTGTAACGACCGCGCAGAGTATGAGTATTATCGGCAAGATGTCGAGTTGGGGCGTCGCGTTATCTTTAGTTGGGCACAGTGTGTTGGTCTGATTTCTGAGCGCCAGAAGTACCAAATGGTCAAGAAAGATAGTGTTATTTCTCGCGGCCAGTTTGTGGACTATCTATACCGTCTGTCAGGTTCTCCCGAGGTGAAGAACCTTCCGGCTCAGTCTCCGTATGGTGATATTAAGACTGATGATCCGCGTTTTCCTGTGGTGATGTGGGCTCGCGAGCGGGGCATTACTTGGGGTTGGAGTGATGGGAATTTCCATTACGATACCCCTGCTAGCGAGGCTGCTACTGCCTTGATGGTGTATCGATTGGCGGGTAGTCCAAACGTAACGGTAGAAGTAGACGATTATAATGCCTATTTTCTATATACTCCTTGGAAAGAAAAATGGCCGAATATGCCATATAATTCGGAGCTTCATAAAGCATACACCTGGCTATACTATGGTCTTCAGAATCCAAATAATAAAGATTCTGTCGAGAACGTATCGTATCGACAGCATGGTATCGTATCACCTAATGATGAATTTGAGTGGTTGACTTACGCTACGTATGAGCAGGCCTTTGAAGTGATTCGTCTGGCAGATAAATCTTTCAAATTTAAATAAGAAACGTATCCCCGCTTATGTATCAATACATAAGCGGGGATATGTTTATGAATTTATTCCACAACTATATATTCTTTTTTATTGGAAGTTCCCACTGGAGTCTCAGTAGATTTATAGACATACTGATTAATTTCAATCTTGTAGGGTGGGTTCAGGGAATTTTTAATAGAAAACTTCCATTTATCGTTCAGAACCTTGGGTTTAGGTTTGTTATTGTCTTCGTAGTCCATGTGGCATTCGTCGTATGCGTTTGCTCCAATAATATTCAAACGCCTAACACTACCTTCAAGATAGAAGCCCCACAGTGAAGCGAGGATTCTTTCTAGGGGTACTTCTTGGCTTGGCCCGTAGGGGTTGTCTGAGCGTACTCCCGTGAAAGTGCAGTCGCTAGCCCATGAGCTGATATACCAGTTCGCTGCCTCGTGATTACTTGCTGTGCCTGAGACTGCGTCATGCCAGCTGGAGGATTCACTGATACATCCCACATACTTATATAACACTCTTTTACTTTCGTATCATTGCATGTTCCCTAAATCTCTACCTGAAGGTTAGGATTTTTGATACGCTGAGAACGTTCTACTCATTGGGGTGCACAAAGATTGTGCCTCCCCTCTGTTCGTGAAGGAGCTATGATGCTTCGACAATTATTTGCTCGCCCTACGAGGCGGGTTATCCAGGCTGGTGGCACGGTACTGTTGGCTGGTGCCATGGTGTGCGGTAGCGTGCCGGCATATTCTCTTGGTGTTCTGAAACCTCGCCAAGTGACCCCTATTGTGCAGCCCAATGAACCGGCGGTGACCTGTAACGACCGCGCAATCTACGAATATAAGTACCTTCCGAATGCTTATGTGACTTACAGTCGCAAGATTATCTACGACTGGGCTGAGTGCGTTGGTCTAATTTCTGAATACCAGAAGTATCAGCTAATCGAAGAAAACACCGTAATTTCCCGTGGCCAGTTTGTGGAGTATTTATATCGCCTGTCGGGTTCTCCTGAGGTGAAGAATCTTCCGGCTCAGTCTCCTTATGGTGATATTAAGACTGACGATCCGCGTTTTCCTGTGGCGATGTGGGCTCGTGAGCGGGGCATTACCTGGGGTTGGAGTGATGGGAATTTCCATTACGATGCCCCCGCACATGAAACGACGACAGTAATCATGGCATACCGCCTAGCTGGTAGTCCGGCGGTCAAGCTACCCGATATGAATCCTCCGAATGAGGAAGAGTCCTGGACCAAGCGGAACCCCAACCTTCCTTACGGCTCAGAGTTGCATCGGGCCTATGTTTGGTTGAAATACACTGGAGCCGGCTCTGATAAGAAGTACACTGGCTTCCACGAATCGATTAGACACCATGACGTAGCGAGCATGGACTATGAAGGTCGACGAGTGAGCCAATGGACTTTCCAAGCAACATATGAACAGGCTTTTGAAGTATTGCGCATGGCAGATACTCGAGGTGCATTCTAAAAACATTTATAAAGAGAAGGCACCTTAGAACAGAACACTAGGGCAACACAAAAGAGTGTGGGGCGGGTTCCTTATTGGGAACCCGCCCCACACTCTTAACACGTGCTCTCACGGACGCGCAGACAAGACAGCCTAGACGCTCTCACGCGATGCATGATGCTGCAACACCGCACCCGCAGCCGCCGCATCCATCTGAGCAGCCGCCCGCGCTGCACGAGCCTTAGCCCGCGCCTGATGCTGACGCTGACGACGCAACTCATCACGACCATCAATACGCATCTTCTTATCCACCGCATCCATCGACCAGTGACGCACAAACCGGCAGGACGCACCCTCAACCGGCTGCGTAGTCTCCGTCAACGTATCCAACACAGCCTTCAGCGCATGACGGCTCGCCGCCGTCAACGCATCACGACTCGTACCGCCACGAACACCCACCGTACGCTTCGGCGTGAACAACACACTCGCCCCACGCGGAACACCGCGGTACTCACCGAAAGACTGCGGATCCACGCCCAGGCGCTTAGCCATCACCTCAATAGCCGGCGGATTCTGATCCACGCACACGAACTTACGACCCAGCTGAGCCGCCGCCGCACCCGTAGAACCAGAACCGGCGAAGAAATCCAACACCCAATCACCCGGGCGGGAACTCGCCGCAATCATACGGCGCAACAAACCCGTAGGCTTCTGCGTGGGATACCCCGTCTTCTCCTTACCCGTCGGTGACACAATAGTATGCCACCACACATCAGTAGGGAGCTTACCGCGAGAAGCCTTCTCCTCAGTCACCAAACCGGGAGCCATATACGGTTCACGATCAACCTCCGCAGTATTGAAGTAATAGCTGCGGTGATCCTTCGCGTACACCAAAATATTGTCGTGCTTCGTCGGCCAGCGGCGCGTAGACTTCGCGCCGTAGTCGTAAGCCCAAATCAGCTCATTAATGAAGTTCTCACGACCAAAAATCATGTCGCACATAATCTTCACGTAGTGCACTTCACGCCAATCCAAGTGCAGGTACAGGGTGCCGTCCTGCGCAAGCAGACGATGCGCCTGCTCAATACGCGGCGCTAGGAACGCCCAATAATCCTCGAACGAGTCGTTATAGCTCGCCAGAGTCTGCAGGGTGCTCGAATAGCTCTTGCCCTTAAAACCGGTGCGGTCGCCCTTCTCAGAAGCCTCCGCGCTCAACGTGCGGCGCGTCTGCTTCTTACCCGTATTGAACGGCGGGTCAATGTAAATCACGGTGAACGCACCATCGGGCAGCTCACGCAGATACTCCAGGTTATCTGCCTGCACCAGCAGCGACGGGCCCTGCGGGTCGAAAAGCGCCGAATCCGTGCGGTTCGCCTCAACGGCAGGGGAGGGCGCGGCGGGCGCCGGGGATGCTGAAATACCCAACCCCGGCCCTAGCTTTCAGAACCAGCACGGTCAGCGCCACGGCCCTTACCGCGAGAACCTTCAGAACGGCGGCGGGTGCGGCTGCGGCCCTCACCCTCCACGGGCTGACCCTCAACACGGCGGGTACGGCGACGCTGACGAGGCGCGCGCTCAGAACGCTCAGCAGAACGTTCGGATGCGCCCTGCTCGTTACGCTCCGCACGCTCGGAAGAACGCTCGGAACGCTCAGAGGAACGCTCAGCGCGCTTGCGGCCCTCGGAGCGGCTACGGCGCTCGCCGCGGCCCTCACCTGAACGACCGTCACGACCGCCGCGAGAACGGTGCGAGCCCTTCTCGCCGTCACGACCACCAGAACGACCACCATCGCGGCCACCGCGAGAACGAGCCGGACGGCCATCACGCGAGTCGCGGGCGCTCTCAAAGAACTCATCGCCCATGCCCTCAGCCACACGCTCCTCGCGCGGCAGGCGGCCCTTAGTGCCAGCTGGAATGTTCAGGTCATGGAACAGGTGCTCAGAGGAAGAGTAGGTCTCAACCGGCTCAGGAACGCCCAGCTCCAGGGCGTCGTTAATGACCTTCCAACGCGGCAGGTCATCCCAATCAACCAGGGTCACAGCGGTACCCTCATTGCCCGCACGACCGGTACGGCCGGTACGGTGCAGGTAGGTCTTCTCATCCTCGGGCACGCGGTGGTTAATCACGTGGGTCACGTCTTCAACGTCGATACCGCGAGCCGCCACGTCGGTCGCAACCAGAATGTCGACCTTGCCGGAGCGGAAAGCCTTCAGCGCCTGCTCACGCGCAACCTGGTTCAGGTCACCGTGCAGGGGAGCGGCAGCGAAGCCACGGTTCACCAGCTCCTCCGCCACGCGGGCAGCGTCACGCTTGGTCTTGGTGAAGATGACGGTGCGGCCGCGGCCGGTAGCGCGCAGAATGCGACCAATCATCTCGTCCTTGTCCAGGTGGTGTGCACGGTAGACGACCTGGCGGATCGACGCCTTAGTCTTCGAGGCGTCCTCGGGGTCAGCGGCGCTAATGCGCATGGGCTTGGTCATGTACTGGCGCGCCATCGCAATGACCGGGCCGGGCATGGTTGCGGAGAACAGCATGCTCTGGCGGTCCTCCGGCAGGTAGCTGAGGATCTTCTCAACCGACGGCTGGAAACCCAAATCCAGCATCTCGTCAGCCTCATCGAGGACCACGATCTTAACCTGCTTCAGGTTCAGGAAGCCCTGCTGGTACAGGTCGATAATGCGGCCGGGGGTGCCCACCGCAACCTCCAGACCGCGGCGCAGCAGCTCAGCCTGAGGCTCAATCGGCACACCACCGTACAGGGTGGCGACGCGGGCGTTGCGCAGCTTCGCAGCAATCGCCAGGTCCTCGCCCACCTGAATAGCAAGCTCACGGGTCGGAACCAGAATCAGCGCCTGAGGTGCGCCGGGGTGCTCCAAATCAGCCCAACCCTCATCGTCGCGGCCGACCACACGCTGAATGGTGGGCAGACCGAAGCCGAGGGTCTTACCGGTACCGGTCTTTGCCTGACCAATGATGTCCTGGCCAGACAGAGCCACGGGAAGAGTCAGCTCCTGGATGGGGAAGGGGGAGGTAATGCCAACCGCCGCGAGGGCGTCGCTAATATCCTGGCGAACGCCGAAGTCGGCGAAGGACTTTGCAGTCTGAGTGGTTTCCTGCGTGTTCGTTTCAGTCACTGGACCGTATCTTTCTACCCCTGCTCGGGGTGTGTTTCTCCCCGTAACGGGGTGTACCAGCCAGCGCCTCAATAGTGGAGGCGGTGACGGGCGGGCGTCGAAAGCCGGCCGCGGGAAATTCTTACACGGGAAATTCTTACCGAGACGCCGCCTGCACGCATGCTCAATACACATGGTTAGTGCTCATGGTTGATTCATGATGAGAAGGCGGTGCAGCCTCGGGGTCTTGAAAGGGGTACGACCGGTCATTCACTTAACCCCTCAATATTAACCCGGATTTGCTTCCGGCGCACCCCAAGACGGTTGTGGTGTGCGCCCGTGATGGGCGATATACCGCCCGAAAACCGGGTACCGCGAGGTTTTCGCACGGGCGGTTTAAAACGCAAACCCCCGCATCCGGCACGGCGTAACCGTACGGCGCATACAGCGCACGCACACAGCGCATACAGCGCGGTTACGCATCATTGCGGATGCGGGGGAAAGCTCAAGCTAGGGGGCAGCTACCGAGGTAATTAGGCGCCGATACCGAAGCCCACGTGACGCTTCGCGTCGGAACCCAGCTCAACGTAGCCGATCTGAGCGCCAGAAATCAGGGTGGTGTTGCCCTTATCGTCCATAATCTGTAGCAGCGAGCCATCCTCAATAGCCTTCGAGACCTTCTCCATGAGGATTTCCTTAGCCTCACTGGTCTCAACAATAATTTCACGAGCAATGTGGCGAATGCCAATCTTGATTTCCATGAGTCTCCTCGCAGAATAGTCCGGCGCCGCTACGCGTGCGCCCGGAAAGAAACTTACCTTACTTAGCTTCTACTCTAGCGTGAACGCGCTCATCGGCACCGTGAACGGACGGTACTTCGCCGGGGGCTAATAAAATACTCCACCGACGAACACCAGCAGCAAACGCAAAACACAAAAAACGTGGCGGGGGAGCGCAGGCTCTTAAGAGTCCTCCACCTGAATACCGTAGAGAGTCTCCAGCGCCTGCACGTAATCCTCCGTGCGGCCCTCAGCCGCAAGCTTCTTGGCACGCACCGTCGGGGTGTGCAGCAGAGACTTCACCATGCGGCGCATCGCCAGCTCAAACTGCTCCGTCGCCGCACCGCAACCAAACTGGCTACGCACCTTCTCCAGTTCGGAATCCAGCACGTCCATGGTGTGTGAGCGCAACGCAACAATCGCGGAGTCAATCGTGCGCGAACGCTGACGGGACAGGAACGCCGCAAGCTCAGACTCCACGATGCGCGTAGCCGTCGCCACGGACTCTTCGGTTTCCTCGGGGGCGGCAAGGCGCACCGATTCGAGGGTAATCAGCTCAACGTTCGGCAGGTCAGCGACTGAGGGGTCAAAGTCACGCGAAAGCGCCAGGTCGAGGATCGTGTGGTGACCGCCCGGAATCTGCTCGGGAAGCAACGGATCGGAGCCGCCGGAGCAACCAATAATGACGTCGGCAGAAGCCATCGCCTGCTCCATGCCGTCCACCGGCACCGCAGAAACCTCGCGCTTTGCCGCGAACTCGGCGGCACGACCCGAACGGGAATTGACCCAAATGTCGGTGCAACCGCGCTCGCGCAGCGCCGCAATGGTCGCGCCCGCGTAAGCACCCGTACCAAAAATCAGGGCGCGGCGGGTTGCCCAATCCTTTTCGGCAACCTCATCCGCAAGATCGAGGGCAACAGACACAATCGAGCGGCCCTGAGCGCCAAGCGCCGTATGCTGACCCACCTGACGAGCGGTATGTGCCGCATGTTCAAATAGCTGAACCAGCTCACCGGGAAGGGGCACGCCGTCCTCTTGTGCCTTCGCCTGCGCGGCGGCCAGGGCGCGGCGCACCTGACCGGCGATTTCACGCTCGCCAACCACGGCAGATTCCAGGCCGGAGGCGACCGTCAGCAGGTGGCGTGCAGCCTCCTCATCGGCGTACACGTCGAAGCTGGAATTGACCAGTTCTTTGTCCAGCCCGGAGGCGCGTGCAATAGATTCGACAATCAGCTCACGAACCATAGGCACATGGGCGGATACGTGTAGCTGAACATACATTTCAAGACGGTTACAGGTGGCAAGAACGACTGCACCCTTCACGCCCAGCTGACGCGCCATATCGCTCGCCAGAACATCGGGTACGCCGGAGGCACCGGCGCTCAACGCAGCGACGGTGGTCAGATCAACGGTGTGGTGCGATGCCACAAATGCATAAGTACTCACTAGAGATTAATCATAACCACGCCGACTAAGCCCCTGTAAAGCTCACAGAACCTAAGTTCACGGCTCCACGTGGCTTAGTGGGTGCCACATAGCGGACAGGAGGCGGGGGTATCCGCCGGGGTTTCTGCCAGTGTATTCGCCAGGGTGCTGGTGGCAATTCAAAAGCGCAGGCAGGGGAAAATGCGCCGGAATGTGAAGGGGCGTATTCGGTGCTTCACCTGCGTATTCTCCGCGCAAACGGGCGCAAACGGGCGCAAGCAGGCGGCAGACGGGGTTCTTATAGGTGTGAACTAAGGTGTCCCTCACCACTAAGGAAACCACCTTTAGGTAAAAGTCGCCATGACATAGTGTCGCAAAAACGCCCTCATAAACCTGTCACACTAGACACTATGAGCGAAAACCAGCACAACCGCTCGCTGCTGCGCAAGCCGCAGCGTTCGTCCCCCAATTGGCGCCCGCGGCTCCCGGCTATGCACCGCAAACCTCGGTTGCTGCTGCAACAACAGGCGCACTGCCCGAAACCGCCGCGGCACCGGGCACACCTCTCCCCCAACAACCTGTCGCCACTGCGCAAGCAGCAAGTGAAACCGCGCAAGTCGCAGAGACAACAGCCCAGGCAATAGACGCCGCTGCCCAACCCACTGCCGACACTCCGCAAACGGCAGCTCCTTTCGTGGCCGCACACTACCAAACGGCCGAAGGACAACGTGCACTCGAGGAAGGAGCACAGCGCTTGGCCGAGATTGTGCGCCTGGCCAACGACGAGTTGCTGCGCAGAACGCAGGCCGTTCTCTCGCCCGAAATGGAGGAAGCCACGGAAGAATACATCGAAAAACTCCGTACCCTCAACGAAACGCTCGCCAAAGTGGACGAACAAAGCGCCCGCCTCACGCGCGACTCGCAAGAGATGGAGAATCTCAACCGCACCCTCATCGGAATCAACAAAGTCTACGACTTGCACTTTGCTTCTATCTCGCGTCAAGTCACCACCATCGAGGAAATCAACGCCCAGACGCGCGATCTCGCCGCGAAGATCGAAGAAGTGAACCAAATCTACGCCCGCATGGTGCAAACCCTCAACATTATGGGCAACCCCTACGCCGCGATGAGCGCCGCCGGCGCCCAACCCGCAGCAGCCGCCCCCGCGCCCGCAACCGACGCACCGACGCAACCCAATTCAGCTTCCTGATTTTTGCCCATGGCCATTCAAAAAAGACCGGCTTCGCCGCGGCAAAAGATGATCAACCTCATGTATGTCGTGTTGATGGCAATGCTTGCACTCAACGTTTCGACCGACGTACTCAAAGGTTTCACCCTGGTAGGCAACAGCCTCGACCGCACCATCCACACGACGGAGCAGGAAAATAAAGATTTGCTCGACGACTTAGCAGCACAGTACCGCAAAAATCCCGCCAAAGTCAAACCTTGGTGGGACAAAGCCCAAACTGTGCAGCACTCCGCCGACAGCCTTTGCCGTTACATCGACGAACTTAAATGGGCCATCGCCCGCGAAACCGACGGCGCCGACGGCAATCCGAACAACATTCAGCACAAGGACGATCTCGAAGCTGCGGGGGTGGTCATGCTCAACCCCGCCACTTTGCGCGGACGTGTCCTCTACCGTCGCGTGAATCATTTCCGTGATTTCGTCACTTCCTTCATCACCGATCGCCGACGCCGCGCCATTGTCGCCGCCAATCTCTCCACCGACGTGCCCAAAGGCGAGGACAACATCGGCAAAAACTGGCAGGAATACATGTTTGAGTCCATGCCTTCCATTGCCGCCGTCACGATGCTCTCCAAATTGCAGAGCGACATCCGCAAAGCCGAGGGCGAAGTGCTCCACACCCTTGCGGCCAACATCGGCGTGAAGGACATCCGCGTCAACGAACTCAACGCTTATGTTCTCCCGGAAGCCACCACGCTCTTCCCGGGCGACGAGTTTCGCTCGCAAATCTTCATGGCCGCCATCGACACCACCCAACGGCCGGAGATTTACGTCAATGGGCGCCGCCTAAACGCCGACGGGCACTACAATTTCCGCGTAGGCGCACCCGGAAGCTACGATTTTCGCGGCTACATCACCATGCCGAACGCCGCCGGCGAGGTCATTCGCCGCGAATTCTCCCAGCATTACACCGTCATCGCCCCACCCACCGGCGCCACAGTGGCCGCCGATCTGATGAATGTGCTCTATGCCGGCTACGACAACCCCATTTCCGTCAGCGCCTCGGGCATCTCCTCCGACAAAATCCACTTGAGCATGAGCGGAGGTACGCTCAGTGCGAAAGGCAACGGCAAATATGTGGCGCGCCCCGCCCACGTCGGGCAAGAAGTCTCCTTCACTGTCACCGGCGAAGTGGGGGGCAAGAGCCAAACCATGGGTGCTTTCACCTTTAAGGTGCGCAAGCTCCCCGATCCCGCCGCGTTCATCAACATCGGCGGGGATCAATTCCGCGGCGGCCGCATCGCCAAGGGCAGTATCGTGGGAGCCACGCGCCTCGATGCCGCGATCGACGACGGATTGCTCAACATTCCTTTCAGCGTCCGCTCGTTCGAATGCGTCTTCTTCGACCGTCTCGGCAACGTCCTCCCGCGTCCTTCCGCCGGCGCCTCGTTCACCGAAGCCCAGCGCGACCTCATTCGCCAACTCTCTCGCGGCAAACGTTTCTACATCAGCAACATCCACGCCGTCGGCCCCGACGGCATCGAGCGCACGCTCAGTGGATCGCTCGAAGTCATCATCAATTAAATCACGTCCTCCCCACCATGCAGCACACCGCGCCCCTCTCCCGTCTGCTTCTCCTCTTCGGACTCACCTTTGCCCTCCACGCCGCGGCACAACCCCCCGCTCGTTTGCGCGAAGCGGGCAACTCCGCCTCATCTGTCGCCGCTTCGGCCACCGACAACGCGGCGCGTTCGACCGCTCAACCGGCCGCCGGCAAAGTTTTGGGCAGCATTCGCGAGTTCCCCACCGCCGCCACCATGCCCCAAGATGCCGCATGGCGCCGCGACATCTACCGTGAGATCGATCTCACCCGCGATGCCAACGCTCCGCTCTACTATCCTGTCACGCCCGGCGCGGGGCGCGAAAACCTTTTCGTCTGCCTTTTCCACCTCATACTCCGTGGAAAAATCAACGCCTACGAATATACGCCCGACGCCATCGAGCATTTCGACGAAAAGCACATCGTGAAAGGCAAGAAGATCATGGACGACAACCACATCTTCTACGAGGCCAACGACGGCAAGATGCGCGTCAACGACGCCGACCTCCCCTCCGAAGACGTGAAACGCTATTATATTAAGGAAAGCGTCTACTTCAATCAGCACACCGGCACCTTCAGTACGCAAGTTGAAGCCCTATGTCCGCTCATGGTCAGCGGCGATTTCGGCGACGGCAGCAGTCAAACCACTCCCCTCTTCTGGGTTAAGTATGACGAGGCCGCACCCTATCTGGCCAAACTCTCGCTCATGAGCAGCAATCTCAACAACGCCGCCGAGATCTCAGCCGACGATTTCTTCAACACCAACCGCTACGAAGGCCCCATCTACCAAACCAAAAACCTCCAAGACCGTACCCTCGCACAAATCGCCCCCACCGACTCCGCCCGCACCAAGGTGCGCGAGCAGATTGAGGCCGAGATTCGCACCTTCCAGCGCAATGTCTGGATGGGCGACAGCGTGAAAACCCGAAATGCCGCCGACACCTCCAAGGTAGAAAGCCCCGACAGCGAGCACCGCAAGGTCGCTTCGCGCAATGTGGCGCCCGAAAAGCTCAAAAAGCAGAAGGCCCCCAAACCTCAAACCTCATCACCCCGTTCGTCGGCCACCCTCTCCGTGCGTCGACAGCGTCACTGATTTCTCTAACCTCCCTTTGCCGTTCCTGCCCGAGGCCATTTGTTCCCCGAGCACGACGGCATTTTTTTCGCACCATCATGAAAGTCATCAATTTCGCCGAGCACAACACCGTCATCAACAACTACATTGCCGAACTTCGCGACGTTTCGATCCAGAAAAACCGTGCATGGTTCCGCCAAAACCTCCGTCGCATCGGCCACGCCATGGCCTTCGAAGTGTCGAAGACCCTCACCTACAGCGAAAAGACCGTAGAAACGCCCCTCGCCCCCGCCCGTGTCAACACCACCGACGACCGCATTGTCATCGGCACCGTCCTGCGCGCCGGCCTCGCCCTCCACGAAGGCTTCCTCGACGTGTTTTCCGACGCCGATAGCGCCTTTGTCAGTGCCTACCGCAAGGAGGGCCGCAAAGAAAACATCGAGATCTGCGTCGAATACATCGCCTCGCCCGACCTCAACGGCTGCACCTTCATGCTCGTCGACCCCATGTTGGCCACCGGCGGTTCCTTCAATCTGGCCTATCAGGCCTATCTCACCAAAGGCACCCCCGCCCACCTGCACATCTGTGCCGTGATCGGTTGCGAAGAAGGCGTGCAACGCCTGCGCGAGCTCTTCCCTTCCGACGACGTCACGCTGTGGATTGCCGCCATCGACCCCGTGCTCAACGAAAAAGCCTACATCGTGCCCGGACTCGGCGACGCCGGCGACCTCTGCTACGGCGACAAACTCTCAGACTGATCGGCAGGGCTAAACGGTCACCCCCGCTCGCCCTCTCTCTCCCCCTTCTTTACCCCCAGGCTTGGTGTGGCGCACACGTCACACCCTGTTGTATCGTTCCTCTCCTCATGTCCACCTTCCGTTTCCTCCCCGGTCTGCTCCTCCTGCTCCCACTCTTCGTTTCCTGCCTCAAGGACGAACCCGCAGGCATGGAAGCCGATCTCGTCGCCGTCCGCTTCGACAGCAGCGCCGCCACGCGTCTGTTCGGTCAGCACGCCGCCACGCTCCACACCGTCGCCGCCCGCGACAGCGACATCGTCTTCTCGCTCGCATCCGACGCCGACACCGCCCTGTTGCGCACCCTCCCCCTCACGTTCACCCTCAGCCCCGGTGCCACACTCCGCTGCCTCGACGGCGCAAACCCCGATTTTCGCTTCCGCCGGCGCGTAGCCTACGAAGTCACCTCGCAAGATCGGCGCTGGCAGCGGCGCTACACGCTCAGTTTCGTGCCCGAAACCGACTTCCCTGATGCGTTGAGTTTCGACCATTTCGCCCTCAACGAGCCCGAACACAACTATTACACGTGGTTCGAACCGAGCCCCGACGGCACCCCGCGCAACATTTGGGCGAGCGGCAACCCCGGTTTCTGGCTTAGCCGCAGCGACGCTCGCCCCGAAGCCTACCCCACGAGCATAAGTCCCGACGGGCGCACGGGCTCGGCCTTGCGTCTCGTCACACAAAGCACCGGCGAGCTCGGTGCTGCCTTCGGCAAACCCATTGCGGCCGGCAATCTCTTCGTCGGCACCTTCGATCTGGAGAGTGCCCTGCTCAATCCCCTTGCCGCCACGCGATTCGGCACCCCCGTCAACCGCATTCCCACCCGCTTCTCGGGCTACTACAAGTGGCAACCCGGTGCCGTCTTCACCGACGCCCAAGGGCAAAAGGCCACAGGCCCCGCCGCCGACGGAAAAGACGCGCCGCGCATCTACGCCGTGGTCTATCGCAACGTCGATTCCCGGGGACAATCCGTCACCCTCGACGGCAGCAACGTGCTCACCTCGCCCTTTGTCGTGGCCGTGGCCTTGCTCGACGATTTTGTCGTGACCGGCGTGGGGCAACACGACCGCTGGCAGCATTTCGACCTGCCCTTTGCCACACGCATCCCCGTCGATAATCGCCTACTCGACCGCCACGGCTACAGTCTCGCCCTCGTTTTCACCTCCTCGCGCGGCGGCGCCGAATTTGCCGGCGCGGTCGGTTCCACCCTCCTCGTCGACGATTGCCACCTCACCTTCTGACGTGCGGCGGCTCTCGAGTTTTCCCCCTCCCATCTCTCTTTTCCCCATGCGCTCTCCTCGTTTTTGCTCCTTCCTCCGTCTGCTTCTTCTCGTCACAGCCCTCTTCCTACTTCTCC
>ERZ773196.1355-NODE-1355-length-13709-cov-2.381207_pt1 | contig 13709 bp, 15 predicted proteins | sample MGYA00581009_ERZ773196 | MGnify/ENA primary metagenome ERZ773196 (study PRJEB29015, sample SAMEA2738162) | human oral metagenome | biome: human oral; feature: human-associated habitat; material: saliva | place: China | collected 2243 ... | reverse complement strand
CGGCGATAGCGCGCACACTCGGCCACGGGTTACGCGCCAACCCAGCCGCAACCGCCACATCCACGTTTCCGCGCCGAGCGACACGGCGCGCCCCATCCGCATCCACACGCTCACACGCAACCGCCAACACGCGGGGCGTCACATCGGGGCGCGACAGAACAGGCGACACGTCATCCAACGCGTTAACCACCGCGAGCAACGCGCTCTCGCCGAGCGGCGCATCACTGAGCGCAACACTACGAGCAATACTGTGGCTGCGTGATACGAGCGATGTCAGTTCAGCGTCGGACACGTCCGCGCGGGACGCGAACGCCGCCAACACCTTACCCCGATCATCACCCATCAGACGGTTACGCACAGACGGACGCAAACACACACTATTGCGGGCGATCTTCACGGCGGCGCTCTCCCACTCGCCCATAGCCGCCAACAGAACGCGGTCAGGCATCGTTTCCTCGCGCACCACAGCGGCAAGAGCCGCATCCTCACTCACCCTCACAGCGGTCAACACCGCGTCGCTGAGCGCGTAGTCGTCAGCGTGTTTCACGCACCACATGGCAACCCTCCCGCCGTGGCGCGCCGCAAGGTCCTCTAGTGTGCCAGCGGAAACCGGGTCGCCCGCGTTCAATCGGGCGTTGAGGGCGCGCACAACCATTTTGTCGCCGCGCTCAAACTCGCGAGCGGTCTCACGCTCCCACGGGCGCATCCGCTCATAGTCCTCCGGGCTGCGACGCAGGTCAATACCCATCACGCTGATTTGCCAGTCAGTGAGCAACCGGTTCTCTACCAGTACCCTCGTCACCCGCAGGCGACGCCACCGAATCACCTCAGCCAACGCCTCATCACCCACACGGTCAGCGTGCGCGCGCAGCAACGCGACAACAACACCCTCGTTGCTATCACCCGCCAACACGTCCACAAACACGCCGGGGAGGTTACGCCGCCCAGCGGCAACACGCCTGAGCGACGCGTCAGAAGCAAACACATACGAAGCCGTCTCCACGGGAGAGCGGTTAAGCCCCGAGCCGATACGCAGCGCGCGGTCAACAGCGCACACATCATCCACGCGCACGCCACCCCACACGCGACGAAGCTCCTCTACCACCGTGGCGCTCATACGCTCCATGTCCCTTCCTACGCGCCTACGCGCGCCCCTGCTTCCTTCTCCGGTCGCGCGGCCAACAAGATGCTTTCACCGCGCAAACACCCCAATGATACCACACGCAGTAGGAACGGCGCGCAACAAACACAAACAGGACGGGGAGCGTAACAGCAGCAGGTTACGCACCACGCCCCCAACAAAACCGCCCAACGCGGGGCGCTCACTCGTCGGATGCGCCGCCCTTTAGCTGAGCGACAGCATCGCGCACAACGTCGTTGAAGCTATCGAAACCGGGACACTCCTCCATCAAGTATTCACCATGCGCTTCACCATACCACTCCCAGTTATCAACCCCGGCACGCTCTAGGGCGTTCAGTCGCATGTCGCTTTCGAGGAGGCGAATCAGCTCCTCCTCCGACAGGACGAAGTTCTTGCCATCCCACTGTGCGTTCACGATAGCCATTGTTGTTTCCTTCCGTTCGTTTCCAGCCCGCCACCCCGGCGAACCAACACGACCATTCTACCATGCGTGACCGTCATTTGCATACAGCGCCACGCCGCACAACACCAAAAACGTCGCACGCCAACCACCCCAACTTGTGATACAATGTGAACAGGCAAGAGACAAAGCGGGATACGCGAACCGCGCAAGCGAGGGAGAGAGGACAGCCGTGAAGATCACAATCACCAAGGCACGCAAGATCAAAGAATGGTACGACACCATTGGCGGCGAGGAAGAGTGCTCCGCCATCTTCCACCACGTCACCTACAAGCGCCACAAACTCACCTTCCGCGTCACGATGAGCGACGGCCGCACCTACGAGACAAAGCACGTCGTCAACGGGTGCGACGACTACTACGAAAGTGGATGGCTCGGCAACCCGATCAACGACATTCCCCAGTTCACGCACGACATCGAAGCCGCCACGTTCCCTGACCTGGTGTTCATTGACGAGTACGACGAGTACGAGAACGCTGAGCAAGCCAACGACGAGCACAGCGTCGCAATCTGGACGATGTATCCCATTGACCGCGCCAAAGCGGAACAGGCCGCAATCGACACCCTCATTGCTGACATCATTGACGAATACTCCGCGTACTACTTCGAGAACGAAGATCGCGGAATCAAGCCGTACATCCAGAAGATGATTGACGGATATGCGCCGCTCATCTGACTGGCGCTGACGGACGCGCCACCCCGCCACCGTAGCTTTCGAGACATGCTGGTGGCGGGGTTTTCGCCAGGCGTTCACCACACCAAGCCGACATGTGCCCCGTACTACAAAACGGCGTTTCTGGCTTGCGCGAGCGCGTCTACACGTGTAGACTACATGTTGTCGGCAGGAAACAAACCACCGCCAAAAACCAAACCACCCGCCCGGTGGTGAAAGAAACATCCACCGGGCAACGCCACAGAAAGAGAGACCAATCGTGTCGAACATTGCCTCCATCAAGGGCTTCATGAACTTCCCGACCCAGTTCGCCGACGGCACCGTCATCGGCAACGAGGACGGCGGACCCGCCTTCCTCCAGGGAGAGACCATCACCGAGGTTACGCCCGCCACCGGCGCACTCAACGGCGTCAAGACCATCTTCAAGCACACCACCGCCCACCCGACGCGCGACATTGAGGTCGGCGAGGGCGAGCGCGCCCTGGTTCCCCTCGTCACCGCGTGGGCGCTCACCGATATGCGAGACAAGGTTCTCGTACCCGGACCCATTGACCACCGCGAAGGACCGGCAATCGTTTACAAGGGACTTGCCCGCTTTAAGGGCGGCAAGGACATGGCGTTCGGCGGTGACATCGCCCCCATCACGTTCGACCCGGAGGACGTGGCGGAGATCGTTAACCTGACCCCCCACCCCGTTGTGTTCAAGCGCGAGGGTATGGACGACCTTGCTATTGAGTCGTCCGGCTCGGTGCGCGCCGAGGAGACGTTCTCCGAGGAGCCGACCGAGACCATTGACGGCATCCCCGTCTACGACCTGTCCTACACGGGCAAGATCATCGGACTTCCCGACCCCGTTCCTGGCCGCGTCTACATCATTTCGATGATCGCCGCGCAGGCTATGCTTGCGCTCGGCATCGAACGCGGCGACGTTGTTTCCCCCAACTACGTGCCCGCCCTCGGCGGCGCACCGTCCGTCACCCTCCACATCTGAGAGAAAAGAAGCACAGCAAGTCCCCGGCAGCTTGCGCTTGCCGGGGACTTGCCCACATAAAACGTGTATCTCGTGCCAGGTGCGCGTGAACTATGGTACACTGGCACCAGCAAGTAGACCCCATATAGCAAGCAAGGGAACCGCAAATGAACACCAACGCCCCCATCAGCGAGAACACGGCGGACGCACTGTACGACGCGGCCACCGCACAGTACGCGCTCCACACCCTAGAGCAGCTACGCCGCGAATACGACCTCGCATCACCCAACGAACAAGAGGCCATTAACAACCTCATCGAACGGGGCGCGCAAATCGTGTTCAACAGTGACCTCCCCGAAGCATACGTGACCGTGGATCAGTGGACACAGATTAGGCCGCACAAGTGGGGCATCGGCGACTGGGCTGACGCCATCCGGGCAATCTTCATCGAGGACGACCACGTTTCCGTGGGAGCTTTCGCGGGAGCTTGCCACTTCTAGAACCCTACTGCCTACGTAACATTCTACCCGCTCAACCGTTATAACCTAGTTTATTCTAGGCTGTATGACCTCGTTGCCAAGGCCAGCTCCAAGCCTCACAGCGCTTTGACGCGCCCGCTTGGTTCGCGCTTCACCGGGGTCAGCGTTGCCCAACATGTCGTTGGCCCGTCTTACGTCCTCTCCACGCGCGTTTAACGTCTCCGGGGCACTCCCGGCGACCTGAATGTTAATTGCCGCGTTGAGGTCACGGTCAATGGATAGACCGCACGCGTCGCAGTTGAACGTCCGCTCACTCAGGGATAGCTTGGCTTTCACTACCCCACAATTCGAGCACGTTTTACTAGACGGAAACCAGCGATCAACCACACACAACACCGCGCCAGTGCGCGCGGTCTTATACTCCAGCTTGCGGCGAAACTCCCCGAGCGAAGCGTCCACCAGGCTACGGGCAAGGCTGTGGTTTTTCACCATACCCGCAACGTTCAAGTCCTCAACACACACGACGCTATAGTTCCCGGCGATCATGGATGTGGCCTTATGGATAGCGTCGGCCCTCACGTCCGCTACTCTAGCGTGCAGTCGGGCAACGCGCTCCTTGGCTTTCTCGCGCCGCACACTACCCTTGACCCTACGACTCAACGCCCGCTGGGCTTTACGCAACGCCTTTAGTCCCGCACCCAGGGCGCGCGGGTTAGGGATAACCGTCCCGTCCGAGAGTGTGGCGAGGTTCTTCACACCGAGGTCAACACCAACCACGCCACCTTTAGGCGGCGAGGCGGGAGCAGCAGGCTCGCGCTCCACAGTTAAACTCGCATACCAGCGCCCGGCGCGACGCGACACACTCACGCGGACAAGATGCGCACCATTTACCCGCTCATACACATTCTCCATGCAATGAACACGGCCGATGCGGGGCAATTTCAACCCGTAAGGGTCACCAGACTTGGGCGCGGTAAACCCCGTGGAATAAGCGAAGCTCGCAACACTGTTCTTCGACTTGAACTTAGGGAACCCAACACGCTTGCCCTTACGCTGACCTTTACGGGACTTCGCCCAATTAGAAAAGCCGCGAGCCAATCCATGCAAGGCCATGTTGTAGGATTCTTTACTGTTCTGACTCCACCACACAACGCCCGTATCCCGGTTGACAGCAAGCTGATCTTTATTCGCGTTCCACCAACGACGCAACCCATAATGCGACAAGTCGGCAGACTCACCGTTGTCTATAGCTTCTTTCACGTGGGCGAGGCCAGCGTTGTAAGCGAAACGGGCGGCACCGGCATGACTCGCCATCAGGCGCTCTTGTTTGGGTGTAGGGTCAAGCCGAACCTTAACAGCTTCATAAGAACCCATCTGGCGAAATCACCTCCAAGCCTTTTCCGATCATTTACCAGCGTGGCACTTACCACAACACAATATCAGTGAAGAAGCCAAAACAGCCACACAGCAAGCACGCACCCCGTACTCATCCACAGTCCCATCAGCCTTGCCGACCTCCCAGAGGGGACACGCATTTACCTGATAGATGGCGAATACCAGGTGTCGTATGGCGGGATGATTTGGCCGCCGAGAGCAGTGGACGACATTACGCCTCCAAGCAGCACGATGACATTTGACGCGTTTTGGGATGAAATGGTTACACTTTACGCGAACCACATCGACAACGAGGACATTATGCCGCGCATCACGTACATGCCCGGTGCGAACACGTGATACAATTAAAAGACGATTAGCAACACCACACGCCGCAACCGTAAGGCATTAGCGCAAGCAAGGAGAACAAGAAACATGAACGCGACGAACGAGAACGTTACCGACATCCTGTACCGGGCCGCCGCAGCACGAAACGCATACGCGCTCCTCGTTGCCCTACGACGAGCCTACAAGAACGCGCCACAGTCACAGTGGCAACGCGAATACCTCCGACTGCGACACCGCGACGGCGCGTACATCATCTACTACACAGAGAACTACTACAGTGGACAGCCATTCCTCGGCCTTAACGGCGCTCCCGGCAACACACTTGACGACGAGTGCGTAAGCGAATGGATGAACGCCGTTACCCGCATCCTCCTCGATGAGACAACGGACAACGAGGGCGAAACCGTGCGCGCCAACAAACACGAGATCATGAGCGCTCTCGCGTTCCTCAACTTCGATGAGTCCAATGGAGAGTATCGTATCCCAATCAACCCCAACAACCACATGGTTGGCATATACCGGCGACTAGCCGAGGACTACACGGCGCAGGCCGCGCAGCTCCTCAACAGCGACAACACCCGCTGACAACGATCTTGCGACCTACATGAACTAAACCGAACGGGAAAGGAACAACATTCATGGACACGAACCAGCGCATCCGCGAACTAGCCGACATGTTCCAACTCACCAAGACCAAGAACGGCACGAAGACGTTCGACCTGCCACCCATCCACACCGGAGGTCCGCTACCCTACATGCCGTCCGACCAAGGCGTGTACGAGACCGACACAGAGGGCCGCGTCACCTACCGGGAGAGTATCGAGCAGTTGACGCTCCCCAAGGACAAGCGCGGCGCAGTGGTCACCTTGTGCGAGTGGTACGCGCGCCACGCCATCGACTCTAATTATGAGCTGTATTGCGATGACAATGAGATGCGTGTCGGCACCAAGGCAAGCATGATCGAATGGTTGCATGAGATGTGGACCATTTTCGCGTAGGCGCGAAGAAAGCCCCGGAACACCCGCCATACAGGCGACCGTGTTCCGGGGCTTTACTGCACCCACGCCAGCGCTCCACGCCGACAGCGAGCGCTCGATTACTGCCAGTGTGGGCCGCGCGCGTCTACCCGCGCAAGCCGCCATCCAACAGCTCGTCCACGCGGGCGGGCACCAGGGAGCGCGCGTCAACCTCCACGGACGCGGACGCGTTCACCATCATACCACCCTCACCGGGCACAAACAGGCTCGTTCGCGCACCGTCAGCCACATCATCCAACCCCACGCCGTCAGCCGGTGTCCACAGGCGCATGTCGCGCACCATCCCATCCTTAGCGATAAACGACGTGACAGCACTCGGCGCGCTCTCACCCGTCGCGTTCGTAAACCACGACGACCCCGAGTCAATAGACGACACACCCACCACCCACGTCTTATCCCCCACCAGGTACATTTCCGGCGTGTGATAATGCCCGTGAACAAAAATGCTTGCCATGTGCGCGTAAGCGATACGCCCCGCTTGCATGTTTTTCACATGCTGACGCATTTTCGCCTGCGAGGCTCCGCCGCCCACGTGTCCGTGCTCAAAAAACAGGACACTCTTATCGTCCGCGCTAGGCTTGACTGTGCAGGCCGCGTCGTAGTCGGACGGGCACACGAACGACATGTTACCGTACACGTCTGGCCGCATTTCAGCCATGCGCCTAATCTGACGCTGCACATGAATGCCATAGTCGTCCGATAGGACGCTGGACGCCCGGTTCTTGTTGCCAACACCCGTGCGCACCTCACAATGATTGGAGGGGACCGCCACGTAAACGAGATTGTCACACTTGGAATGGAGAACACGCAACCCCTCCCAGATGAGACTAATCGCAGCCTCTAGCTGGTCCGTGAGGTTCAGGTCGTTGGACTGGCGCTGCGACCCAACATTCATGAAGTTCTCGATAATGTCACCCAGGTCAGCGGCAATAATCGTCCGATAGCGGGGTAGTTCGGCTTCCATTTGCGCGTACACGCTACGAACACGCTTGTACAGGTTCACGGTGCCGCCATGAACGTCCGTCTTTCCGGTCTGGAAGTCCGCGAGGGCCACAACCAGCGTCCCATCCGCGTAAGCGCCGCCCGCGCCCGCCGCGCCCTCGTGTGTCCGCTTGTAGTTGTCGGCGTACTTGTCCATGTCGGCGCGCAGAGTCTCGAACGCAACACGCTCACCCTCCGCCAACGCAGCCTTCGTCGGGTCAATGTCAACTTTCAACCAGGAGCCGCCACCCATCTTCGGGATACGCAGCGACGCGCGATATGGCGTCACAGCTTCCGGGGACACACCTAGCGTGGAAGCGGCCAGCTCGGTCGCAGCGTCATACGCTTCCTTCATGGCACGATTCGCACGGTCAGCCAACACCTCAGCACTCGCAGCGGACACACCGACAGCAGCGCCCACGTTCGAGCCGCCACGCACACCCGCAAGACCAAGGTCCACGCCCGCGACCTCACCGACATTCTCACTGTGTGCGGCGACCGTAACGCATGGCGGCACCGTACCCTCGCCCGCCTCGTCCATAAACCAGGACGAACCTGAATCAACGTGCGACTCGCCAACCGCCCACGCGTCAGAAGCATCACCAGGAGCCGGGAGCGCGGGAGAAGCAACAACGGGGGAATCAGCAGTCGCAGCGGCCGGGATAGCAGGCACATCATCAACGCCAGCGGTACGCTCCCACGCGTCAGCAACAAGACGCCCCGGCACGCGCGCAGCAGCCTCAAAAAACTCCGGGTACCTGCGCGCCACAGCCTTACGCCGGTCACGCACCGACCGCTCACTCACACCAAACGCGCGACCCAACACCGTGTTCGCCATATGCGCCGCGCCACTATCACGAAGCAACGTATCCACGAGAACCGCCGCCTCATAGTCACTACCACCCGTCACGTCACCAGCGGGAGCAGATACGCGCTCACGCGCAGCCTCCACACCGTCCACAAACTCGCCAAGGAACGCCCACACGCGCCCCAACGACCAGGAGCCGCCCACGCTACCGCCGTCAGTTACCGTCATCGTCTACAAAACCCTTCCCATGACACCAAACACGCGCCGCCACAGCTACCCCGCCTTCACGCAGAGCAGCAACGTACCACTCGCGCCCACGAATAGGGCGCACGCGGTGACATGTCAATTTTCATACTCATATACCAATATACACACATCAACAAGAAACGCCAAAACGCCACGAACACATGACAAACGAGAGTCACGCCAGCTATTATCACACCATGAATACCATTGGCATTTTCCTATATATCATCAGCGTTATCATGTGGTGGGCGGGCTTCAATTACGCCGCTGCCCGCGCGAGCACGACGCGCAGGCGTAAGCTCTTTTCCACGGCAGCGGCTCTCGCCCTCGCGTGGCCATTTGCGTTCATCGCACTAGCGGCCGCGCTTGCAACCAAAGCAGCCGCCAACCTCATGATCGCAGTCGGCGAGCATATTAACAACACGTGGGACGCAGCCGTCAGCGACGAGGACGACACTACCATCGTCACCAAGCTCACCCCGATGGGTACCGCCATGCGCGTGCGCCGCGATAACACAGAACACGACACCGACACGGCGAACAGCGGCTACGAGGACAGCGACACCAGCGTGGCAACCAGCGAAGAAACCAGTCCGGCGCTCACGGACGACACCCTACTCATGCCGCCACCCCCGCCGCCACAGACACGACAGACGTTGACACAAGCATCCAGACGGACGCGAACAACGACGCGGCGGAAACAATCAACAAGGACGGCGATGACGAGACGATCACCATCCAAAAAGTCGCCCTCTCCGACCTTCTCTGATAAACAACGCAAGAATCAACAGAAAGACGACCACAGCAATGACCGACAACACAAAGAAAACGGTGAACGACACGCAGCGCAGTAGGACATCCATCCTATTCACGCCCGACACCATCAACCGCGAACAGCTACCCGAACACATTGACCTCTTTATGGCCGGTGGAATCTCGGGATGCTGGAACTGGCAGGACGCCCTCTATCAGGCAGTCTCCTATCACCTCGACAGCCTCCTACCGGTCGGTTGGGAGCTAGACAATAAGCCGTTCACTATCGCAAGCCCCAGGCGCGCGCACGGCCTAGAAAAGACAGGCGAAGCCGCCGCCGAGCAGATCAAGTGGGAGTACGCGGCCATGAGCCGCACGTCCCTTACCTCGTTCTACTTCGCGAGGGAAACTGTGCAGCCGATCACACTCCTGGAACTCGGCAAACACCTCTCACAGCCGTGGGGAAACTGCATCGTCGCCTGCGAACTCGGCTACGAACGAGCGTTCGACGTGTACACACAAACCAACCTCTCCCTGGAAGATACAGCGCTCAACCCAGGAGTGGAAGAACGAGCCTACGGGTGGCCGAACACCGGCTCTTTCATCGGTAAAGACGCCAGCCCGCGCGGCTTCCGAGGTAGCTACACCATTTTCTTTGACGAACACAAGCTACAGGAAGATCAGGATTTCCTCAACAAGGCATGGGAATACGCGCTCACCATCGCATACGAGATGATCGCCAAGCGGAAAGGCAAGACAGTCACCAACCTCACGCGCAGCGGCCGCGACCAGATACACCTCGCACAAAACCAGCTTGACACACTCGGACTCCTGTAACGAGTAAGCGGTACTCAATACGCGCCGCCGCACCCACAGCAAACTACCGGGTGCGGCGGCGCACCCGCACACAACGCAAACAAGCACGACAACCAACGCGCAAGAACAACAGCGCGACAGCGAAAGGAAAAGACAACGTGAACAACACCGGCACTACACAATCCGCTAACCCGCTTGACGGTATCACAGCCGCCATTGAAAGCGCCATCCAACAAGCCCGTGAGCAAGCAGACGTCATTATCAACGACGCGCGCGCAGAAGCAGAACAAATCGTCGCCGACGCGCGCGCAGAAGCAGAACAGATCATTGCGGACGCAGGGGCGCAGGCCAACACGCGCGCACGCGCCGACATGGAACGAGCAAGCCTCGCCATCCAAGAGCACGCCGCCGCCCTCCATACTCTCGCCCTCGGACTCGCCGGGCACGCAACCACGCCACGCGACAACACAGACAACGCAAGCGGCAGCGCGGACGACGATAGCGCGAACAGCAGCGCATCCAACACCGATAGCAGCATTGCCAACGAAAATACCGACGACAGTAATGCAGGCGTAATACCACCCGCGCCAACTGCAACACCCACCGCAGCAGCAAACGACATCGCACCAACCAACACTAGCCGCGCAACCGGCACGCCGCACACCGCACGTCGCGCGGACGGCACCACACGCAAACTCGCCCCCTGGGAACAACCACAAGACGAGCCAGCGCCCGAACCGGAAGAAACACCCACCATTGACACCACGGAGGGAAACAACCCAGAACACACAAGCGCCGCGCAAGACGCGACCACACCACCAACATGGGACGCTCCCCTCATCATCGACGCACCATTGCAGCTCTAAACCCCAACATGAACAACGCAAAAGCCCCGGACCAGAAACGCAACTGGTCCGGGGCTTTCCACACACGCAGACGCAAAACGCGGAAGCATGATACAATAACACCAGACAACACAACGCCCCCAATAGGAGAAACACCATGAACGCCCTCACGCGTCGCCTCGCCACACTGGCCACAACCCTCGCGCTCGCGGCCACCGCCGCCGGATGCGCCAACACTCCAACCGCCACACCCACAGCAGACACAGCTGACTCGCAAGCCGCCTTGGACGCGTTGAACAACGCCAACGAAATCACGGCCACCAAGAGTCTGTTCTCGTGGGGTGACGAATGGGTGATCGAAGCCGACGGAAACAAGGTCGGCACCGTCACCGGGCAAGCAATCTACGCTATCGGCGACGTGTACTCGCTCACCACCATGAACGGCAACCTTGTCGCGTCAGAAACCGAAGAGCTGAACGCGATCACGCATACCGCCACTCTCTACGATTGGAATAACAATCCGACAGGTACGCTCGAAGAACGCGTCCTCGCCCTCATGCCCACCGTGGACATCCACCACACCGACGCGAACGGCAGCGACAACATCACGGGGACCGCGACAACCGTTTTCGCTTCCCTCACACACCAGACCACCATCGCCGACAACGCCGGAACCGTAGCATGGAACACCGAGCGCCACGCGTTCACACTACGAACGACCATCACCATCACCAGAAACAACGCAGGCGGCACCGTTTCCGGCATTGACGCGCTCATGGTGACACTCATGATGAGCGAGATTCACGACGGAGCGAGCAACAAGTAGCAAAACGGCCACGCCTGCGTCAGCGAACAACGAGGGAACGTGGTACAATACAACCAGCAAACGCGAATACGCTCTCCCACGCAGGAAAGGACCCCGCAAATAATGCTCACCATCGACGAAGCCCTCGAAAACATCGCCCACGCAACCTACCGTCGCTGGATTGAGCACGACACGCCCGGCGGGAACTGGTCGCGCCGACGCTTCCAAGAAACCGAGAACGTCATCAACCGCGACCAGATACGCTACCTCATTGGCAAGAAGCATCCGAGCGAAAAGCGCCGACACATCGGCGGTACGCCCCTCCCCGTGCGAATTGTTGTCGAACATGGCGAACACACGCGCCACGTGTCCACACTCGAATACCACAGCGAGTGACATACGCGCCTAACGAGAACAACTAAGCCCCGCCGGGAACACAACACCCGGCGGGGCTTCACTACACACGCAGATACCACACTCACACACAAAACGGTGGCAAACCACGTCAAAACATGTTATAGTTGTAACTGAGGCAAGAAACAAACACCACCAAGGAGAACAGCAATGAGCGCATGGGACGACTTCAAGGCTTCCGACCTCTACAAGGGCGAAATCGAGATCACCGACCACCTCACCAACTACGACAGCGTTAACACGTGGAGCGGCGACAAGGCGACCGCCTCATTCCCGCAGGCAGCCCCCAATGACCTGGCGAGCGCACCCATCATCTTCAACCCCGGAGACTACCGCAGCGCCGAGCATCTGTACCTCCTCGGCGGCAAGTACGAGCTAGAGATTGCAGGGTTCATTGACTACCCCTGGCAGGTCCAGTACGACGACCTCAACAACCCGGACGCCGTTAACGTGCGCGGATATGTCACGTTCCCCAACCGTGTCATCTACCACATTAACTACTGTGGTGAAAGCTACACGCTCCGTAACTGTATCGAATACGGATACGGCGGCACCATCGAGTGCCGCGACGAGGAAACCCTGGACGCGTGGCTGAATAACCTGCCCGCCGACCTACGTGAAGCCGTCAACGCTGCCACGCGCTCCACGCGCATTGACGACGACGGGAACACCGTCACCGCCCTGACGCTCCCCAATAAGAACAACAAGGGTGACAAGAAGCACAGCAACCCACTACGTAAGATCATCCGCAAGGCGCGCACCCAGCTCGCACGCCGCCGATAAAAAGGCGCACAAATGCCCCGCCGGGCACACGCTCCACAAGAGCGCCCGGCGGGGCTTCACCATACAAGTGCAATAAGAACGGCGGCGGGACAGGGACTCGAACCCTGGACACCTCAACGGTGCTACCGCTTTCGAGACGGCTGCATTACCACTCTGCCACCCCGCCAACACCACCACAATAGCACTCGCCCCGCCACACGCAAACACCGTGGCGGGGACGAGCGGCACGGGCAGTCAACAACCCGCGCAAAAGCGGTCACCTGTACCGCATCACCACAGGCACCTCACCACGCTCCACTAGAAGCTCCTGTAGTTCAACGTCAGTGAAAACATCGCCGTCGTCACTCGTCCACACGTAACGGTTCCCCTCATTATCGTAGTGACGGAACAGCGCGCCGCTCGCGCATGTGAGTAGCGAACCGGACGGAATCTGACTCAGCTTCGCGCTAACGGTAGCCCCTGTGGGGAACATGGTCACGCGAATCGTACCAGCAGACATTTTTCTTCCTCTTTCCATACATGCTAAGACTCAGTGGCGGACCCCGCCCGACATCATCTACTATACCACATGCGGCGCGCAGACGCGCGACATGCGACGAGTGTCACCGGCTGACGTAACGGGCACTACACGGCATACGCTCTCACGCGAAAACACTTCAACGCGAGAGTAACTACGCCACGGCCGCCAACGCCCGCGAGAACCACCCTGTACGGCCCGCTAACGGCCTCGCAGACGCAAAACGTGTACTCGGATGGGTGTGCGTGCGAAAGGCCGC
>ERZ773196.1349-NODE-1349-length-13750-cov-37.679226_pt1 | contig 13750 bp, 3 predicted proteins | sample MGYA00581009_ERZ773196 | MGnify/ENA primary metagenome ERZ773196 (study PRJEB29015, sample SAMEA2738162) | human oral metagenome | biome: human oral; feature: human-associated habitat; material: saliva | place: China | collected 2243 ... | reverse complement strand
GCGATGTGAAATTCAATATTAAAGGTCAAAATGGTATCGTTACTGAAGCTAATGGTGACGATGTAACTGTTAAATTGGATGATGATACTGCAAACAAAATCAATAATGCAGCAAATACTGATTTAAGCAACTTAACAGATGCTGGTAAGCAACAAGTTAAAGATTTATCTGCATGGAATGTAGTGGCTAATAATGGTACTGCTGAAAAGGTTGAAGGTGGTAACACAGTTAAGTTCATCGATGGTGATAACATCTCCATTACTCAAAATGGTAAAGACTTCACAATTGCAACTAAGAAAGATGTAACATTCGATACAGTAACTGCTAATGACACAATTACAGCACCTAAAGTAAAAGCAACTGATGGTGTAGAAACTCCAGAAGTAACAGGCTTGACTAATAAAACTTGGGTACCAGGTCAAACACAACCTGTATCTGGTCGTGCAGCAACTGAAGATCAATTAAAAGCAGTTGATGATCAAGTAGCAGAAAATAAAACTAACATTGGTAAAAATGCTGATAATATTGCGAAAAACAAAGCTCAAATCGATAAAAACACAGAAGCAATCGGTCGTAAGATTTCCTTAGGTGGTAACACTGGTTCTACTGATGAAAAATCCTTGAGCACAGGCGATGTTAAATTCAACATCAAAGGCGAAAATGGTTTAACAACTGAAGCTAATGGTGAAGATGTAACTGTTAAAATCGATGATGCAACAAAAGCAAAAATCGATAATGCAGCAAATCAAGACTTGAGCAACTTAACAGATGCTGGTAAACAACAAGTTAAAGATCTATCTGCATGGAACGTAACTGCAGCTGGCGGTACTGTTGAAAAAGTACAAGGTGGCGATACTGTTAAATTCCAAGCTGGTGATAACCTTGAAGTTAAACAAGACGGTACTACTTTCACATATAGCCTAGCTAAAGATGTGAAAGGTCTTAATAGTGTAACTGTAGGCGATGAAAATGGTCCATCCACTAAAATCACTCCTGCTGGTACAACTGTAAAAGATGCAGCTGGTAACTCTACAACAGTTAATGGTGCTGGCATGACTATTAACCCTGCAAATCCTGCAGCTAGCCCTGTATCTCTTACTGTAGATGGCTTGAACAATGGTGGTAACCAAATTCATGGTGTAGCACCTGGTACAGCAGATACAGATGCAGTAAATGTTAGCCAATTGAAAGGCGCACAAGCTGGTTTACAAGAAGCTATTAACCGTGTAGGTGTTGAAACACAACGTGTAGGTGCTCATGCAGCAGCTATGGCAGCGTTGAAACCAATCCAATACGATCCATTGGAACCAACACAAATTATGGCTGGTATTGGTAACTACCGTGGTGAAACAGCTGGTGCAATCGGTCTTGCACATTACAAAACTGAAGACACTATGTTCAACATCGGTGTTACTCTTGGTTCTAGCCACAACATGATCAATGCTGGTGTAACTCATAAATTTGGTGGCAACCGTGATAGAAAAGATGCGATTCCAGAACGTTATAAAGCTGGCCCTATCAGCTCTATCTACGTAATGCAAGATGAAGTAAGTCACTTGCGTTCCCAAAATGAAGAGTACAAATCCAAGCTTGAACAACAACAATCTGAAATTGATGCGTTGAAAGCAGCAGTTAACCAATTGTTGGCAAATAAAGCATAATCACATTGTACATATAGTTAGAACTATGTATATCCTATGAATGGATATGTAAAACTAGAAAGAGCCTCCCTCGAACGAGGGGGCTCTTTTTAGTATAAGAACGAAAACATTTTATTAAAGCTATATCTGAAAAATAAAATAGTCTAAAAATTAAAATTTAATAATTAATAAATTACTCAATCAAAGCGAATATAATGTATAAATAATGAATATTTTGCCGAAATGGAACATTTTTATGATACAGTTTGTTGTTTTTTGTTATTCTCAGTTCTAAGTATAAAAATACAGAATATATGCAATTTATTAAGGTGAATTATAAATGAATTATGATAATACTGCGTTTTTAGACGTGTTCTATGCGTAATTGAGATAATAGTAAATATCCAAAAAACACACTTTTAAATTGAGAAAATTAGATGAATTATGGTAAAATTGAAGATAGGTTTTTTATAAATGTAAAGCTATGTAGCTTTCATTATTTCCAGACTGAGAGAAGTATGGAACATAAAATTCATATAGTTGAGGGTTAGTATTTTAGAAGAGGAAAACATATGAATAAAATATTTAAAGTAATTTGGTCTAAGTCCAAACAGTGCTATGTCGTAGTATCTGAAATGGCAAAAAATAAAACAGGGAAAAAGAAAATTGTAGTAGCAAGTATATTAGCCGCTTTAGCGATGCAAACAGGTGTAGTTGCGGATGTGTCTGCAGCAGATAGACCGACTGGGACTCTTGAGGGCGGTACTAAAATGTATTCAACCTTAACTAATGGTCTTGCTATCGGTAATGAATCCCAGTCCAACAGTCATCAATCTATTGCTATCGGTTACAGAGCAATAGCTAATTCACAATATGCTGATCCAGCTCAACCAGCTGTAGCTATTGGTGCTGGTGCTCATGCGACTGGCAGAGGTGGTGTATCCTTAGGCCTAATCGCGAATTCTAGTGTTCGTGGTACTGCTATTGGTAGTGCTACTAATGCGACTGGTTTTGGTGCTTTCGCGGGTGGTACATATGCACAAGCAACTAATGCTGGCGATGTTGCTATTGGTGGCGCATCATCCGATCAATTTAATAATTATGCTGTTGCTTCTGGTGGATATAGCGTAGCTATTGGTACTGCAGCTAAGGCAGATGGGAGTGCAGGTGTAAGCATTGGCTATAAGACAAATGCTAAAACATCTAATTCTCTAGCTGTTGGTTCTGAATCTCAAGCTACTGGTGAAGGTGCGGTAGCAGTAGGTAGAAAGAATACGTCTACTGGTGCATCTTCAACCGTTTTGGGGATTTTATCTACTGCTAATGCTACATCTGCTACAGCAGTAGGGATGGAGACTACTGCTAAAGGGGAAAACTCCCTTGCAGTAGGTCATAAGTCTTCCGCAGCTGGTAGAAATGGTGTTGCTGTAGGTACTAATGGAACTACGGCAGAGTTAGGCGGTGTTGCAGTTGGTCAAGCTGCTAAGTCTAATAAATTTAATAGTGTTGCTATGGGGATGAATGTAACGGCTGATGGTGATAATTCTGTGGCGTTAGGTGGTAGTGCTTCAGCAAATAGTGATGGAACTATTGCCATTGGTTCTTATGGATCTACTCCAACGAAAGCTACAGGCAATAGAGCTCTTGCAATCGGCTCCGCAACGACAGCTAATGGTCTAGAATCAATTGCCATAGGCAGTCGCGTTAACTCCACATCTCAACATTCTATTGCTATTGGTACTAGAGCTAATGCAAGTGCTGTTAAATCTGTTGCTATTGGTCCTGATTCTAGAGCTTCCGTTGATGGTGGTGTTGCTTTAGGTCGAGATTCAGTTGCTAATGTAATAGGTGGTGTTACTAATAAAGGTTATAATCCTAATACAAACCGTACAGATATTTATTCTGGTTTAACTGGCAATGTACTTACTAGTACAACTGGTGCCGTTTCTATTGGTAATGGTACTACTGTAACACGTCAACTTACAGGTCTTGCAGCGGGTACAAAAGATACAGATGCAGTTAACGTAGCCCAATTAAAGAGTGTTAACCTTGCGTTCTCTGGTAATGTAAATACTGGCAATGTAAATATTGCAAATAGTACATTAGGCATTAAGGGCGATAATACATATATTACAACAGCTGCCAACGGTCAAAATCTTACAATTTCCGGTAAAACACAAAATATTAATGTCACAAATGGTCAAGCTTCTGCAAATGCTGCAGGCATGGCTGATTCTAAGAATGTAGCAGATGCTATCAATAAAGCCATTTCTGCCAATGCATATCATTGGAAATTAGCGGCAGACAGGGATCCTAGTGCTCCTGAAGTAATTAATAAATCAGATACTGTAATCTTTGGTGGGGACAACAATATTACAGTAACTCGTAGTGGCAAAAAAATTACTACTTCTTTGAATAAGGCGATTACTGTAGATACTGTGAAAGCTAATAGATCTGTTACGGTTTCTTCTGGTGGTAATCAAATTACTCTAGATGGTACAAATGGTTCTGTAAAAGGTAGAAACTTTACTGGCGATTCATTTAAAGCCGGCGATAATGTATTGAGTAATACAACGCTTCAAATTGGTCCGACTACTGGTAGTAATAATGTGACCATAACTCGTGATGGTTTAACTGCAAAAACTGCTACGAAAACTGTTAAGTTTGGTACAGAGGGTATTAGTGCAGGTGGTCAACAAATTACGAATGTTTCTAGCGGTGGTAATGTCGGTACTAATGCAGCCAATATTACAGATGTAAAGAATGCTGTAGATGCTGTTACATTAAAACTAGATACAAATTCTAAAACTGGCAGTGTTAAGCTTAGTGAAAGTCCACTTAAAGTAATCGGTGCCAATGGTATTAGAACAGATTTAGTTGGTACAAATAATGGTAGTCTTGTAGTTGGTCTAGACAATAATACGGTAAATGCTACGACTAAAGGTATCGGCTTAACAGGTGACACAGGATCTACAGGTCTTAAGTATCTAAAAGACGGTGATGCAACCTTTAAAGTAGTTGGTGATGGCAATCTAGTTACTACTAAGGCTTCTACTACAGGTGTACAAGTAGCTGTTGATTCTGCTAAAGTAAAAGATTTAGCTGTAGGCGCAGTAACTGTTAGCAAGGCTAATACGGCGGATAATCCTATTACAATTACACCAACAGCGGGTACAAATACTAAGGACTATGCAATTGGTATTGATACAACAAAATTAGCTAATCAAACACAATTAACATACAAAGCTAATGGTGCCAATGCAAATAAAGTATCCTTGGCGAATGGATTAAACTTTACGGATGGTACTTTTACAAAAGCAACTGTAGGTACAAATGGTACTGTAACTATTTCTACTGCCACAGAAACTATTACTAATGATGCTGATGGTAAAGCTAAAGTAAATAGCCCTACAGATGGGTTAGCGACTGCTAAAAATGTAGCGGATTCTATCAATAAAGCTGTAGATGGCTTGTCTCAAAATCTTACTGTTTCTGATGGTGCTACAGACGGTACTGTAAATCTTAAGAATCAAAAACTTACTGTTTCCGGTACGAATGGTGTGTCTACAACTGTAAATGGCCAAACTGTTACAGTAGGTCTTGATGCAGCTACAAAAACTAAAGTAGATAATGCGTCCACAGCAGTAGCTCGTAACATCTCTCTTGGTGCAGATAGCGGCACAGCATCTAGCCAATCCTTAAAAGATGGTGATGTGGCATTCAATGTAAAAGCTGCTACAGGTGACTTAGTATCTACGAAGATGAATGGCAACACTGTTGAAATTTCCACTAAGCGTGCAGCTATTACTAGCGATGCCAATACAGGTGCAGCATCTGTAACAGGTGATGATGGCTTAGCAACATCTAAAAATGTAGCCGATGCTATCAATAAAGCAGCTGATGCAGCTAAAGCTGGTGCGGCATGGAATCTTACAACAAATTCCAGCACAACAGATAAAACAACTGTACAAGGTGGGGACACAGTAGATCTTATCAATGGCGACAATATCTTGATTACTCAAGATGGCACAGATAAAAAGAAAATTACTGTAGCTACGAAGAAAGACCTTACCGTAGATTCTATTACTGCTGGCAACACAGTAATGAATACATCTGGCTTAACAAATGGTACTACTGCAATTACAGGTACTGGTATTACAACAGATAAAGTAACTGTAGGCGGCATCTCTATTGATAAAACTGATGGTATCAACGCAGGTAACAAAACAATCACTAATGTTGCTAGTGGGGGTACAACTGATACTAATGCAGCAAATATTGGTGATGTAAAGCAAGCTGTTGCTAACTTGTCTCAAAACTTAAATATTACAGATGGTACTAATAATGGTACTATTGATCTAAAAAACCAAAAACTTAATGTGGCTGGTACAAATGGTGTAACTGCAACTGTAAATGGTCAAACTGTTACTGTTGGTTTAGATGATAATACTGTTAATGCTACTACTAAAGGTATTGGTCTCACTGGTGATACTGGATCTACTGGTAATAAATATCTTAAAGATGGTGATGTATCCTTTGCCGTTGTTGGTGATGGAAATCTTGTAAGTACGTCTGCTACAGCAACGGGTGTAAAAGTAGCTGTTGATGCGGCTAAGGTGAAAGATTTAGCTGTTGATGCTGTTACAGTAAGTAAAGATGCACAAGCCGATAATCCTATTACTGTGACTCCAACAGCAGGTACTAACTCTAAAGATTATGCCATTGGTATCGATACAACGAAACTCGCTGGTAAAACTGATTTAACATATCGTGCAAATAACGATACAGATGCAAATGCTCAAAAGATATCTTTAGCTAAAGGTCTAAACTTCATTAATGGTGATACTACTGTGGCTACTGTTGCTGCAGATGGTAAAGTATCCTATGACATTAATACAGCTACTAAGACAAAGATTAATGATGCTGCGACTGCCGTAGCTCGTAATATTTCTCTTGGTGCAGATAGTGGTACAGCATCTAGTCAATCTTTAAAAGATAACGACGTAGCATTCAATGTTAAAGGTGCTACTGGTGATTTCATTTCTACGAAGATGAATGGTGACACTGTAGAAGTTTCTACAAAACGTTCCACTATCAATAGTGATGCTGCAGGTACTACTTCTGTTACAGGTGATGATGGCTTAGCAACTGCTAAGAACGTGGCCGATGCTATTAATAAGGCTGCTAAAGCAAGCTCTGATGCAGTTAACTTGAAGTTCTCTGGCGATACAAACACATCTGCTGGTGTGGTGAATCTTAAAGATGATACATTTGGTATCAAAGGTGACGGTAAATATGTAACTACAGATGCAGATGGTAAAAACTTAACAGTTAAAGTATCCGAAGAAGAAGTTAAGAAATCTGCTGTAGGTGCTGTAACTGTAAGCACAGATACAACAGATGCAAATAATCCGTTAACTGTAACAGGCACAACAAGTGCTGATGGTACAACTAAGGATTACAAAGTAACAATTGATAGTACTAAAGTGGCGGCTAAGACAAACTTGTCTTACAAAGCAAATGATGGTACTGCAAAACAAGTATCCTTAGCAGATGGCTTGAACTTTAAAGATGGCACGTTAACAACGGCTACTATCGATAATGCTGGCGTTGTTAAATATGATGTAAAAACAGCGGCTATTACAGCTGGCACAGATGGCACTGTTACAGGCCCTGCTACAGATGGTGTGGCAACAGCTAAGAATGTAGCGGATGCAATCAATGCGGCTAAAAAAGCTACGAAAACTGAAATCACTGCAAATGACGGTGAAGCAGCTGATGCAACGACTGGTAATGTTACATTAACATCTAGTGCTGCGGCTGATGGTCACACTATTTACGACGTAAAGCTCAACGATAAAGTGACATTAGGTACTGGTGCAAATGCTGTAACAATAGATGGCACTACAGGTACGATTACTGGTAAAACTGCTAATATTGGTGGCGTAACAGTAGATGGTACGAACAAATATGTAACAGGCCTTGGTAATACAACTTGGAATGGTACTGCTACAACTGGTCGTGCTGCCACAGAAGATCAATTGAGAACGGTAGCGGATGCTGCTAAAGCAAGCACTGATGCTATTAACTTGAAATTTGCTGGCGATACTAATACATCTGCCGGTGTAGTAAATCTTAAAGATGATACATTGGGCATCAAAGGCGACGGTAAATACGTAACAACTGATGCAGATGGTAAAAACTTAACTGTAAAAGTATCCGAAGCAGAGGTTAAGAAATCTGCTGTAAGTGCAGTTACAGTAAGTACTGATACAACTGATGCGGATAATCCGTTGACTGTTACAGGTACTCCAAGTGCAGATGGTACAACTAAGGATTACAAGGTAACTATTGACGGTACTAAAGTTGCTACGAAGACTAAATTGTCTTATAAAGCAAATGATGGTACAGCTAAACAAGTATCCTTGGCTGATGGCTTGAACTTTAAAGATGGCACGTTAACAACTGCTACTATCGATAATGCAGGCGTTGTTAAATATGATGTAAAAACAGCGGCTATTACAGCTGGTACAGATGGCACTATTACAGGCCCTGCTACTGATGGTGTGGCAACAGCTAAGAATGTAGCAGATGCTATTAATGCAGCTAAAAAAGCATCTAAAACAGAAATCACTGCTAATGATGATGAAGCAGCTAACGCAACAACTGGTAATGTAAAATTAACATCTACAACTGCTGCAGATGGTCATACAGTATATAATGTAAAACTTAATGATAGATTGACATTTGGTACTGGTGCTAATGCTATTGTTATTGATGGTACAGCTGGTAAAGCTACTATTGGTAGTGCAGCTATCGATGGTGTAAATAATACAATTACAACTGGTGGTAATAAGGCGGTAACGTTAGATGGCACTACTGGTACTATTACAGGTAAAACTGCTAATATCGGTGGCGTTACAGTAGATGGTACAAATAACCATGTAACAGGTCTCGCTAATACGACTTGGGATGGTAATGCTGTTTCTGGCCGTGCTGCTACCGAGGATCAATTGAAAGTAGTAGCTGATGCTGCAGCTAACCAAACATGGAAAATTACAGCCGATAAAGATGCTGCTACATCTGGTAAACAAACTGGTACTAAAACAGATGCCAAAGTAGGTAAAGACGCAAAGGTTACTATGATTGCTGGTGAAAATATCACAATCAACCAAAATGAGCGTGACTTCACATATTCCTTGAATAAAGACATTGTGAACATGAACTCTGCAAGCTTCAACGGTACTGGTAATAATACAACGGTTATCAATGGTGATTCTATTACACAAACTGCGGGTACTCAAACCAATACATCTACTGCAGCTGGTAATACAGTAACAGATGGTACTAAGTCTACCGCAACAACTGCAGATGGCACTAAGATTACGGATGGTACAAAAACAAATACTTCCACAGCAGATAGCACAGTTATCGATGATGGCAATGGTAATAATACAGCTCTTACTAAAGATGGTGTAACCATTACTGCAGCTGGTAAAAATCCTGTATCCTTAACTAAGGATGGCCTCGATAATGGTGGCAATAAGATTTCTAATATTGCAGATGGTACAGATGATACCGATGCTGTCAATGTACGTCAATTAGAGGCTAAGTCTAAGGCGTCTAAAACAGAATTGACTGCTAATGGTGGTGAAAGTGCTGGTAGTACTACAGGCAATATTGTATTGACTAAGACTACTGCCGCTGATGGACATATCATTTATGACAATAAATTAAATGATACCGTTACATTGGGTACAGATCCAACTAAGGCAGTAACTGTAGATGGTACAACTGGTACGATTAAAGCTGGTGATGGTGCCAATGCAGTTGCTATTGATGGCAAGAATGGTTCTGTGAAAGCTGGCGATAAGATTGCTCTTGATGGTAAGGATGGCAAAGCTACAATTGGTACTGTAGGTATCGATGGTAAAGATGGCATCATTACTACTGGTGGTAATAATCCTGTTGCTGTAAATGGCAAAGATGGTGTTGTTACAGGTTTGACTAATAAAACTTGGGATCCAAATAATATTGCGTCTGGTCGTGCAGCTACTGAAGATCAAGTAAAATCTGCCGTTGAAAATGCAGGCTGGAATGCAACTGTTGGTACAGAAGGCTCTGGTGTTAATAGCACACCAACAGCAACTGCTGAAAAAGTAAAAACTGATGAAACAGTTACTTTCAAAGCGGGCAATAATATGATGGTTAGCCAAGCAGGTAAAACGATTAGTTATGCAGTAAATCCAGAACTCAAGGATATGAAGTCTGCTACATTTAAAGATGCAGCCGGTAACACGACTGTAACAGATGGTAATGGCATAACAATTACACCTGGTAGTGCAAACCCTAATAATCCTAATGCAGGTCCTATTTCCTTGACTAAGGATGGTCTCAATAATGGTAATAACCAACTTAAAGGCATTGCACCTGGTACAGATGATACTGATGCAGTAAATGTGAGTCAGTTGAAAGCATCTAATGCAAGAATTGGCGATGCTATTGGTCAAGTAGCGGGCGAGGTACAACGCGTAGGTGCTCATGCAGCAGCCATGGCAGCGTTGAAACCAATCCAATACGATCCATTGGAACCAACTCAAGTGATGGCTGGCGTAGGTAATTATCGTGGTGAAACAGCAGCGGCCTTAGGTCTTGCACATTATACAAACGAAGATACAATGTTCAATGTTGGCGTATCTCTCGGTGCAAACCGTAATATGGTAAATGCTGGGGTAACTCACAAATTTGGCTCTAGCCCAGAAAAGAAAAATATTCCTGATCGTTACAAAGCAGGCCCTATTAGCTCTGTGTATGTAATGCAAGATGAAGTATCTAGTCTCAAGAAAGAAAATAGCGAACAAAAGACTGTTATCGCGGATCAAGCAGCTCGTCTCAATACGTTGGAAGCAGAAAATGAACGTCAACGTCAAGAATTAGCTGAAACTAAACAAGGTTTAGAAGACTTGCGTGCAGTAGTTAGTCAATTGTTAGCATCTAAAGGTTAATAATTGATAGTTTATATCAAAAACTTGGGCTGATATAAAGTCTACTAAAAAATAAAAAGAACCTCTTATGTACTGGTATACCTGGTAGGGTATATTCGGATACTATAAGAGGTTCTTTTTGCAATTTTGATATAGATTATTAAATATAATCATAATATATGAATGACTTTTCATATATTGTTGTGATATAATACAGAAGATATTAGGAGTTAGATGTTAGCTCTACCTTGTACGATTTTGCATGAATAGGAGATACTATGTTAGACCGCATACAACGATGGCTTTCCATAGATTCTATGTTGCCTGCTGCAGAACGATTAGGCCCTGTGGGGACTACAAAGCAGCTATACGGTAATTACTTGAAAATAGCTTGGCCAGCTACATTACAAGGCTTAATGTTACAATTTATGACAGCCATCGACTTAGCAATGGTTGGTGCTCTTGGGGCATCTGCTCTTGCTTCGGTAGGGATTATGGGACAGCCAGAGATGGTGATGCTCATATTCTGTCGTGCTTTATCGATTGCGGTAACGGCTATTATAGCTCGCCGCCACGGTGAAGGCGAAGTAGATGGCATGAATGCTGTACTTAAACAGTCCATTCTATTGAATTTCTTGATTTATGTACCTCTATTAGCGATATGTCTCTTTAATTTAGAACATATCTTACGCTTTACCGGCGCTGAAGATGGCTATATTGCGACGGCTGTGTGGTATGGACGTTTTATTGTTATAAGTCTTATATTCCAATCCTTTAGTCAAATTGTAGGGGCTGCACTTATTGGATATGGCAATACAAAGGTTATTTTTAAATCCAATGTAGTAGGGAATATACTGAATACGATAATGAACTTCTTCTTAATTTATGGTATTGGTTTCTTCCCTGAGCTCGGTGTTATGGGCGCTGGCGTTTCTACAATGATCAGTAGTGCAGTCATTGCACTATTATTACTACGTACGATTTCACAACATACGACTACGGGATTAACCTTGAGGCATCCTTCAAAATGGAAGTTTGAACGAACGGTGCTACATACCATGTTCCACGTTGGTGGTAGTTCACTAGGGGAGCAGTTCTTTGAACGTTTTGGTATGTATACGTACACCATGATTGTTGCCTCCTTAGGTGCCGTACCTTTAGCAGCACATTATGTATGTATGAATTTGATGGATATATTCTATTACTTTGCAATGGGGCTCGGCTTTGCCGGTGCATCTCATACGGGGCAGAGTCTTGGTCATAAACGGCCAGATATTGCGAAGGCCTATGGTAGAATTGGTGCTCGCATTGGTTTAGTAGTAGGTCTTGTAAGTGCTCTCATATTTATTGGCCCTGGCGATTTATTAGTACAGTTGTATACTCGTGAAAGTGAAGTCGTTACCTTAGCAGGTGCTTTAATGGGGATTATGGCTATTGCCGCATTCCCTCAAGCATTACAGCAAGTATATTCAGGTGTTCTAAAAGGGGCAGGGGATACATATTACATTATGAAATATTCCCTTGTTAGTGTTGCTATTATTCGGCCTATCATTACATACCTATTGTGTATTACATTAGGTTTAGGGCTTTTAGGCGCATGGTTATCCTTGTGCTTTGACCAGTCCTTACGATTATGTTGCTCTTATATTCGATTTATTCGTGGTGCATGGCAGCATAAGATAGTTTAATCTTACATGGAAATGATAGGAATATTAACTTTGACTATCATTTAAATAGTATTTTTTCATATAAAACCTAATGTTTATAATATTCGATATAGAGCTTTAAAGTAGATGATAACTACAACGTTCCGCTACTTATCACTTTCTATATTGAAAAAATTAAAATAATTTATGAAAGGTTTATGAAAAAGTTCTTGCATATTCAATTTGTTTGATGTACAATACGAAATGTGGAAAAAATGACACATTGGGGAATGTGTTATCGGACCAGAAATCTATGATTTCATGTATATATGTAAGGGATATATATAAGAAACAAACAAAAACCGCCTTAGTTCAACTAAGGCGGTTTTTGTTTTATAAATGATTTTGTTCAAGCCAGGCGATACATGCGGCTTTTCCTGCAGCAGGTAACTCTTGGCGTAGGCGTTTTGCATCTTCTCTAAGTTTAGGAATATCGATACCTGCATTAGAAAGCTCTGCACAATGGCCTACAAGCCAACTTTCAATTACAGCAGGATCAGCCTCCATATGGAATTGAAGACCTAGAATGTGAGTGCCTACGGAGAATGCTTGATTTGGGCATAACTCTGTTTTAGCAAGTCTCACTGCACCTTTAGGAATTTCAAATTCATCACCATGCCAGTGAAGAACTGGTACATTGCCTAGCAATGCTAGTGGGGAGGAGGCGCCTTCAGGCGTATACGCTAGCGGGCCAAAGCCAATTTCTTTCTTACCATGCTTCATAGGTCCTACGTGACCACCCATGATACGGGAGATGAGTTGAGCGCCTAAACAGATGCCTAGCAATGGCTTTTTACTATTAATACGATCTGTAATGAATTTGATTTCATCTGTTAAGAACGGATAGAGTTCTTCATCGTAAGCGCCAATAGGGGCACCGCAGACGATGACTAAATCAGCCGCTGTTGCATCATAGTGTTCAAAATCAGCAAGGGGAGCCTCGATGTATGTTAGTTCAAACCCTCGATCAATAAGGACTGACTCTAAAATACCAGCATTTTCAAAGTTAATATGACGTACAATATAAGCTGTTTTACTCATGGTTCCTCCTATATAGCTCGATATAACTCTATATATAATAGTAATTTCTACATTTAATAGTATTTTCTACAAAGTATGCAGTATCAGTATATCATATTCTATAGAATTTATTGTGTGATGAAAATCATGATATATAAAAATACTAGGTAAATACTGTCTTATTAACAGATACAGATATCAAAATTTAGGAAAATACATTTTGTAAAACTATATCGAAAAAAGTCGTTGACATAATTTAAAAAATGTTTATACTAATGAGAGTAACATGAAATCCCGTAGAGAGGGAAGACATGCCTTTTAGTTCATGAAGGTATTGTAAGGAGGAAGAACATGAACAAGTATATTGCTGAATTTATTGGCACAATGATTTTGGTATTCT
>ERZ773196.1348-NODE-1348-length-13755-cov-7.839781_pt1 | contig 13755 bp, 5 predicted proteins | sample MGYA00581009_ERZ773196 | MGnify/ENA primary metagenome ERZ773196 (study PRJEB29015, sample SAMEA2738162) | human oral metagenome | biome: human oral; feature: human-associated habitat; material: saliva | place: China | collected 2243 ... | reverse complement strand
GCCCAGCGTTCCTGCTCCAGATTGAACGCAATATGCGCCACCAAACAATCGATACGGTAATCCCCGAACCCAAAAGTCTCCAGGGAACCGTTAGAGAAAGTGACGGCAATACGCCAATCACTGGGCATCTGCTCATCAGGATCTATATCCTCGGGATCGCCCGTGTACCAGGGGTAAACCTTGAACCGATCAATATCGGAGTACTGGTAGACCTTGGGCGAACGGAAAATACGCCCACGCTTCACCACGGTCGGCGTGAACCGATAGTACGAACGCACCGTACACCACAGGTACGGAATGGCTAGCGCGTAGACAACAAGAAACGCTATTGACGTCTTACCAATGTAGGTGGGCTCGTAACCGAGAAGCTCAGTGTTCGCGAGTGAATGAAGGTAGCAGAGCAGGAAGAAACCACCGACAGGAAGAGCCACAAAGAGGAAGAATCCCTGCCCCTTCCAATCAACTTGAATGGGCTCACTACTGGGCATGGCGACCGTGCCACGGAACGGGGCACTGAGCCGACCCAGCGTCCTGGTGTAAATAGTGGGCATGCCCAGATGACGTTCATTGGGGCTGAAACCGCGTGCGACGCGCCAGCCGCGGCGACCCCAGCGCGCCGCCCAATACACCATGAGGAACGGCAGAAGCAGCCCTGGAATTAGGATCCCGTCGTACGCCATATCCCAGTACAGAACGAACGTCGAATAGACGATGACACACGCCCAGCCGTACACGAGGATATGCCCGAAATCCATAATGACGTTCGAGCCCTTGATGCTTTCCAACTGGGCTTCAGCCCTGCGGAATGCCGATTCTTCCTGCTCGGAGGTGAGGTAAGTGCCAGCATCCGCGAGCTCTGCGATTGCCTTCTTCGCATCCTCGACAGGGGAACCCATCACCGACGCGTAGACTTCGCGCGCACGCTGGGCGCTAATGAGCGTAGGGTAGGCGACCTCCACCAGCAGGCAGCACACCAGGTAGATGAAGAACGCCACCAGCCATACGTTGCGTACCTGCTCCAGGGGCAGGCCCAGGGCTGCAAGGTCCATGATTCGTCCTCTCTAACGGTGTCTCTCTACGGGGGAGGTATCGGTGATGGTGTGTCTACGGTGCTGAGAAGCCACATGTGTTTCGAAAAGCAACATAAAACGTGGCTTCTCGAAACACATGTGGCTTCTCGCGGTATAGGAGCCTTTTACTTGTACTGCGCCTTCTGGAAGGATGCGCGGCGTGCCGCCTCCTCCGCATGCTTACCGGCAGGCTTGTATCCCATGGTCGTGCAGATCACGCGGCCGTCCACGAAGTACTTCGCCAACATTTCACGGTCCGCCGGCGAATCCAGCTGCGCCCAGCGTTCCTGCTCAATCTTGAACGCAATCTGCGCCACCAAACAATCAATCTGGTGATCATTCAGCGAATAGTTGTGCTTGCGGCCGCCCGGAAGCAGAATCTCCAGCCTCCACTGGCTCGCGTCCTTCGGGTTCAGCTTGATAGCGTCCGGGTTCTTCGGATACACACGGAACGCGCGAACATCCGAGTAAGGGCGGGACTTCGCCGGAAGGAACAGACGCCCAGCCTGGAACGAATCAGGGTTGTACAGCACATAATCGCGGTTGTACATCAGCAGCATGATAATCAGCGGAATATACGCCGCCGCCAAGAACCAAGAGGCGTTACCAATATAAATCGCTTCCCAATCCTCGTCGATGCTCCAGCCCGCAAGCGAGGTCAAGAAGACAGCGGCGAGCAGGAACGCAATACCGCCGAGGATCCAGTAGGCGGTGCGGTCATCACGAATCGGCTCCACACCCGGCACCGTGCTACGTACACGGAACGGTGCGCTCAGCTTACCCAGCGTCGCCGAGTAGATGCGCGGCATGCCCAGCACACGGTCGTCCTTGCTGTAACCGCGTGCTTCACGCCAGTGACGGCGACCCCAACGGGCACCGCAGTACACCATGAGGAACGGCAGAAGCAGCGCCGGCAACAGGATGCCGTCGTACACAATATCCCAGTACAGGGTGAAGATGGAGACCGCCACAATCCAGGCCCACAGGTACATGACCGTGTGGAACCAGCCGCCAAACACGCCGGCGCCCTCAATAGAATCCAGCTTCTTCTTCGCCTTCTTCGTAGCGCTACCCTTGCGGGACGAGCTCAGCGGTGCACCCATCGCGGTACGTTCCGCGGTGGCGCGGCGCGCCTCATCAACGGGCGAGCCGGACACCTCAAGGTACAGGTCGGCCGCCTTCTCCTTCTTGATGGGCACCGGGTAGGCGATATCCACCAGCAGGCACAAGCCCACGTACACCATGAAGGCGATCAGCCACACGTCGCGCAGCTGCTCCATGGGCAGTCCCAGAGCGCTCAGATCCATGAGCCGCTCACCTCCTTACTTCTCCCGGACTCTACGCGGAGGCAGCCGCAGCGGCTGCAGCCGGAAGAGCCGAGATGATACGGTCCATCGCCTCATCGTCGTGGGCGGCAGAAACGAACCACGCCTCGAATGCGCTCGGCGGCAGGTACACGCCGGATTCGAGCATGGAGTGGAAGAACGCGTTGTAGCGGCTGGTTGCCGAGGCCTTGATGTCGGCGTAGTTGTGCACGCCCGCCTGAGAGGTGCCAAACGCCACCGAGAAGAGGTTACCGGCGCTCTGGATGGAGTGGTCCACACCGGCGGCGTTGAACGCCTCGGTCAGAGCCTGCTGCAGCTGGGCGCTACGCGAATCCAGGTGCGCGTAGACGGCGGCATCAGCCAGGGTCAGGGTCGTAATACCCGCCGCGACGGACAGCGGGTTACCGGAGAGGGTACCCGCCTGGTAGACGGGGCCGACCGGCGCCAGGTGCTCCATGACCTCACGCTTACCAGCCAGTGCCGCGATGGGCATACCGCCACCAATGACCTTGCCGAACGTGAAAATATCGGGAACCCAGCCGCCATCCTCGGGAGCCGCGTAACCCCAGTAACCAGCCGAAGACACACGGAAACCAGTCAGCACCTCATCAAAAATGATGAGCGCACCGTTCGCGTGAGCAATCTCGTGCAGGCCACGGTTGAAACCGGGCTCGGGGGTCACCACACCCATGTTGCAGGGCGCCGCCTCAGTAATAATTGCGGCAATCTGACCCTCATGGTTCGCGAACGCCTCACGCACAGCGTCCAGGTCGTTATAGGGCAGAACGATGGTCTCCGCGGCGGTTGCGGCAGTCACGCCAGCAGAACCCGGCAGCGCCAGGGTAGCCACACCCGAACCAGCCTCGGAAAGCAGCGCATCCACGTGGCCGTGGTAGCAGCCCGCGAACTTAATAATCTTGTCGCGACCGGTCACACCACGCGCCAGACGAATCGCAGTCATCGTCGCCTCAGTGCCAGTAGACACCATACGCACCTGATCAATCGCACCGGGAAGCGCCGCATTAATACGGTTGACCACCAGCTCAGCCAGCTCAGCCTCCGGCGCGCTCGCCGCACCAAAGGACAGACCGCGCTCAGCCGCCTGCTGAACCGCCTCAACCACCTGCGGATGCGCGTGACCCAGAATCGACGGGCCCCACGAGCAAACCAGGTCAACGTACTCGTTGCCGTCCGCATCGTACAGGTACGCGCCCTTAGCCTTCGCCGCAAACGCAGGGGTGCCGCCCACAGAATTGAAGGCGCGCACCGGGGAATTCACGCCGCCGGGAATCACCGCGCGAGAACGCTCAAACAGCTTCTCGCTGGCTTCATGGTGCAGTGGGTGGGTAGAGGAAGGAGTCATCGTATCGGTGCCTTTCAAACGAGACGGCGAACTAAAGAATTACAAGGGACGACGCACGGCAGGCGACAGAGCCCGCACGTTACTAACGTCCCGTACCCTAACCATCATAGGCGCTACAGATGAACCGCAGGTGACAAGCACCTGAACGTACCGAAAGGTGACGATAAAACACAACAAACAAGTTAGGGAACAGAGAGGACGCGCAACGCGCTAACGCAGGTGCCGGTCGGTATCCAGACGGTTGAGCACCTGAGTGTCCTGATCGAACAGCCAGTTCTTATCAAAGAGCAGACGCACAAACGCCAAGCCCATACCCAACGCCATGAAAATCAGTAGGGACTGCACAAAACCGGTCGCCGCCGAATACATGTCACCGCTCGCAAAATGCGACATGGAACGGTAGAACAGCACACCCGGAACCATCGTCACCACCGCCGGAACCGACAGGGAAATACGCGTGTACTTACGCTGATGCAGCGGCGCCACAATCTCAGCCAAAATACCCACACCAAACACGGCAATCGTCGCCGCCATATGCGCGGGCATACCCGCCTCCACCATGTGAATACGGGCGGGGTTCGCCACCGCAGCAATCACGCCACCCCACACGCACGCCACCGGGGAGGCGGCAAAAAGCATCGCGAAGCCAGCCGCCGCAACACCCGAAGAAAGCACCTGCAGAAGCAAATCCAGGGTCGGATCCAGAGTAAGAGGCGCCGGAGTAGCCAACGGCAAATGGAACAGCGAACCCAACAGCCACACCGCAAACGACGCACTAATTAGTAGCAAACCCACATACGTCAGACGCGAAATACCCGCCAAAAAGTCCATGCGAGAAATGTCGAGCATACCCGTCACCATGGGGAAACCCGGCACCAAGAACAGCACCGACGAAATAAAACCAATCATATGGTTCGGGCTAACCCAACCCGCCGCAACCAGCACATTAACAACCGCAATGTACAGGCCCGCCGCCAGGAAACCACACGCCATCCACGTCGCCATGTGGCTCACCCCGCGCTTGAGCAGAGTCGAACGCAAATACTGGCCGGCACCCGCCGCCAAGAACACGACCGAGCACTCCACCAGACCGCCACGGTTCAGAAACGCGAACCCGGCACACGCAACAGCCGACGCCAACGCCAGCATCCACGGGGTGTACAGCGGCTTCGCCGAATCGATACGGTCCAGCTCGGCGTTCGCCTCCGCCGGGGTAATCTTCTCGGGAAGCTCAGAAATGAACTTACCCAACTGATCCAGCTTATGAGCGTTAATGCCCATCGTGCGCTGCTCAGCCACCTCAGTACGGAAATTACCGTCCGTGTACGAAGACGTCGAAATCTCGGTGAAGGTCACCTGCGCGTGATGCTCCTTCAACCCCACAGCCTTCGCCAAACGCGCCATCGACGCCTTAATACGGTAGGCGCTCGCACCCGACTTCATCAGGATGCGGCCCAGGCGGAGCACCACCTGAGACTGCGCCACCAAATGCTCATGCGCCAGACGGGTAGACCCCAGATAAATACTGCGCGTATTAGTGTCAGGGTACGGCTCGGTAGTGCGGGGCTGATCATCCATGAGAGGCCTTCCGGGTCGTGCTATTCACGTGCTATTCGTGTAGGTGTGGTTCCTTATCTAGCATAGGGGAGAAGCCCAAACGGGGATAGTGTCAGCCCGTCAGCAAAGGGGAAGTAATTGGGGCGCTACCTAGGTTTTTAGCGGCGCAGGTTTAGCGGCGCAGTTTTATCGGCGCACGGGCCAGCGGCCGTCAATAACCTCAGATTCCTTACCCGGCTGCGTACGCAACCACGCCTGGAAGCTCGCCGCCTGCTCCGCCGCCCACTGAATCTGCTGCTCGTGCAGCTGGCGCGCATCCACGTTGAGAACCTCGGGGAACTGCTCGGTCAGCTTCACCAGCAGACGCTCCGCCGCCAGGGCATCATCAGCGGAGGTGTGGGCGTTCTCCAGGGAGACACCGTACTCGGCGGCAAGAACCTCAAGGGTGCGCTTGCCGCGCTTACGGGGAATCACGTGCTTATGCAGAACGTACGGGTCGAGCACCACACCCGGCGGCAGCTCACCGTTGGCAATATTGTGGCGCAGCATCTCGTGGTGCAGCACCGAAAAATCGTAGGCGGCATTGAACGCAATAATCGGCACACCATCAATATTGAGCGCACCAATCGCGCCGGCAAGCTCCCACACGACCTCGCGAGCGGGACGGCCATGCTCACGCGCGTACTCAGTCGTAATACCGTGCACGGCGGCGGCACCGGCGGGAATCTCAACGCCGGGGTCAGCCAGCCACTCGCCACGGCGCACCACATTACCCTGAGGGTCCAGCAGGATCAGGGAAGCAGTCACGATGCGGGCGGTGGTGACGTCCACACCGGTGGTTTCAAGGTCAAAAGTGGCGCGCAGGCCGTTCATCCAGGTCATGCTATAAGACTAACCCAGCGGCGGTGCAGGCGCGCGCCCAGTCGTCACGCGGCTGTGGATAAGCCCTTGGCGGGGCGGCATATTAAGTCACCGAGGCGGCACATAAGTCGCCGACGAGCCCGAATGACCGCCGACAAGGTACAACCGCGCTACAGCCGATAGACTGAAACCATGACAACCCAACTTCTCACCGGCATCCCCGGAACCGGTAAAACCCACCACCTCACCCAACGCGCCCTGCGCTACCTCGCCGACGGCAACGACCCCGCCCGCCTGCTCATCCTCGCACCCACCCGCACCGCCGCGACCCGCATGCGAGACACCATCGCCGCATCCAGCGACCGCAGCCTCTCCGTAGCACCCACCCGCGCCTGGGCAGCATACGCCTTCGACCTGCTCAAACGAGCCCAAACCCGCGGGCTACTCAGCGGCGTAGAAGGCAACCTCAAACTCCTCTCCGGCCCCGAACAAGACGTCATCATCGGCGAACTACTCGCCAACCACGCCGAAGGCATCGCACCCGGACCCGCCTGGCCCGACGTACTCCGCGACGCCCTCGCAACCCGCGGATTCCGCCACGAAATCCGCGACTTCTTCGACCGCATGGCAGAATACGACCTCACCGCCGAAGACGTACACGCCCTCGCCACCGAACACAACCAGCCCGCCTGGCACGCCCTCGCCCAACTGCACACCGAATACCGTGCCGTGCGAGCCCTCCGCGCCAAAAACGCCTACGACCCGGCAGTACTCATCAACGACGCCTGCCGGCTACTGTTGCGCGCCCCCGAATTCCTTGCCGAAGAACGCCGCCGCTACGACCTGATCCTCATCGACGACGTGCAGGAACTCAGCCCCTCCATCTACCGGCTGCTGCGCCTCATCGCCGCAGAAGTCGCCCCCGCAGACGCCGCGCACCTGACCGAAACCCACCCCGACCTCTTCGCTGAAGGCCCCCAGGTTGTCATGACCTACAGCGACGAAGCCGTCGTCCAGGGCTTCCGAGGCGCCCGCCCAGACCTCGTCACCACCCTGCAGGCAAGCTTCCCCAGCATGCGCACCCGCACGCTCACCACCTCGTACCGCCTGCCCGCACTCATGATGCCGCTCGTGGCAGACATTCGCCGCCGCCTGCCACGCTACACCCGGTTCGTGCCGCTCACCGCTGAACAGGAAGGGACAAAGAACGGCGCGCAGGAGGGGGTCAAGAATGGTGCGCCCGCAACCTTCGGACGCATCAACACCACCCCCGCCGACGAAGCCCTCACCTGGGGCGCCGCAGACGAACCGTTGCTGCACCTGGGCGCCGACGGCAAAATCCTCGACCCCGCGCACTACCGCACCGCACCCGCCGGTGTGTATAAGTATGCGCTCTCCAGCTCTCAGGACGAGGCGAACCTCATCGCCCAAATGCTGCTCGAAGAACGCATCTACGGCAACCACCCCTACCGCGAGTCCGCCATCATCGTGCGTAGCAGCGCGGACGTGGCGCGCATCCGCCGCGTGCTCTCCTCGAACGGTATTCCCTCGCGTACCTCCGCGGCGCTCGTGCCGGTGCGCGACGAGCCCGCCGTGCGCCCCTTCCTCGACGCGCTCAGCCTGCTCGTCTACGCCCGTAAGCGCGGCGAGAAGGCACTGAACCCCGCCGTGCACATGCCCGCCACAGAAGGTACAGAAGGTGCGGAGGCGGCGGAGCGTGGTGGCTACGAAACCCTCAGCGCCTCCGAAGCTGAAGAGCTCATGCGCCGAAGCCTCGACGACGTCATCGCCGAAGAAAGCCGCGCCAACCCCCTCGGTGGCGCGCAGAGCGCCATCACCCTGCTCACCTCCCGGCTCGGTGGCGCATCCAGCATGGACGTGCGACGACTCCGCCAGCAGCTGCGATCCATCGAACTGCAAAGCGGCGGCCACCGCCCCAGCGACGACCTACTCCTCGGCGCCCTGCTACACCCCGAAACCCTCCCCGAAGAGGGTGTAGGACGCGCCGTGCACCGCATCGCAGCCGTGCTCTCCGCCGGACGTAAAGCACTCGCGCGCCCCGAATCCACCAGCACCGAAGTGCTCTGGGCGCTCTGGGAAGCCAGCGGCCTCGAAAAGACCTGGGTCACCCAGTCGCGCGGCGCAGGCCCCGACGCCGATGCGGCTCACCGCAACCTCGACGCCATGATCGGTCTCTTCGAAGCCGCCGACCGCTTCGACGAGCAGATGCGCGGCGCCGGTGCCGAGCAGTTCCTCGACTTCATCGACGCGCAGGACCTACCCATGGACACCCTCGCCGCCCGCGGCATACGCCAAGACGCAGTCGAGATTCTCACCCCCGCACTCGCCGCCGGTCAGTCCTGGCGCACCGTATATGTATGCGGTCTGCAGGAAGGCACCTGGCCCAACACCACCGTGCGCGGCTCCCTGCTGAGCACAGGCGACCTCGTGGACCTGTGCGATGCGCACCTCCGCCAGCGCGCCCAGCAGGCAGAACAACAAGCGGGGGAGAGCAAGCAGCCTGTGCCGCCCGCCCGCATCCGCAGCTACCCCGAACGCGTGCGAGACACCCGCCACGACGAGCTGCGCATGTTCGCCGTCGCCGCCACCCGAGCCAGCACCCGCCTCGTGCTCACCGCCGTACGCAATGACGATCAGGCACCCGGCGAGTTCTTCGACTTCGTGCTGCCCACTGACGCGGTCGGCGACTCCACGGACGTGCCCATCACCCGCGTGCGCCGCCCCGCCACCCTGCGTTCCCTGGTGGCGGAGCTTCGCCGCACCCTCGTTGAGGAGTCGCTGAACGCGATGCGTGCCGAAGACGCTCAGCGCGACGCGCAGGCGCACAACGCACCGGAGGAAGATGCGCTCAGCCCGGAAGCTTCCGCGTACCGACTCGATGCCGCCTCCCGCACTCTGGCGCGCCTGGCGAATGCGCAGGCACCCGGCGCCGCTCCCGACGAGTGGTGGGGTCTTCTGCCGCTTTCTAGTACGGAGCTGCTCTTTGCACACAGCCCGGCAGACCACGCTGAACTGGACGAAAACCACGGTGAAGACGGCGAAAGCCACGCCGAAGAGTCTGCAGAAAGTCACGGCCGCCGCACCATTGCGCTCTCGCCCTCGCGTCTAGAAACCATTCACAGCTCCCCGCTGGACTGGCTGGTTTCCGCCGCCCGCGCAGAAGCCCAGACCGACCTGTCCCGCTCCCTCGGCACGCTCATTCACGCCATCGCCGAGGAGTACCCGACCGGCACCCTCGAAGAGCTCCAAACCGCCCTCGACGAGCGCATTAGCTCCCTCGGCGTGCCCGCCCGCAAGGACGACGAAACCGACGAAGAGTACCGCGAGCGCGTGCCCTGGGAATCCTACGCCCTCTACGAGCGTGCCAAGCGCATGATTCTGCGCCTGAGCTACTACTACCGTCAGCATATGGGCGACGCCGGCTGGCAGAACCTCGGTGTTGAAGGCTCCTTCTCGGTGCGTGTGCCCGTGCCCTTCGACCCCGCCGGTGAAGTCGGCGAGCTGGATGCACTGCTCACCGGCCGCGTGGACCGCCTCGAAGGTACCGCCCCGGCGGAGGACGGCACCCGCCGATACGCCATCGTTGACCTGAAAACCGGCAAGTCTAAGCCGACCGGTGCGGAGATGGAGACACATCCGCAGCTTGCCGCCTACCAGATTGCGGTGGAAGCTGGCGCGGGTGAGCAGCTGGAGGAGCGTTACCGCGCCGAAGCCGCCGCCCTGGAGGCGGGCGAACCGCTACCGGATGCCTGCCCCCAGGAGCTGGAGTACACCGGCTATACGGGTCGTTCCGGAGGCGCGGCGCTCGTGCAGCTGGGCGCCTCGGGCGTGAACGATGAGAGCAAGACTCGCCTGCAGGTTCAGCCCGCCCTGACGGAGCACGATTCGTGGGCGGCTGAGCTGGTGCAGCACGCCGCGGAGCTGATTGCTGGCTCGCAGGTGCAGGCTCGTCACCGTGAGGGCGGCTATGGGTGCCGCCTGCCGGAGATTTGCCCGATTTGTACGCGCGGCCGCCAGGTGACGCAGCCCTAGTAGCCGCGTACCCTACGTTTACTTTCGATATCACTCACCCCGAACCTCCCATGAGAATGATTCATGAGGAAGAGGAATCATGACTGACTCTGGCGCATACGGCGCTACTAACCCCGGTTCTGGCACCGGCATGCTCACCCCCGCCCAGTGGTGCGAGCACAATAGCTGGCAGCTGCCTAACGGCGTGCTCTTCTCCGCAGAAGCCGCCGCGAATGACCCCGCGCTGAAGCCTGCCGACTACCGCAGTGCCCTTGACATTGCCGAGATGCTCAACGGCGCCGACGGTAAGAAGCCGACCCCCGAGCAGGTCCGCATGATTGAGGCGGGCCCCGCCCCGACCCTCGTCATTGCCGGTGCGGGTTCGGGCAAGACCGCGACCATGGTTGACCGCGTGATTTGGCTGGTCGATAACGGTTTTGTGCGCCCTGAAGAGGTGCTGGGCGTGACCTTCACCCGCAAGGCGGCAACCGAGTTGCGCAGCCGTATGCGTGCGGGTTTGAACACGTTGCGCCGTAGCCGCCGCGTCGCCCCGACCGATGAGGAGCTGCGCGAGGGCATCGCTGACCCGACCGTGCTCACCTACCACTCCTACGCGAATAACCTCGTCAAGGAGTACGGTCTGCGCCTGGGCGTGGAGCAGGACGCGCAGATGCTTGGCGATGCGCAGAAGTGGCAGCTTGCCGCGCAGATTGTGCAGTACTGGGAAGGGGAGCTTCCCCTCGATAAGGACGGTGTGCCGGTGTCTGCGGCGACCATGATTAACCAGATGCTGCAGCTTTCTGACGAATGCGCGGAGCATCTGGTGGAGCCGCAGGAGGTCATTGACTTCTGCACCGAGCAGCTGGCGGCGTACGCGGCGGTGCCCGATCCGCGCCGTGAGACGAAGACTGAGAAGGACATTCTGAAGGTTCAGCGTCTGCTGCGGAACCGTCGAGTGTACGCGCGTATGGCGATGAGCTACGCCCGCGTGAAGGCGCGCATGCAGGTGCTGGATTTCGGTGACCTGATGCGTTTTGCCGCCCGCATTGCGGAGGCTGACCCGGCGATCCGTGAGGGTGAGCGTGCCCGCTTCAAGGTGGTTCTGCTGGACGAGTTCCAGGACACTTCACACGCGCAGATGCGCTTGTTCTCCTCGATTTACGGTGCCGATGAGGAGGCGGGTATCCCGGCGCATCCGGTGATGGCTGTGGGCGACCCGAAGCAGTCGATTTACGGTTTCCGTGGTGCTTCGGACGGCCAGATGTTCAGCTTCTACCGTCATTTCCCGACCAAGCATGTGCGGCCGCTGTTCCTGTCCATCGCGTGGCGTAACGACATTTCGGTGCTGAACGCGGCGAACCATGTGGCGGAGAAGCTGAAGGAGGTTCCCGAGTGGGTGCGTGCCGCCGACGGCGATATTACCGCCGCTCAGGTTCCTGACCTGCGCCCGCGCTGCGCCCTGGTGGGGGAGCCTGGTTCACCCGCTTTTGAGCAGGCTGCCGCAGGCATGGTGGGGCGCGTTGATTTGACGTACCACGACTCTGACCGCGAGGAGGCTGTGGCTATTGCCGAGCGTATTGCGGCGATGCGTGCGCAGGCGGTGCGCGAGTATGAGCGCGCCTACGCGGCGCATCGTTCCGGTGACGGTTCGGTGCGTCCGCGCCTGAAGATGCCCGAGATTGCGGTGTTGGCGCGTGTGCACGGTCAGCTGGACCCGATTCGTGTGGAGTGCGAGCGTCTGGGTATTCCGGTGCAGCAGGTGGGTTTGGGCGGTTTGCTCTCCCAGCCGGAGGTTGTGGATTTGGTGTCGGCGTTGCGTGTGCTGGCTGATCCGAACCGTTCGGATGCCCTGGCGCGCCTGCTGACGGGTGCGCGTTGGCGTTTGGGTGCGGCGGATATGTTGGCGCTGGGTGATTGGGCTCAGTCGCTGGTGCGTGAGCGTGAGCGTGCCCTGCGTGAGCAGATGGCGTTGCGTATGCTCGCGGAGGCTGAAGACGCCGACGACGCAGCGGCTATCAGCCTGCAGACGGAGCACCTGCGTGCCGCCCAGGAACGCCTGGACGAAACCCTCAAGGGCGCGGTGGAGGATTCCTCCGGCTACGCCTCCTTGATTGAAGCGGTGGAGAACCTGCCGCAGGACGGTGCGGACGGCGAACCCCTCTACGGTGAACAGTACCGCGGCCGCCGCTTCTCCCCGGCGGCGTTGGAGCGTCTGCGCGCTTTCGCTGAGCAGATGCGCGTGCTGCGTGCCGGTTTGAGCGAGGATTTGGGCACGCTACTGTACGAGATTGAGCGGACCATGCTGCTCGATATTGAGTTGGCGGTCCGCCCGGGTACCGACCCGCTGGGTTCGCGCGCGAACCTGGACGCTTTCCACGAGGTTGCCGCCGCCTACGGCATGTCGGCGCCGCGTATTAACGCGATGATTTACGCCGGTTCTGACGGCGTGAGCGCGGAGGAGGGAGACCCGGGCGCGCGCCGCTTCCTGCTGTCTTCAGGCGGCGTGAGCTACGTGATGGGCTTCCTTGCGTGGCTTGAGCGCGCCGATGATGAGGAGAAGGGCCTGGCGCTGGGCACGGTGGAACCTGACCCGAACGCGGTGCAGCTGATGACCATGCACGCCGCGAAGGGCCTGGAGTGGGATCATGTGCTTCTACCGGGTCTGTGCGGTAGCGCGACCGGCGGGCAGACCCCGAACCTGTGGCAGATGTCGGCTAATGCGGCTCTGCCCTGGCCGCTGCGTGGCGACCGCGAGTACCTCCCGTCGATCCTTGAGACTGCGGAGGAGATTACCGCCTTCGAGAAGGCAAAGGACCTGGAAGAGTACCTGGGCGAGCATAAGGAAGATGCCGCCGAGCACGCCGGCATGGAGGACCGCCGCCTCATGTACGTGGCGATGACCCGTGCCCGTAACCTGCTGGCGATGAGCGCCTACCGCTGGAAGAGCACCGCTTCGCTCCCTCTGCCGGTGCAGCCCTTCTGGGAGGAGCTGCTGAAGATGCTCTTCAACCCGTTCGTGGGTCTAGATGCGCCCTCTGTGCGTTTTGAGGAGACGATGGATACCCCCTGGGCGGCACCGCAGCTGGTCGGTATGGGTCTGTCGTACACGATGCCGAACCCCGCCGATAAGCGCAAAAAGGTGCACCTGAACCATGTGCGCCGCTGGGTTGAGCAGCTGGCCGAGTCGAAGTACCGCCTGGTTGAGCCGGTGACCCTGGTGCACGGTACGGTCGTGGACCCCTCGAACCTGCCGCCCGTCCCCGATGAGGCGGCGCTGCTGGATGAGCTCGAAGCCTACCCCGTAGATGCCGATGAGCTCACCCCCGAGCAGGCGGAGGCGCGCGCGAACACCCGGGCGACCTACGCCGAGCAGGTGCAACGCTACGCCTGGGCGCTGGTTGAGGTCATGGCTCCCGCCCTCGCGCAGGAGTGGCAGCTGGCGGCTCCTTCCGTACGAGCACGCACGGTGGCGGAGAACTGCACCCGCCTGAACCTGCCGGTGCCCGAATGGATCATCGAAGCCACCGAGCGGGAGAAATGGCGTGAG
>ERZ773196.1336-NODE-1336-length-13815-cov-6.822093_pt1 | contig 13815 bp, 10 predicted proteins | sample MGYA00581009_ERZ773196 | MGnify/ENA primary metagenome ERZ773196 (study PRJEB29015, sample SAMEA2738162) | human oral metagenome | biome: human oral; feature: human-associated habitat; material: saliva | place: China | collected 2243 ... | reverse complement strand
AAATACTTCCGGCTCAAACTCTGCTTCATATTCTGGTAGACGTACAATACTCATAATACTCTCTCCTATTCATCACATTTATACAGTGCAAACTGTTTACAGTTAAGAATTACGACCTTTTATAGATACTGCCACATTGTAATCATGCCACCACATCATAATTTTCGTTACATCACAAACGTTCAGCTACATCGATTCTATGTAATAGCTCTTTCGCTAGCTCTTGGGCTCTTTTAAATTCCTCATTTGAAAGTACCATGAGCACCAAACTATCTGTGCCGATGTCCATGCCTACTAACTTATGGTTTTTCCACGTGGAATTAAAATGTGCGCACCAGTCCCCAATACATTGACTGTCATCAAATGCGGCTGTATCAATAGATACATCTCCAGTTAAATTTTCATCAGTAGATAAATTTTTATTATGGATTAACTTCTGCACATGATGAAGAAAATCCTCTAATTCAATTTTCAAAGATAGCTCTACAGCACAACCTTTAGACTGCAGTTTCTCATAGAGGTTCCACCAGCTATCTTCTAAATCTTCCATGGAGTTTAACTTTGCCTTAGTCATAAAAGAGTGAGCTTGTTTAGCATTGCCTAACAATAGCGTTGCTAACTCTGTGAATGTCGAACGCATCTGCTTTATGTCTAGATTTGCTACTTCTACATACAGACTAGGATCAGGCAATCTCCGCTTTTTCACAAAAGCCCGCATCATCTTCACTGCGTCAGGATAACTGACATCAGCCATACGATAGGTCTTGCCATCTATATCTAAGAATAAATCTACTGCATCCTGCTTTTTACCTACACGTGCTTTCATGGCTGTACATCCATCGACGGCATGAGGAGGATATAGCTCCATATACATGAAAAATCCATCTTCCATAGCCTTGAGGGTATTATCTATGCCTACTATGTTAAAACCGTTCCGATTATAATCGGGACTCTTCATGCGCCACTCTTCGTAATTGTCGAATAGCTTTTCTTGAATCCAATTGTAAAAGCTCATATATACTCTCCACTATATACTGCTACTTATATGTAATACATATCTTAATAAATGTCTTAATATATATCTTAATTATATCATTATTAAGGAATACTTATAATAAAAGCACCTCACTTTTACATTTAAAAGACATACATATTATAAAGACACTGTACTTTCATATTTAATAGAAAAAATACCCCTACAAGATACGTCTTGTAGGGGTATTAATCACACTATTTGGATTCTTATTTAGATTCTAATTTATTTAGATTCTAATTTAGCTGCCAATTCATTATATTTTCGTTCTAACTCATTATACTTTTCAGATAGGTCTTTCATATCTTTCTTGAGTTGTGCTGCATCTTCAGTAGTTACCTCTTCGGAGCTTTTACCAAATTTAAAATTAGCACCTAAGCTGATAGTGTTACGACCGTTACCAACGGTAGTGGCAGCATTAAACATTGTGTTTTTATTAGGGCGATAGAATGCACCTAAAGCTGCTGCATTAGCATTTTTATAATTACCAAAGCCAACAGAGTAGGACCATTTGTCATGTTTATCGAAATCTAATGGATGCAAGCCAGCAAGCGCTGCAGAAGCCGCCGCTACACTAGACACTTGTTGATCAGTATACGCTTTAGCTTCATTCAAGCTATTCGCTCCACCACTAATAATACGATTATTTAACGTATTAATATCGCCTTCTATGGTAGTGATACGATTTTCATGATTATCTACTACATCTTTAATAGCATGTAGTTGAGAGCCATTGACTGCATCAGTAGATGTAGCAGATACACGACCTGCTGCTACATTTGTAATGGTACGTTCTGCACCACTATCACCAATGCTCAATGTACCAACAGCGTTTCCACCGGCAAAGTTATAAGTTCTGCCTCCAATTACACCGGAACTAGTAGATACAGCGGTATCAGTAACAGACTTAGCCCCAAGTGCAATGCTGTTGTCTGTTGCAGCCTTCGCATTCGTACCGATAGCGATGCCATTTTCCTTTGTTGTAGTTGCGCTATGACCGATTGCTAAAGAGTCCTTTTCTGCTGCTTTAGCTAATGTACCAGCAGCAAAGGCACTTTTACCAGCACTAGTAGAATAGTTACCTAATGCTACAGCATCCTCATTAGAAGCTGCAGTTTTAAAGCCCAATGCTGTAGAATACGCACCGCTAGCATTTGCATAAGATCCCACTGCAGTTGTATTCATAGCAGTTGCTTCCGCATTAAAACCAAATGCAGAGGACTGATTACCAGAACCTGTGGAGCTATAACCTACTGCTGTAGCGTAATCATTTTTTGCTTTTGCATCATAGCCAATCGCTGTGCCCATAACGTTATTGGCCTTTGCATTATTACCGATAGCAACAGTATTTTGAGCAGTTGCTTCCGCTTTACGACCAATGGCGTATGCATCATCGTACGTTACTTTAGCACTGTCACCGAAGGCGATAGCATTATTACCTTGCACCTTGGCACCAGTACCACCTACCAAAGCATTATTACCTTTAATGGTATTATTCTTACCTAAAGCCACAGAGTCATGTCCGTCAATACTATTATATGAACCAACTAATAAAGAATTAATCGCATTGTCATTATTGGCATGGCCAAAGCCGCCTACGATATTATTAGTACCACCAACAGTATTGCTAGTACCTACTACCAAGCTGTGAGTAGCAGAGTTTGTATTATACCAACCGGATACGATACTGCCCGGACCAGATGTAGTATTATTGCGACCAGAAGTGATACTATCAGAAGCAGAAGATCGAACTGTATTCTTGTCACCACCGAGCAATATATTATTTACAGGGGAGAACATATCATTCTCAACTTTGTTATTTCCACCATAAGCAATCGAATTCTTTATGCTTAATGGAGCAGCAGTGGTAGCACTAATATCTAAGTTGGATGCTGCAAGTGCTGTTGTAGTAATACTTGCGGTAATCATAGCCGTTAACAGTAATTCTTTTTTCATTTGGTTTCCCCTTTTAAGACAACACAAACAATAAACCTAAAAAAAGATTCAAAGCTATCTAATGGAACTTGAATCTTATTGTACCCCTCTATACACTGTTCATTGTCAAAATATGAATAAAATATGAATATTACTCTAATATTATAATTCTAGCTCATAAGAATTGCAAGATAATACAAAAAGAAGGTATACGGCTTATAAAAGCTGTATACCTTCTTCTTACAATATTTTTTAATCAAACTTATTTAGTAAAAAATAAGTCACTTATTTCCTTATATTCTTTTTCAAATAGTCTACGATTAAACAAACTTTGTATAAACTGGTGCTCTTTTTGCAGTAAATTTATAGATCTACTATCCTCTAGCAGTAAATCTTCAATTTCATCATAATCATCCATTCCCCATACTTGATTAGCCTTAACTACATGATAATATAATGGATTCTTATATATATTAGTTATAATACTAGATTGCGTATAAACTATAGTGTTATCAATACTTGAGCATTTTTTATTAAGATAATCTAACAAAGAGCAAAACTCTTCCGTTGATAAGCCCTGTTCAGGCAAATCAAATAATAGTAATTTCTTTTTCCCCGTATCTAGTTCAGCAAACAAATCTACTAGCATATATTTCAAATCGTATTGTGAACGTTCCTCAAATGTACCATACATTTCCATGTCATTAGACAGCAAGTCTATAACCTTACTAAAACTCCAAAAATCATTCATATTACTCTCGCAAATCAAATTATAGCGAGATAATAATTCATTAATAGGAGAGAGTATAACAGAATTTAATTGATTAAAACATTTTTCTCGTTCAGATAATGAAATTTCTTTATAAATTCTCTCAGTAATCTTACCTAGCAAACTCTTTTTAGCGATCTTAAAGAGCTCTGTAGAATCTATTCTTGAGGGTATATATAAAATTTCAAACTCATCATCTCTGCATACTCTATTATTAAGATTCACTGTATTCAACGGATATTGTTGCGAAAATCTACGTTTATCAAAGTATCTTTCTATAAATTCAAATATAGTAGGCATGGTCCTAAAATCATCTTGTGGTACAACAATCGTTACAGTCTGTAAATTTATATGTACTGGTTCTAAAAGTCTATACCCTGATAATACTAATTCACCCTCCATAGTCCCCTCCTAGAATATGATTGTCTTATCGATCGTCAACTTTTCCTCTATAATTTGTTTCTTGCCAGTTAAAAGTTTCATCCCTTGATACTGTTTTTCAGTAACTTGTAAAACATATACAGCGCCATCTGGAGGTAAATATCGCTTAATATACTCAATATGAGATTTTACACCATCCCGATTAGGCATGATTTTACAGTAAATAGAATACTGAATCATAAAATACCCTTGCCGCAACAAAAACTTCCTAAATTGGGTATAATGACGAACTGCAACAGTATCATCCATGGGTAAATCAAACATTATTAGTATTCTCACCATTCTATACCTATTCATCTTAGTCACCAATATCATATATCTAATAATGGTAAATCTAATACCTCATTATTATCAGTCATGCATCTAATAAGACTATCTGCAAATCGATTCATTGAATCCGCTATTGAGTAAGACAGTTTTTGATGCCGTACTGTAACCTCTGAAAGCATAGTAATCAAGTTAAGCTTAGCCTCTCTTGAAAATAATATTTCAGGTACATAGATATAAGAATAGGCCCAATCATCTATGATGGGCCTATATATTTCCATGCAATCATCAACGAGATTAAAGTGATTATATATATTATGATGTTTTATCCCTATTGATAATATAAGACCTTTAGCAGCTAAAGCTCTTGCCATAAGGGCTCTAATAATAGAGTATCCATAATTCAAAGCATTATTGATAGGATCTCCCTCTTCTCTATCACGTATAAAATCAACACCAAATAAAGCTTTAAAATAAACCTTTGCAGCGACACCTTCATGATTTTCCGTATCAAACGGCTGAATTGTATCTCTTAAAGATTCCATTATCTCAATCGTATCTAATGATAATGAATAATGATCTAAAACAAACATTTGATTATTAATCTTACGTTCAATAATAGCTTTCCACAAATCACCTAGTCTAGATGAATTCATATTTAGTTGTGTTTCTTGATTTTTAAATGTTACATAATTTCCTGCTATCGGATTCATAACAACAGAAGGCAACCCATTCTTTTCACAAATAATTACACAAATTTGATAACGGCTCATCTTACATAATAATTGCGTTGTAACATTTAATTTATAGTTATTAAAGATTACTACACTAATATCTTGTAAGGGGACTAAATAGTCCCCTTCAAGCATTCTTATTTTCAAGTTATCTAAATGTAATGAAACTTGCTGACTTTGTTCGATAATAATTGTTCGCCACCCCATAATGTGCTCTCCCTGCAACATTAAATCGTAACATCAAACTCTAATTTTTCATCCATAACTTTATATTTATTACCTAATACATCAACATTATATTTGGTCAAATTTTTAATAGTTGTCTTAATCCCCTTCATAACCTGTTTGTCTGTTGGGCGATCTACATAAGAAATCTCTATTTTATGAGCTTTCTCATTATTAATACATTTGAAAATACATTCTACTAATTTACCATTTTCTTCATAAGTTATATAATCCCCACGATATAAAGACGTTACAAACCTAGCAGAATCAGGAATTTTTTGAGACTGTTTTGCTTTAAAATATTTGTCTTGATCAATTATATATCTACCATTTAGACACCGAACCATATCATATGGAACATTAAGCACTAGATAGTTTTCTCCGTCTTGATATATATCAGTACGTAAGCTTTTTATTTTCAAAAATACCGATTTATTATGTCCATCTTGTTTTGTATTAACACGATGAGAACCTAATTGTTTCTCTCGGAACTTAACCGACTCAATAATTGGACCATTGCCTTTTTTTGAATATTTACGAATTGATCCATGATCCTCTTTATAAGCTGCAAATGGATTATCTTCGTCTCCATATTGTTCTACAATCTTTAAAAAAATCTCAAAAGTTTTAGGATCATGATGATACATCAACAGTTTATCAGGAGATTCTAAAATCATTTTTTTTAGCTTGCTTCCAACATTACCAGTCCCAGTATTATAAATATCACTATATTTAGTAATAATATAGGTTACTTCTTTATTATCTTCAACAAATCTTCGAGTCGCTTTTATTTGTTGATCATATAAAGCTCTATTGGGTTTACGATCCACCTTATGAGAATATAACGGTTCTATACTTTCAATACGTTTCAAGAACTGGATATAGTTGGATACATTCTCTGATTTATCAAATAACTCTTGTTCTAATACCTCGCCTGTTTCAGAGTTTATGATATTGCCATCTACCTCTACAATAGAATCCTTATTATTCAAACTTTCAGAAAAAGCACCTATTTTCGAGAAAAACTTCATCAGTTTCGTATTAGCAAAACCAGCAATAATCATAGCATCTTGCGCATGATGGGCATAGGTTTCTTCTCTATTTTTTGATAGATATGCTTTTTTTCTAAAATAACTTGTTGCAGAACCGTTTATAACTTTAACCTTGGTATTTATCTTATGATAATCAAAAAAGGATTTTAATAAATTATAAGTTTCACGAGATGCATAACGTGTATCAACCAAATTACGGTCAATAAAACCTTTCACATCCTCAACTGGATTTCCAAGATATAGTAAATTTTTCTTCTTAGCATTACTAAAATTCAAATTTTTAACAACATATTCTTTAAATCTTTCAAAAGTTATTTTTGCCTTGCCACTACTGAAATATTGGAATGGTGACTGTTGTCCTTTCGCTTGATTTTCTCTTTGATAGACAAGTACTTTATTAGATTGGGCATCACTTAGTGATATAGATAAAGGAATAATATGATCGACTTCTAAAAGACCTGCTTTAAATACATCGGATAACTCTATAGGCTCTAAAGAATATGCGCATTTAAAATCTTGCTCTAACAGTAAATTAATACGTTCAAACTCTGCACTCGTAATCTTCCTGTTTTCAACAAGCTCCATGATTTTATAACTTTTTTCCTCATTGGCCTTCTGAAGTTTCTTAATCAGATCTTTCTTTTCTTGGCTATTCTTTTCTCGTGCTAGCTCTATTACTACATCATTAAACTCGGCATCATCACCATTTTGGGTTTTAAGATATTTACGCAATGCATTAAACACCTTAATAGTCTCATTAATAGAACGTTTAACAACAGGCGATACAATCCAATCAGATAAATTAGCACTTAACTGATAGTTCTGTGAAAAGTTATGATTATATGGTTTTATGCCTGTCTCAGTATATAATTCCATTTGGTTTTTACTAGTTTTTAATAAATCATCTAGGATTAAATTAATAGCCTTAAATGATAAAGAATGATATGTAGTAAAGCCCTCCGATTTTGCAATTTCCTTGGCTAAACTAGTAGATAATTTTAAATCATCTATTAATTTTCTTTCACGGATATCTATGCTTTTTTCTTTAGTTAGAATTTCAGATATATCATCTACTAATCGTTTTTCTCCTTCAATTGTAGCTTCTTCATTTACAGATTTTGCAATTTTTAATAACGCATTATAACCTTCAAATTTTGTAAAAATAGGTTTTTCGGATTTATCTATTCTAAAACCAAAAATATCTTCTTTTTTTACACCACATACTTTTGCAATAGCAGGAATCGTTACTGATTTACCTTTATTTACATACTCACTAATCAACTCTTGTTTCTGATCTTCAGTTATCTTTATACCTTGAATCATTAAATTATTTAGATCATTTAACAAATTAAACAAACATGCACTATAGCTCCATTTAGGTGCTCTTAATTCATCAGGAAAATACGTACACTTACCACGCATTTTATCAATTAGATTAATCTCAATGACATTACCATTTTCATCTAATTGGTAACGCCCATAAGGTGTAGGACTTTTATAGCTACCTGGTCCTTCATAATATTCACGTTTGGAATCATAAATGCCTAAAATATCATCTGTAATCCCTTTTAGATTGGGATAAAATTCCGCTTGAACTTCAAGAAGCTTAATTAATTCACTACGATATGATTCATGGGTAAATTTATTTTCAATACCTCGTACTGTTCCTGTAGTATTCAATTTCTCCAATTGAACATGACAAGGATATACTCCAGTTTTAAGCTTATTCTCATTAGCGCGAATAATATCTGCCGAACTCTGATTATTTCCATCCTCAGCAACAAGATCCTCAGGACTCAGATAGAATATACCTCTATGTTTAGCAAGTTGGATAATGGCAGCAACCAACTCAGCAGTTGAAAGCTTAGTACTAAGACCTCTAACTCTAATTTCATAGAGATTTGTATAAAATTGATTTCCACTTACACCTAGTTCGTTTGACAAAAGTTCTTTTAGTCGATCCAATCTATGACGACTTCGCCTCACACCTCTACGACTACTTCTGAATCCTCTACGAGCTACATTCTCTTCTGCCGTTCCTTCACGAAATAATCTTACCCCACTAATTAGAACATTATACTTTTCATCAATAATTGTATAACCAACAGAAGCAACCCCGATATCTAATCCTAGTATATATCCCATATATACCCTCCCCTAACAATCATTAATTCTATTTAATACATAAAATTATAATAATTAGAAAACCTTTATCTTCTAATATTCTAGATTTATCATAAGCAACGATCACAAAATGCTAAAACCTTGTGTAAGTGGGCGTTCTTAATAATGTTTTTAAGCGAAAAATTACAGAGTACTAAAACTATCCGTGATATGGTCGATAACGGCTTAGTGTTTTATCATAGCGAAAAATTACAGAGTACTAAAACTGTTGGCTATCTAGTTGTTGGCCAGATTGAGTTTTATCATAGCGAAAAATTACAGAGTACTAAAACGCATTGTATGATATGCCTTAACCGTCAATAGTTTTATCATAGCGAAAAATTACAGAGTACTAAAACAGATACAGAGAGGAGCAATAAGATGGGTTTGTTTTATCATAGCGAAAAATTACAGAGTACTAAAACCAGGGCGGCTATGGCAGAATTAATGGAAATGTTTTATCATAGCGAAAAATTACAGAGTACTAAAACGAAAATCTGCTTACGCCATTACAGTAGCTCGTTTTATCATAGCGAAAAATTACAGAGTACTAAAACGCTTCTTCTGCTTAGCTGTGAGCTTAATATGTTTTATCATAGCGAAAAATTATAGAGTACTAAAACCACGGCGAATAGTTGTAGAAGCATCCATTTGCTTTATCATAGCGAAAAGTTACAGAGTACTAAAACTTTCTAAGTTGTTGTTAGCTTTCTTGAACGGTTTTATCATAGCGAAAAGTTACAGAGTACTAAAACTATCTCCTACTTTGTCATAAGAATATGATAGTTTTATCATAGCGAAAAGTTACAGAGTACTAAAACTAATACTATGTAATGATTAATCATCTAAATGTTTTATCATAGCGAAAAGTTACAGAGTACTAAAACCACTATCACCCTCAGCATATTTGCTCACAGGTTTTATCATAGCGAAAAGTTACAGAGTACTAAAACAAGCGCCTTTATATTGACCTAATGTCATATGTTTTATCATAGCGAAAAGTTACAGAGTACTAAAACTTGTTTCATTCATCGTTTCTCCGTTGTTTCGTTTTATCATAGCGAAAAGTTACAGAGTACTAAAACTTAACTTCATATATGACTCCTTTATTTTATGTTTTATCATAGCGAAAAGTTACAGAGTACTAAAACACTCTGGGATTAACGCCATGAGTTCATGAGGTTTTATCATAGCGAAAAGTTACAGAGTACTAAAACCTGTTAAAAAACCTTGACGATGTAGTAAAGTTTTATCATAGCGAAAAGTTACAGAGTACTAAAACCTCAACAACGAAGTTAAGCACCTTTGTAAGCTTTCGCTATAATAGAACAACAAACAAAAAGAGCACAGATCATAAGACCTGTGCTCAAAATTCCACACAAAAAAACATTAGTAATATGTACTACTAACTCAATTGACATATACTATTGTTGATAACTACTTAAAAGTAGTGATTTCGACATAAAGTCTTATTTTAGTAGATTCTGTAACCTTTCGCTATGTTAAAATCTAATTACATAATATATCAGTATTACTTATATGTCAATACTTTCTAATTTTTATTCATAGATTTCTTTTATCTTTAGTCAAACAACCATAATAACTCTATTATCTTTCTATTAATAGTCGAATTCTAATAAGAATAAAGAGGAAAAGGACACAAATAAATTGTGTCCTTTGATTTCGGCGCAAGGCCCTACCTTAATAGATTCTTACGAGTATTAAGGCGAAACTGCTGCTCTATCCTACTGGTGCGCCTAGAGGGAATCGAACCCCCAACCTACAGTTTAGGAAACTGACGCTCTCTCCGGTTGAGCTATAGACGCATGTATACTTTATTATATCGTTTTTAATAAAGTATACGCAAGGCGCCCTTATTGTTGTAGGTATTGGTTATTTACTTGTTTTTGTTCTTCTGGGCTGAGGTTTTGGTAGCCTTTAGCTAATGCACTTACCCAAGATCCGTAAGCAGGGTTTGGAAATACCACAAAGGTAGTACCAGAGTCTTCTTTGTGTGCATCGATGATGCCATTTCTTTCAGCTAATGTCTTACCTTTTGTGCCAATCGGGAAATCACCAGCGTTATCGCCCATGTATAGAACAACATAATATTTTTTAGCAATCATATCAAAGCGAGGTTGTTTGTCAGAGTCTTTTTCGAATAGTAGTACATGGTCTTTATCAACAGATGGGAAACCTAATTCTTTAAAGTTCTGTATCGTTACATCAAGGTTTACTGGGGCGTAACGATTTGATACGTAGAAAATTTCTACACCTTGTTTATGTACTTCGTTTAAAAACTCAACGGCACCTGGCATAGCACGAGATTCGCCTTTATGGACCGCCGCGCGCCACCAAGGAGCATCGAATCGACCATTGCCGTTAGCGATGCTTTCACCCATCAGTTTTGTATTATCTACTACTGTTTCATCCGCATCAAGAACGATAGCTAAAGGCTTTCTCTGATGAGATGGATCTGCAACAGCCATTTTAACAAGATTCAGCGCCACATTATACCCCTGATATGCCAGTGCTCTGTACTCCGCAGAGGTGCGCATCCATAACAGCCCCATCGTCTCAGTGTCAGCTTGGTACTGCTGTTTTTGTTTGAGTGCTTCTTGTTCCGCCTGAGTCGTAACAGTAGTAGTAACTATGCTACTTGCTTTCACCGTCGTCGGAGAGTCCGCCTGCACTACAGAACTGACGCAAAGGCTACCACCAAGGCAAGCCACCGCTACATACCATGCCAAACTACTACGTTTCATAATTGCCTCCTAACCACATTTGCTCTCTGTATAAATACAATACACAATGTAATTCTACATAATTATACTAAAGTCCTCTATAAATTTATATACTATCAGTATATGTTGGAATCTATCTATACGAGAACTATGCTATAATACAACTGTTGATAGTATTAGAGAGTTCTTATAAAAAGAGGTATATGTAATGCAATTATGTAAACGATTAATTATTACCAGTTCACTATTAGCTGTATTGGCTATATCGTCTGCGTATGGAGCTACACCTGTACAAGCAAGTGAAAGCACAGATACTGCAGTAGTTGAGATGGATTATTCTAGCATTCCAGAGTTAAAAAAATCTATCGAAAGCGCAACACCAGCTATAGTACAATCTACACTTGATGCTTCTGAGGGAAAAGCTACTAACGGCAAACCCATCTATTCGACAGTCACTATGTCTGGTAACCGTGTTGTATCCGTAAAAACATACAAAACAAAAGAGGAACAAGAAACGGCGATGTTAAAAGAGCGCGAACGCTTAGACAAAGTCACTGCAGAACGTCGTGCTAAAAGAAAAAATGAAACACGCACAGATATGCTAAAAAGTTTGACGCCAATACCGTTCTATCCGCCTGTTAGTGAAACACGGGACTTACAAAGTGAAATATTCTCTAGACCATTTGGTAGACAACTCGATTTGCGTTTAGTCGAGGCCTATATACAAGATTATGATAAAGCAAAACCAGGCGATATTTATGTCTATGCTGATTATCTAGACTACACATCTAAACAGTTATTAGGCGAAAAGGATGGCACTACTGCTATTTCAGCTATGATTTTACGTACAATCATGAGAAAAGATGAAAACAAAGCTTTCAGCATCGATGTAAATGCGTATTTCATAAATCCAACAACACATACCATTTCCATAAGCCGTTCTGACGATGTAAAAGGCATCAATATCAAGAAAGACGAAAGAGCTGAGGCTATATTTAAACTACCGTCACACCAATTGCAAGCTGGCGACCCACAGTATGAAATCGCTAAGCTTATGTATCAAGACCTAACAAATAAAAAATTTGATTAACAATATTTAAATACACTCTCCATGACAAAGGCCGTATCACATATCTAGATTGAAATATGATACGGCCTTTTTTATTAAACTATGTCTCTATTGATTTGTTTTAATTGGCCCCGCATTATGCAAAACCGTTTCTTTTACCTCATTCACAGGATCTATTGTCGTAAATAGTTCAGGTTTCCAATCTACCGGTGTCAATGTATTGTTAAATGTATCTACAGTTTGTCCATTAAACACATTATTAACAGTAGTGAGTTGTTTTCCACCAAATACTTTCACAAACGATGTATAGTCTTTGCCTGCTATATCTGCCACATTGCTTTCAGCATAGATTTGCGAGTGTTTACCAACACCTAATGAGTACTCATAACCATATTCACTATTTATAGTATCTGATGCAAAGTAATTATTATACATATGGATTTTACCAAACCGTACTCTTGGTGCGCGTTGCACTACATTATGGAAATAGTTATGATGCAACGTCACATGTAATTTGCCTTCGTCTGCTACGTTTGAATCACTGTTGCCTATCAACATGGTTTTATTGTGATTTTCAAATGTTGAATAGGATATGGTTATATAGTCCGCTTGATTGGTAATATCCAGTAATCCATCCCTATGCTCGTATTTACGTCCAAAGTAGTACTCTACGGTTTCAGGACTATCTTGGAACGAACAATGATCAATCCAAATATGCGTACCACCTTTTATGGAAAGACTATCATACTGAGAATTCCAATTGCCCTCTGGACCATCCTTAGGGTCCCAAGCAGGAAAATAGTCATAAGGCGATTCAAATTGTACATTTCTTATGATGATATTATCCGCATCGAGGACCAAATCTACACCCTTTAATTTTGCATTATCCATGCCAATGATACTTGTATTAGCCGGTACATGAATGGTAATAGACTGACTTTGATTCTTTTGTGACGCCTTGCGCTTTTCTTCCTGCTCATCTTTCAAACTCTTAGGCGCTGTGCTATGTGGCTTATGAGTTTCTAAATATTGTTGAAAGTCATAACCATCGGCCATGTAATCTTTCATCGTCAGCGATTTGCCAGTATCATCGGTATCACAATCTATGGTGCCATAAATCAGCACAATCTTAGAGTCCGTATTTTTTCTATTCTTAAGAGCAGCTACAAATTCTTTTTTATTCGTCACTTTAAATACATTCTGCTCTGTAGCATTAGCGCCACCAGTAGTGCCATTACCTACGGAGGCAAATCCGTCCTGTTTTGGTAACACTTCACGCATAAAGGTAGGGCGTTCAGCAGAACTGTGTAAAAAGTTCACCATTATAGCAATGATTAATGCAATGAATAACCCTATAGGTATCAATATCTTTTTCATATATTC
>ERZ773196.1330-NODE-1330-length-13840-cov-8.571346_pt1 | contig 13840 bp, 10 predicted proteins | sample MGYA00581009_ERZ773196 | MGnify/ENA primary metagenome ERZ773196 (study PRJEB29015, sample SAMEA2738162) | human oral metagenome | biome: human oral; feature: human-associated habitat; material: saliva | place: China | collected 2243 ... | reverse complement strand
ATTGGCGGTCGTGTGTTAGTCATTACCAGTGATAGAAATTCTCCTCTGGCGAGAAGAGCGGATGTCACATTACTGACTATCTCAGAGGAAACATCATTTAGATCAGAGTCTCTGGCATCAAGAATTGTTCAGCTGGCTCTCATCGACTCTCTCTATACGTCAGTAATGCTTGCAAATCCACGCAAATCCAAGAATTCACTACAGAGCATTCGCGATGCGATTGAGCTGACGAGATAGCTTTGACTGAATTCATTGCACAAACGAATAAACGTCCTCAATCTAAGGTATCCACAAGGTGCTTTTAGATATCTTTTACATGCGTTTATCGATTTCTTATAGCTGTTAAATTCCAAACATCCTATTATTAAAAGGTCTAATCATTCAAATCCTTATTCAAGGGGAATCATGAATAAACAGCAGCTCTCTAGTAAAATTTGGGCAATGGCCAATGTCCTGCGTGGCAAAGTAGATGCAAACGATTACAAGGACTTTCTTCTAGGCATCATTTTTTATAAGTTCCTTTCTGTAAAAGAAGAGAACTTCATGATTTCTAAAGGAATGGATTCTTCTGAATTTAATGAATATTTGACTGACACAAGCGAGAGTTCCATCATTTTCTGTCAAAAAAATTTAGGGTACTTCATCTCATATGACAATTTATTTTCGACTTGGATAAGCGCTGACAGTGACTTTACGGTAGATAATCTTCATGTTGCTCTCAGTGCGTTTGAACGATATTACTCAAAAAAATATGACAAAATTTTCAAGGGTATTTTTACTGCTTTAGAAACAGGACTTAGCAAACTTGGCACAAATACTAGCCAACAGACAAAAGCATGTTATGACTTGATTCATCTTGTTAATCAAATTCCAGTAGAAAAATTTGATGTCCTTGGACACGTCTATGAAGATTTAATTAGGCATTTTGCAGAATCAGCAGGTAAAAAATCAGGGGAATTCTATACTCCAACCGAGGTTTCAATCCTTATGTCAGAAATTGTTGCGACTTCTTTTGACAATAAAACTAATATTCAAATTTTTGACCCAACATCTGGTTCAGGTTCTCTCCTTATTCATATTGGAGAGGCAGCAAAGCAACACAACATCAATAAAAGTTGTATCCAATACTATGCACAAGAACTTAATCAACAGACATACAACATTACTCGTATGAATCTTGTAATGCGAGATATTACTCCATCAAATATCATTACTAGAAACGACGATACTCTTGCAACGGACTGGCCATTCTTTGATGAGAGCGATCCTGAAAATACCTACAACCCACTTTACGTTGACGCCGTGGTATCTAATCCTCCTTATTCCGCTAATTGGGATCCAGATAATAAGGAATTAGATCCGCGGTTTGCTGATTATGGTCTAGCTCCTAAATCAACTGCAGACTATGCATTCCTATTACACGGACTGTATCACCTTAATCCCCAGGGACTTATGACTATCGTTCTTCCACACGGAGTTTTATTCCGAGGAGGTTCCGAGGGACTTATTAGAGAAAGATTAATCGAGAAACGCCAAATTGAAGCAATTATTGGCCTTCCACCTAATATTTTCTTTGGAACTGGAATACCAACAATCATTATGGTTTTAAGTAAGCGTGTTAGACATGATGATGGGATTCTAATTATCGATGCTTCTAAACATTTTATAAAAGATGGAAAGCAAAATAAGCTGCAAGCATCAGACATCAAGCGTATTTCTGATGCTGTAAAAGAAAGAAAAGATATCGAGAATTTCTGTCGAGTAGTACCTCTCGAAGAAATCCGCGCTAATGACTACAACCTAAACATTCCTCGCTATGTTGACACTTCCGCCAAGCCAGAGTCATGGGATATCTATGCCTCAATGTTTGGTGGTATTCCAGTAGACGAACTTAATGAACTGAATAAATTCTGGAAAGTTTTCCCGTCTCTCCAAGCTGATTTATTTGAATCAAACACTGGCTCCACTTTAAACCTTAAAAATGAAAACATCAGAGAAGTAGTAGAGAACAATTCTGACGTTGTCAATTACAAGGACCGCTATAGACAAGCTCTATCTTCTTTTGATTTGTGGCTATCTGAAGAGCTTTTGGAAGAGCTCACTCTTGTGAATCGCTCCACAGAAGAAGACCAAATTGCAAAGGAGCTATTTAATAGACTTGAAGGAATTCCTTTAGTTGATAAATATGATGCTTATCAACAGTTAGATAATACGTGGAAAATTATCAACCCTGATTTGGAAGAGATTATCGAAAAACAATCTTTAGACGTTGCTCGAATTGTTGAACCTCGCATGGTCGAGAAGAATAAAAAAGAGGTTCAAGAAGGATGGCAAGGAAAAATCATTCCCTTCGAACTTGCTCAGCAAGAATTACTTGCTGATGATCTTTTAGCAATTAAAGCACTCAATAGCCGTCTTGATACCATTTCATCAGAGCTGGATGAGATTTTTGAGTCCCTTACAGAAGAAGAAAGGGCTTCAGAGATTACAAATGACGCCGAAGACAGCTTCAATAAATCTATGTTTAACAAATTCTTGAAGACGGCCGATACTTCTGAAGGCACCTTAGGTTCAAAAATTAAAAACGCAAATAAACTTGTCATAGAAGAAAAGCAAATTGGCAAACAGATTAAAGAGCTTTCTTCTGAACTTGATAACAAAACAATTGCACTTATCCAGAACCTAACGGATGAACAAATTAAGAATCTTCTTGAAAAAAAGTGGATAACTCCTCTTATGACTTCAATCCGCGCTCTTTCTAATAACGCCATAGAAAATCTAGTCTCCAGCGTGACTTCCTTACACAAGAAATATGATACTTCCCTATTGGATCTTGAAAACGAAATTCAATCCACAGAACTTAAACTTTGTGAAAGCTTAGCTCAATTGACAGGAAATGATGCTGATATGCAAGGTATCGCCGAACTTATTTCTCTTCTTGGCGGTGAGAAATAACAATGTCATCTGAAAAGTCATTGACACCTCAAATTAGATTCAAAGGATTCACTGAAGCTTGGGAACAGCGTAAGTTGGGCGAACTTATGGAAGTTACCTCGGTTCGTCGCGTCCATCAAGATGAGTGGACAACCCAAGGAGTACGATTTTTACGCGCAAGAGATTTAGTAGCTTATGCAAATAATACTGAAATCGAACTACCTTTATATATCTCAAAAGAGTTATACGAAAAATATACTGCTCAATCTGGAAAAGTTGAAATTGGCGATCTTCTCGTTACAGGAGTAGGTACCATTGGTGTTCCATGGCTTGTAGAAACACCTTCTCCTGTTTATTTTAAAGATGGAAATATTATTTGGTTCAAAAATAAAAATGTAATCTACGGAAAGTATTTTTATTATGCTTTTACTTCTGCTTTTATACAAAATTTTATTAAGGAATCCGCTGGAACAGGAACTGTTGGTACTTACACAATTGATACAGGAAAGAAAACTCCGATATATATACCTCCAACATTCGAACAGCATAAAATTGCCTCAGCAATGAAACGATTTGATAGTCTTATCACCCTTCACCAGCGTAAGTTGGATGCTCTAAAAAAGATTAAATTAGCATTACTTGAAAAGATGTTTCCAAAAGATGGCTCTAACGTTCCAGAAATTCGTTTTGCTGGATTTACTGAAGCTTGGGAACAGCGTAAGCTAAGTGATGTTGCAGAAATTATTGGAGGAGGAACACCAGATACTAATAATCCTTCATATTGGGATGGAAATATTGACTGGTATTCTCCAGCGGAGCTCGGTGAGCAAATATATACAATAGGCAGCCGACGTCGTATTACAAAAGAAGGATACAAGAACAGTTCCGCGAAATTGTTACCAGCAAACAAAACAATTCTATTTACAAGTCGTGCTGGCATTGGAACTACTGCAATCTTGTGCAGGTCAGCATGCACAAATCAGGGATTCCAGTCACTTGTAATTAGTGACAATACCGATTTATATTTTATCTATTCAATGAGTAGCCGTATTAAAGACTTCGCAATCTCAAAGGCTTCAGGATCTACATTTTTAGAGATATCAGGAAAACAACTTGCAACAATGAGTCTATTCCTTCCTCAGTTAAATGAGCAAAGGAAAATAGGTCAATACTTTAAAAGTCTTGACAACCTTATCACCCTTCACCAGCGTAAGTTAGATGCTCTAAAAAAGATTAAATCAGCACTACTTGAAAAGATGTTTGTATAGAAATTTCGTCTTGTTGTTCACATTCCGAGAGAAGGACTCATGGAGCCAGTAATTTTTACTAGCGAAGAAGCATTTGAGAATTCTGTAATAGACAATCTTAGACAGCATGGTTGGGGTCACGAGCCAGTACTCAGATACCCCACTGAAGAAGACTTAGTAAATAACTGGGCAAATATTCTCTTTAAGAATAACAACGAGATTGATCGTTTAAACGGACAAGAACTGACACGCGGTGAAATGCAGCAGATAATTGATCAGCTTGTTGCGCTGGGCTCCCCTCTTGCGAGAAATGCCTTTATTAATGGTAAGACACTTACTATCAAACGTGACAATCCAAACGATGAACTTCACTATGGAAAGGAAGTTAGTCTAAAAATCTTTGATCAACAGCAGATTGCAGCAGGTCAAAGTGTTTATCAGATTGTCCAGCAGCCAAAATTCAATGCTCGAAATAGCATCCTTCCAAATCGACGTGGCGATTTAATGCTTCTTATTAATGGAATGCCTGTCATCCATATTGAGCTCAAGAAATCAAACGTCGCAATAACACAAGCAGTCGATCAGATTAGAAAATACATGCATGAGGGAGTTTTTACCAAGATCTTCTCTCTTGTTCAAATCTTTGTGGCTATGAATCCTGCTGAGACAGTTTATTTTGCCAATCCAGGTACCTCAGATGCATTTAATCCTTCTTTCCAATTCCACTGGGGAGACTTTAACAATAATCCAGTAAATGATTACCGAGAGGTCATTTCCAGCTTACTTTCAATACCTATGGCTCATCAACTTGTGGGCTTCTATACCATCGCTGACGGCGGGGATGGTGTTCTAAAGGTCATGCGCAGTTATCAGTTCAATGCTGCCCAACAAATTACTTCTGTAGTCAGAAGTCATGATTGGAAAAGAAAGAACCAGCGTGGTGGCTATATTTGGCATACTACAGGCTCTGGAAAAACAATGACTAGCTTCAAATCTGCTCAGTTAATCGCAGACTCCGGAGATGCCGATAAGGTCTTTTTCATTATGGACCGTATTGAGCTTGGAGTTCAGTCTTTAAATGAATATAGAAACTTTGCTGGTGGAGCATTAACTGAACAACAGAGAAAGAAAACTGTCCGAGGAACAGAAGACACTCGTGAACTTCGCAAAGCTTTAACTGATAAAAATTACGACGGTAAATTAATTGTTACTTCAATCCAAAAAATGGATAATGTTTGTGCAAAAAAGTTTTTAACAGAATATGAGCTTGAATATCTTAAAGCACAACGCATTGTTTTTATTATCGACGAGTGCCACCGCTCAACATTCGGTGACATGCTGTCTAATATCAAAGATACATTTCCTTATGCATTATTCTTCGGATTTACCGGAACACCTATTCAGTTAGAAAATGAAAAGAAAAACAGTACAACGGCTACTTTATTTGGCAATGAGCTCCATCGATACAGTATCGCAGATGGTATTAGAGATGGAAATGTCCTCGGTTTCCATCCATACAAGGTGTCGACTTTCAAAGAAAAGGACTTAAGAGAAAACGTTTGCTTGATGAAAGTCAAAGCAAAGTCTATTGAAGAGATGAGAAGTGATCCAGAAAAAAGCAAGATGTACAACGAACTTTTCTCATCCCTTCCAATGTGTTCTATTGAAGATGCTGGAGGCAACAAGATTCGAGGAATCGAAGATGAGATTCCTACGTCTCAATACAACTCTGACAAACATCGCCGTGTTGTGGTAGAAGACATCCTAGATAACTGGGACAACGTAACTAATGGTGGCAAATTCCATGCTATGTTGGCCACTTCATCAATTCCAGAAGCAATAGAATACTACCGGCTGTTTAAAGAGCTTAAACCCACGCTAAAGGTTGCTCTGCAGGTAGATGCAAATATTGATAACGAAGAAGGTGCAATCTTCAAAGAGGACGGTCTTGTTGAGTCGTTAAAGGATTACAACCGAATTTACAATAAGAACTTTAAACTCGGAGACGATTACGAATTTTATCGTAAAGATGTTGCCGCACGCTTGTCTCACAAAGACCACTACACAGGTATTCAAAACAAACCAGAGGAACAACTTAATCTGCTAATTGTTGTGAGCCAGATGCTTACCGGATTTGATTCTAAATGGGTAAACACCCTGTTCCTTGATAAGATTTTAGTTTACGAAAACATTATCCAGGCATTCTCTCGTACAAATAGACTCTTTAACATCCATGAGAAACCTTTTGGAACAATTCGTTATTATCGCAAGCCCAACACAATGGAAAAGAACATTGAACAGGCTTTTGATTTATATTCAGGAAATCGTCCTAAGGGATTATTCGTTGATAATCTTGATGTCAACCTACGCGGAATGGATCAAAAATACCTAGAAATCCAATCCATATTTGAGACAAATGATATTCCAGACTTTGGTCATCTTCCAGAAAGCGTCGAAGTGAAGGGCAAGTTTGCAAAGACTTTTAGAGAATTTTGTAACTATCTAGAAGCTGCAAAAATTCAGGGCTTTAGGTGGGATAAACTGCTTCCCTCTGACTATGGTTACAGCAGCAACGAGCCTCTTGCCTGTGATGAACAAACTTATCTTAAGCTCGTGCAACGCTACAAAGAGCTTTCTCAGCGAACTGATTCTGGTGATACTCCAGAATATCCTTTTGATATTGATACTTATATTACCGAAATACGCACAGAAGATATCGACTCCAACTACATGGATTTTCATTTTAATAAATGGCTCCTCGCTCGAGAAAAAGGCGTTGAGGAAGATCGTGCACTGCAGGAGCTTCATCAAGCTTACACATCCCTTAGTCAAGAAGACCAAAAGTATGCTGATGTGTTCATTTCCGATATTCAATCCGGATCAATTGATGTTGAACCTGGCAAATCATTCCGTGACTATGTAACGGAATATAGGCAAAACGCGGAAAACCAGCAGCTAAATCAATTCTGTGACCGATATGGAATTGATAAAAAAATACTCATTCAAATTTTGAACAGTCGCAGCCCTCAATTTGATATCAATGAATTCGGTCGATACGAAAGTCTTGTAGAATCGGCGGATCTCAACAGAACAAAACTATATTATGAAAATGAACTCGGAAAAGAACTAACGACTTTTGAAGTCAACTTTAAACTTGACGAAGACTTACGTGCATTTATTAAAGATGGTTTCCTAAATTAACGTATAGTTCCCAAGCGGATAAATTCTATCCGCTTGGGAACAGCGTAAGTTAGGTGATTTGCTTCAATATGAGCAGCCTCAAAAGTATATTGTGATTAGTTCAGAGTATGACAATTCATTTGATATTCCAGTTTTAACAGCTGGTCAATCTTTTGTTCTTGGCTGGACAAATGAAAAAAAAGGAATCAAGGAAGCGAGCCCAGAAAACCCTGTAATTATCTTTGATGATTTCGTTACCTCATCGCATTACGTGGATTTTCCTTTCAAAATCAAGAGCTCTGCGATGAAAATATTAAGCTCAACTAATTCAATAATTGATATTGATTTTTCCTTTAATCTTTTGAAACAAATTAATTACGCACCAATAAGTCATATGCGTCATTGGATTTCAATGTTTGCTCAATTCAATGTATATGCGCCTAGAACTGCTGAGCAAGTTAAGATCGGACAAACGTTCAAGAAACTAGACAACCTTATCACCCTTCACCAGCGTAAGCTTAAATAACCAGCGTGAGCTTGCCTGAAAGGAGGGTGGCTCTATGCAAGCCACAAAAGAAGAGCTCTTTTATGATTACTATAAGGACTGGATTTCTACTTATAAAGAAGGCGCAATTCGTCAAGTTACGATGAATAAATATCTTTTATCTGCTAAGTGGATACAAAGAATTGCTCCTTCAATGAAGCTCGAAGAGCTAAATAGACAAACCTATCAAGCATTGTTGAACGAATACGCCGTTTTTCATGAACGTCAAACAACCATGGATTTTCATCATCAGCTTAAAGGAGCAATACTTGATGCAGTCGATGATGGTCTGATTGATAGAGATCCAACACGAAAAGCAGTAATTAAAGGAAAAACTCCCAGGCAAAAGCATCAAAAATACTTGAATCAATTCGAACTACATAAGCTTCTTTCGTCTTTGCGGCTTGGACCAATTCCAGATTGGGACTGGTTAATTCTATTAATTGCAAAAACAGGACTTAGATTTTCAGAAGCCTTAGCAATTACTCCAAATGACTTTGATTTCTCTAAACAAGCACTTTCTGTTTCAAAGACCTGGGATTACAAAAACAATGGCGGCTTCACAGCAACAAAAAATAAATCATCAGTCAGAAAGGTTCAAATAGATTGGCAAATAATTGTCCAGTTTTCCGAGCTGATTAAGTTCCTGCCAAAGGACCAACCTATATTTGTACATGGCAAAATCTACAACTCTACAATCAATTCTATTCTTGAAAGACGATGTTTAGAAGCTGAAATACCTGTCATTACGATACATGGACTTAGGCATACTCATGCATCAATCTTATTGTTTGCTGGTGTCTCTATCGCTAGTGTTGCAAGGCGTCTTGGTCATGCAAGTATGACAACGACCCAGAAAACGTACTTACATATTATCCAAGAGCTTGAGAACCAAGATATCGATTTAGTCATGCGTTCATTATCTGGTCTTATCTAACTTAAAAATGCTCACGCTGGTGAAGGGTGATGAGACTGTCTAATACTTCAAAGATTGAGCCAATATGATTCATTTCATGTATAGAAGGAATATTAATTTTAAAGTTTTTTACCTTCTCTGCATTTAGATTTCTTTGTGTACCAGTAGAGATATAAGGCTCCCACTCATTGCAGGTGTCTGCTTTTTCAAGGCGAGTATATAAAAAATTTCTTACAAAGATGTCTTGGACAACCATATTGTAAAAAGCTTGGCTCGTAGCAGTATCGCTGCAGATAATTCCCACTTTTCCCACGCTTGCATACATAGCTAAAGAAATTGAACCCGCGGGAACAATCCAGGCAGCACTATTACGAAGACCAAGAGCGGTAATTTGCTTTTCTGTAAAACGAATATTTCTTTCTTTTAAATCAGAAATGTTTAGAAAAGGAATATTTCCATTGTAATAATCTTGATTGTTAGAAGAGGGAGTTCCGCCTGATCCGCCATATGCGAAAAGGTCCTTAAGCTTACGCTGTTCCCAAGCAGGAGCAAATATTATTCCATGTAGCTATTAATTCATCACTACTGCTAACAGGGATGATGTAGCTGCCTTAACTCTCCCTTGTGCCCGTAAACACAAAGTCTCGGTTAGCAATGTGGGCGATGCCTTGAATGGTGTCGCCCTCAACGGAGCCACCAACAGCAAAAATGACGGGGCCCACAAAAGACTCAAGCTTGCCGCCAAAGGTAAACGAGTTGTCGGTAACCTTGCCGTTTTCAATATCAATCTGAACACCCATAGCAGTCAGAGAGCCGGTGAGTTTCTCGCCAGAAGTGATGAGGACAGCGGTACCCTCTTTGGCTCCAACAGGAGAGTCCATTTGAATCTTGTATGTTCCGTCGATCATGATGCCTCCAAAATCAAACCCGTAATTATTGTATTCCCAAATTATTCTACGTGTTTCTATTGGCCCATTAAAAAACTTTACTTTAGTAAAGTTTTTTCTTTACTCGGGTAAAGTTTCTTGTAGAATGGACGATGACAAATAACAACATCTATTTTCTCTAGGAGGAGACATGGATTACAAAGATGTTGCTGAAAGAATCTTGCCCCTGGTAGGAGGTACGGAGAATGTGAAGGCAGTAACAAACTGCATGACGCGTCTTCGCCTTACCTTAAAAGATGACTCGATTGCACAGGTTGATAACATAAAGAATCTTGAAGAGGTTCAGGGAATAGTCAATTCTGGCGGTCAATTCCAGATTATTATTGGCACCAACGTAGATAAAGTTGCGGCCGAATTCAAAAAGCTGGGCAATTTTGAAGACGGTCCAACTGTCACCGAAGATACTACTGATGATGACGTAAAGAAGAACATTGCAACACGCCTCTTTGGGCTCCTCACCTCTATCTTCCAGCCAATCATTCCTGCCCTTGCTGGCTCAGGTATGATTAAGGCACTTTTGGCCCTATTGGTAGCATTCAATTTGGTTGATAAGACATCTCAGACATATGCTATTTTTAACGCGTTTGGTGATGCTCTCTTCTACTTTATGCCATTCATCCTTGCTGCATCTGCCGCAAAGGTATTCAAGTGTAATCGTTACATTGCACTAGCTCTAGCAGGCGTTTTGCTACACCCTGGATTTATTGCTCTCAAAGAAGCTGCTCCTGTTTCGCTATTTGAGTTCCTTCCAGTAACAATGGTTACCTATTCTGGCAGCGTTGTTCCAATCCTTTTGATTGTATGGGTACAGTCGTTAATTGAGCCTGTTGCTAACCGATTCTCCCCTGGTCCAGTAAAGATTTTCTTAGCTCCAATGGTCACCATCATTTTGACTGGCATCATTGGCCTAGTTATTGCTGGACCTCTTGGAAACCTTGTGGGACAGGTCATCGCAATTGGATTTAATTGGCTGAATACCTATGCCGGTTGGGTTATCCCTGTTCTTATGGGAACGTTCTGCCCATTCTTTGTAATGACTGGCATGCATTATGCATTCGCTCCAATACAAACCATGCAGTACACCATGTTGGGATACGGAACTATTCTGGGACCAGGCATGCTTGCGTCTAACATTGCAACCGGTGCAGCTTCTCTTGTTGTTGGTCTTCGTGCAAAGAACAAAAAACTTAAGCAGCTTGGACTTTCTACTGGCGTAACCGCTCTTATGGGCATCACCGAGCCTGCACTCTACGGCGTTACCATGCCTTTGAAGACACCTCTGTATGCTTCCATGATTGGAGGTTTTGCAGCAGGTCTTTGGGCGGGTATCACAGGCATTCACACCTATTCTTCTACCACCGCAGGAATTTTTGCACTTCCGGTCTACATTGGTGGAGATAGCTTTGCAAATGTTACCAACGCAGCCATTACTATTGTGATTGCATTTGTTGTCTCGGGGGTTGCTGCATTTATTCTAGGCTTTAACGAGGCTGACGATAAGATTGAGACTCTGGATCAGAAATAAGTTACGTTGCACGCAGGCGTAGCGCTGATACTTGCAATGTATGAGTTGCGGTGAGCGCTAGATTACATCGCAAAGTACAATGTTGGGGTGGCTGGCGTATGCTAGCCACCCTTTTACAAAGGAGTAAATATGACTTTTCCAGAAACATTTTTATGGGGCGGAGCATTAGCTGCAAATCAAATTGAAGGTGCTTTTGATCAGGACGGAAAAGGGCTTTCAATCCAAGACGTACTCTCTAGAGGAATTGTTGGACCTCGTGATACAGAGCCTGTTGCATCAAATCTCAAGAGGATTGGTAATGATTTTTATCATCGTTACGAAGAGGATATTGCTCTTATGGCAGAAATGAACTTCAAAACATTTCGTATGTCTATTGCATGGTCAAGAATCTTTCCAAACGGAGATGATGCCAAGCCTAACGAGGCAGGATTAGCCTTTTATGACAAAGTCTTTGATTGCTTACATGCCCACAATATAGAGCCCATAGTTACTCTCTCCCATTACGAAACACCACTCTATCTAGCGCAGAAATATAACGGCTGGAAAGATCGTAGGCTTGTAGATTTCTTTATGACGTACTGTAAGACTGTTTTCTTACGATATAAGCATAAAGTCAAGTATTGGATGACATTTAACGAGATAAACGCACTGTGGCGCTTTCCTTTTACGGGAGCAGGCGTGGAGACTCCTGTGGAAGAGCTGAGCGTTCAAAATTTATATCAAATTGCTCATCACGAGTTTGTTGCCAGTGCAAAAGCAACAGAATTGCTACACCAGATTATTCCGAACGCAAAGATGGGTTGTATGGTTCTGGGAGCCTTGAGTTATCCCATGTCACCTGATCCAGCAGATGTTATGGCAGCTCACCTAGCCAATCAAAATGTCTGGTTCTTTAGCGATGTCCAAGCAAGGGGTGCTTACCCGTTTTACACAAAGGCTCGATGGCAGCGTGAGGGCTGCGCTCCCGTAATGGAACCCGGAGATGAAGAAATTCTACGCAAGAATCCCGTGGATTACGTTTCCTTTAGCTACTACATGAGCAAATGCGCAGCTGCAGACCCCTCTAAATATCAATCTGGAAATGGCAATCTTTTGATGGGCCTAAAAAATCCCTACTTGAAAGAAAGTGAATGGGGGTGGCAGATTGATCCTGAGGGACTTCGTTACGCTCTCAACAAGTTTTACGAGCGCTACGAGAAACCCGTTCTTATCTCCGAGAATGGTATTGGTGCTGTTGACGAGTTAGTCACAGTCAGTGTCGAGAACGACGGAAACACAGCAACAGGTAACGATAAGACCGTCTACGATACGTATCGTATCAACTTTCTACGCGAACACCTGCTTGCAGTAGAAGAAGCAATCAACGACGGTGTCGACGTTATGGGATACACAGCGTGGGGTTGCATTGATTGTGTAAGTGCAAGTACGGCAGAGTTTAAGAAGCGTTACGGCTTTGTGTACGTTGATCAAAATGACGAGGGCACCGGGTCTCTTGCCCGTTATCGTAAGCAGAGTTTTGACTGGTACAAAAAGGTTATTGCAACAAATGGAAACTCGCTACACAAGGTCTAATAACGAGGTAGCAGCAGGGCTTCCAAGCTACTCATGAAACCGAAGCGCCAGTCACTTTTACCCTGGTTGACGCACCACATTAGCTCATAGCCTTGGAATAGGTACGCAGATGCGCGATAAAGCTCGTGAGGATCAGATATGTTTAAAATAGCATGCTTTTCCTGGGCTTTTGCAATAAGTTCCGCCATCGTTTGACTAATAGTGGCACGCTTATCAAAGCTGCCACTATTTTTTTGCAGGTTAATGATGAGGATACGACCAAGAAGCTCCGGACCAATTTTCTCACTCTGATCAATTAACACGCGATACGCGCCACTCAGCTGCGTGAGCGGATCTTCATCTTGCGCGAGCGTAATTCTCTCTTCAAGGGCATTAACAGCCGCGTTGTAGTAACTGACAAGAAGATCGTCTTTCGAAGCCACGTAATGATAGAACGTTGGCTTTGTAATCTGACACTCATCGCAAATGTCTTGAACCTTTACGGCCTCGTACCCTTTTTCACGAAAAAGTTTGAAAGCTGCTTCTTCGATAGTCTTTCGGTTCATCATTATAATCTCTCGCAAACTGCATCTGTACTGATAGTTAAACGGCGAAGCAACATCAACGTCAAACGATTCGTACAACGTCTTCTGCTGCAACTGCACGCTTTACCCTGATATTGAATGAATTGTGTTTCAAACCATATTTTACCTGAGTAAAGTCATTGCTGACATTGTGTATTTTAAATCTACAAATTATTAGGTGTGCGGTGACTGAGACGAGAGCGACGCATCAGAAACTGATACGTGTTAGATACTGAATCGCATTAAAACATTTGATGATTCATTAAAGTTTTTCTTTCTCGCCAAGGGGTGATTTGTAGGAATTGAATAAAAGTTGGAAACTTTCCGAACGAATGTTTGACGGGGAATTTCTGGGGTATAGGAACGGTAGATAAATCGCGCGGCATTTCTCGCCACGCTTGTAGAAAGGAAC
>ERZ773196.1329-NODE-1329-length-13842-cov-34.256111_pt1 | contig 13842 bp, 20 predicted proteins | sample MGYA00581009_ERZ773196 | MGnify/ENA primary metagenome ERZ773196 (study PRJEB29015, sample SAMEA2738162) | human oral metagenome | biome: human oral; feature: human-associated habitat; material: saliva | place: China | collected 2243 ... | reverse complement strand
ACACCACAAAAGCAAATAATCTTATTTTTTGCATTCTGGGCATCCTTAGCTAGCTGGAAGGAATCTCCAACCTTGTCAGCTATCTCCTGAACCTCACTATTAGCATAAAAATGAGCTAGGATCAAGACGTCCTTCTCCTCTTTCAAGCGTAAAATTTTCTCTTTTAAAATTTCGATTTCTCTTTCCATATATTCTCCTCAACATATAAGACTTGTTTGGTTTGTAGATATATATGTGTATATACACCAACATATGTATAATACTATACATAACTTAAAATGTGAATAGAAAAGGGTGAAGAATCTTCCGAGTCCCCAAATCACATACAAAAAAGGGCTATAGGACAAAAAGTGTGTGTGACTAATCCCAGTAAACTGGATAGTTACTTGAATGGTGAAGCTCGCCCCATACAACTGCACAGACAAACCCCTATGGTTATGTAGCATCTCCCTAAGACAAGTATTTACGCCACCTTCTATTCGATTGTTTGTCGATGGTATCTTAAACTCAGCTCTTAATTCTTTATCAAGATATGTGAATAGAGTATTATCATTAAACAGTCTTAGAATTGATTTTTCAGCCTTTATCAGTCTATCATGTTTAGGTCTTGATTTGCCATTTTCATCATATGTTACTTCGCTTAAAAAACGCTTATGCTTTACAATCCAACCTGTAAAACGATTAACCCATATCTTTGATGCTTTGCCTTAGGCCACTTTCTCTTAAGGGCTTTTCTAAACCCCGTTCCACCATCTGATACAACCACTTTAGGTTCTGCTATCTTTGGTGACATAACCCATATATCCCAAAACTTGGATGTTTTTCTTCTAAAAGGTCTTCCGCCTCCTGACATATTACTTTGCACTTCTTTACTGAATAGCCTATTTAAGAACTGCTGAAGCTGTTTAGTATCATTGCCTATCTTTGGCGTAAACGCTAACTTACAAGACTTACAAAACCACCTTTGAGAGCCAGATTTTATCTTACCATGCTTTATACATTTGCAATTACAAATGGGACAATTAACCTGCTTCATAATATATTCCTCCAAGAACACTGATTCTAAGGAAGATATACCACGTTTTAGCATTGAAATTCCAATATTTTAAAGAGATTTCACACACACTTTTTGTCCACCCTTAATCTTCTTTCAAAAAAGATTAAACCGATATAACCGTTGAAATATCGGCGCTCTAAAATATTGGGTTGGGGTTGGTACTCTCTAAATTATCGTTGACATAAAGGTAATATTCTTTTGGCATTTTATTTCCTCAATTCTTTTTTGTCTGCTTGTTTTCAGGCAAAAAAGGAGGACTCCTGCATCTAAGCATAAGAAGTCCTCTGAAATGAAAGAAACTTGCTCTTTCCTTATATTTTAAATTTGATTTTTTATGATAATTACCAGTATTGATATGTACCCTCTTTACTGGACAACCAGTAAGGAGGGTACATATCAGAGTATTCTTCATCAAAATCTGAGATGAGCGAACTGTATCAAATAAGAAAAAACTATGAGAAATATATGTCGAAAGAGATGGAGAGGTAGAAGAGTGTGAAAAAAGTCTTTGTCATTCATAGGACTTTTAAAATAAACTTTTATTTATACTATTGTTTTTTGAATTTATCACTATTTAAATACACAAGAGTAAATACAGTAATACCCACAAAAACAATCCATGGAAACACGATAGCGATTATATTATTAATATATAACCCAAAATCAAATGCGAATAAACAAAGAGCTATTCCCGTAAGCATTTTACTAACAAATTTACTTATTTTTTTCATATCATATATATTTCTTTCTTCGACTGACATAGTGTTGAACCCTGCTAATAACCAAAGTCCTTTACCTCTTTTAAGAAAAAAAGCAATTATAATTAATATTATAGCAAAAGCAATTGCAGGTATATATTGCATTTTAGCCTCCATTCCGCTGCCTTTTAGTTGGTAGCATAAATAGCAATGAAAGTGTATCACACCTTCAAGTATCAGTGTTACAATACATTTAATTATCAAGCTACACTTTATTTACTTAGTGGGTATGATCCTTATGAGCAATGTTAGGACTTCAATTTGCAGTAGCACGCAGCCAATCAAACTTCGCCTTGCTCGTTTTCTTGGGCGTGCCTTGCATAGGACGTACATCTGCTTCTACCTCGCTACTTCGTAGCTCGTACAAGTAGTGTTACGCACTCCGTATGGCTCGAAAGGCCCTGATTGATAACAACATAATTGGGATATTCCAAGATAGTCCGTTTGTCTACGGAAACATATCAACTCAAATCTGTAGTAAAAATCTGACCGCATCTGTTATTATCTATATCGCCCCCTAAACCTCACCTGTTTATGGGAACTGCTCTGCTTTTTTCCTTTGTTCTTATCCTTATAATGCCAGGGTCAATACCTTAGAAAACGTCATCGTCTCAACCCTGCCTGTTTGCAGCACAATGAATAAGCCAACAACTATTTTCACCATCTGTAAATGATACAGTTTCCATACACTCGACCTTAATTTATCCGTTTCTTCCATGACAATGTTTGAACTTTTTACCACTACCACACGGACAGGGTTCATTTCGCCCAATCTTCTTAGATTTAACGATAGGAACATTTGGTCTAATTGGTGTTATCCCCTTTTCCATCAAAGTCAATTGTCTTAATCTGTAAATATATTCTGAGATAACCAAAACTCCCTGAAACATTCTCAATGCTTCATTTTCAAACTGCAACAAATACTCCTGATTCCGTTTTGAACGGTCTTTAGGATTGGGTATATATGTAATGCACTGTGTGACGGTATCGTATTCCACATCATTATGACCTATAGCGTTTCTTAATTTTGCGTTTAAGATTATATCTGCAAGGACAACATGTGGCTCATTTGAATAAATATAGTGAAATCTAGTCGCTTTTGTTGTAGCAACAAACTCATCAATAGAAAAAATATTCTTCTCAACTGGTGCCATTTTTTCAAAATCATTTCTGATTTTTATATTATCCAACGCAATAGGAATAATAAGCAAATTGCCTAATCCTTCGTATACATCTAAATAAAACTGTTTAACTGTATTAAATGTACTTGTTGTAGTGCCTTCAACACCCAAATCAAATTCATCTGTATAAAACTGTAACGCAAATGCCGGAATCAATGACTGATAGACCGACATAAATTCATCCATCAGCTTATATATTAAATTTTGAAGTTCTTCCAAATGATATCCGCTGTGGTTTTCAAGATAATTCAGAAGTCTTCTTAACTGCGCTCTATCCAATTTAAGTATGCTAGAGCTAAAATCCATATTATTTAAAAGTTCTTTCTTCAGCGGAGTGTAAAATGCATGTACATCAATCATATGAACTGCTCTTAATAGTTCATACTCATCCCTGCACTGAAAAAATTCTCCGCTGAATATTTTTTGAATTTCTTGCTTTACATAAGGACTATTTACTTTAGATAAATTCTGAATTCTTTTATAGTTTGTCCAGCGTTTTGCAGTGTCAGACAACTGCCTTACAGACGTGGAAAACTCTTCATACCCTTCAGCCATTATCTCCGTAGCTCGAATAAATGGAGTAAGCACGTATCCCTCATCTTCAGCCACCAGCCTCTGCTTAAAGACAGGGAACTCTCCAGAACATTCCACAATATATTTTTCTTTGTCTTCTTCATTGCAAACATCAGCATTATCAAAATGGTATTCTAAACCAGGAGTATCCTGTCCAATCTTTACTCGACCAAACAAGGAAGTCATACATTCACCACAAGTCACTACAATCGGGTGAGACTCTTGCCACCCTACTTGAAGTCGCACTCTAGTAATACATCCACACACTTGGCATTTAATATAACAATTATGTACCACTTAGTGCTCCCCCTCTCTACAGGTATTTTTTAACATCATCAAAATGTGATTCAGCAATTCTATCCATCTGTCCTGCAACCTGCTCAAACGGAAGATTCAAGTCTAGCGTTCTAACACTTATCTGATTGCCATGCATTTGATATACATTATCCGGTTGAATCACAGTATCTGTCTTCGCATACAAGATCATTCCTGAAACTGCATTTTCAGTATCATCAAACTGATATTCACGGTTTTTTACATAGGTGAATATCTGATATAGGTTATTTGAGTGAAAAGTATGTTTATCAAACTGAACCTGCGTTGTACTCGCATAATATTTAGCATCTATAATCAGTACCGTACTTCCTCTTTGAAGATGAATGTCGCTCTGCATTATTGGAAGCATATCTCCAATTCCATCGTCTAAGGACCACGGTATCTGTGACGCACTGACGGATAGCTCTGGATAATGCTTTTTATAATATTCAAGAATAAACTTCTCATACAGATGGCACATTCTCTGTTCATCAAGGAAATCCATCAGCTTTGTCGTTCCATCCGTATTGGTCTGGAGCAGCCCTTTCACTACCAAATAACATATCGAAATTAGCATCTGGTATGACTGATTGTTTCTGTTATACTGCAGATTCCAGTTCACAGAGTACAAGTCAATCGGTGTTACATCCGCAAAGAATACCATTAGCTTACGGAGTTCCTTTTTTCTACTTTTTGCAATACCTGCTTTAAGCAGAAGCTCCACAGTTGATTTGATTATTCGATTCATCGTACTATTTACAGAAAAATCGTCATAGATACAAATCAACTTTTTTCTAATCATACTCTGCGTCTTTATGGATTCGGCAATATCAATTTTGCCTCGGAGTGATGATAATTCCTCCGTCTGGGATATATACTCTTTTCCCAGTCCTCGCTTCAGCTGGACAGCGATACCTTTGGCTAATATTGCTGCCATCAGTTCTGCAGTATTATTAAATTCTTCAGTAGCTATTCTTTTGTAACCCTGTTCATTCAGAACTTTGAAGGCATACGACAGCATATAATAGACATTTTGAACCGGTATCACTTAATCGCACTCCTTAAATTACTGCTCCAATCTTTCACCTTTGTTGGCTCATCAAACCAGTATTCCTTCAAAAGCGGAATCAGCTCATACTCAACAATTCCAGACAATACTTGGTCATCAATCGTGTCTGGTGACAGATTGCAGAAATAGCTATGTCCTATACAGAAGCCATCGCCTAATGATTCATCATTAGATATCACATTATTCAGGCTCTCCATACAGGCAATCAGTTTATCAAATTTCTCATTTTCTAAGCTCATTCTATATTCTCTGAATCCGTCCGTTGTAAAGCCCGGCTTGATTTCAAAAAAAGCAAATCTTCTTCTGAGCGCATAATCCAACATAGCCAAGCTACGGTCAGCTGTATTCATCATGCCAATGATATAAATATTCTTAGGTACAGAGAACTTCTCATCAGAATATAGAAGCTGTAACGAAACGCCTCTTTTGTCATTTTCAATAAGCATAAACAGCTCACCGAATATTTTACTTAAGTTACCTCTGTTGATTTCATCAATGATAAAGAAGTAATCATTATCTCCATCGATTTCAGCCTTCTTACAGAAGTTATAAAAAGCGCCTCGTTTCAGTTCAAATCCATCCGTCGAAGGTCTAAATCCCATGATGAAGTCTTCATACGAATAGCTCTGATGGAACTGAACCATCATAACTCTTTCTACATCTTTTACTCCCATCATAGAAAATGCGAGTCTCTTAGCGGCAAAAGTCTTACCAACACCGGGAGCACCCTGAAGGATAATGTTTTTCTTTATACGAAGAATACCCGCCAGCTTATCGTACTCTTCCTCTGGCATGAATACCTCTGACAAGAAATCGTTTTTTGTATATACCGGGTAAGACTTCTCAACTTCCTCAACATCTTCTTCAGACTCATCCTCAAATAAAGCATTGAGTTTTTCAACATAATCTGTATAGGAAGTAATATCAGTGAGAGTTTTCATAACTGCCTGTCCCGGATGAGGCCATTCTCCTTTATGGGTCCAATTTACCTGACGAGTATTCTTGTATTCGTCGAAGCGCTCTCCATCAAATTCATAATCAGATGTAACAACACCTCGGCCCACCAGTTGATGCATACCTTTCTTTACAAAGATGATATCTCCAACCTTCATCTCATTCGCAAACTGCCATGTAGCATGCGCAGCGTTTTTATAGGAAAGTTTTTTATCGAAGGTTTCCTTCATTTTCACCTTCATTGCATCCTTTGAATCAAACTCTCGAAGGTCACCAATCTCGCCCCAGCCAATTGCCATAATACCGGCATTATAGAATTCGTCCCACATACATGAGCCTTCACCGGGTGCATAAATCCAGTAGTGGACCGTATCAACATCATCCGCAAGTGTATCACTTACCTTTGTTGCAGCTTTCTTTTCTGCAGCTTTCTCCTGATTAACCTGTTCTGAATACTTCCAAGCATCAAAGGACAACTCTTTAAAGTCTTTCAATTCACACTCTGAGCTCTGTAAATAGCTCCGCAATGACTCTACTATTTGGAAATACTTAGATGAAGGAATCTTAGCTTCAATCTCTGGTAACCCACTGACAATATCAGATGGAACCTTTCCGGATTCATAAATATACCATTCATTTCGACTATCCAAGTTCAGAAATGAATTCGGTGAAATCCAGTATAAGGCCATTGTAATCTTGCTATTTCCGTTACCTTTTTTATTGATAGCCAAATCAAAATAGTGTGCAACTTTCTCTCTGCGGTCAGTAGTAGGCTCCTGCGCATAAGCCAAAGCGGAGGCAAACAGCTCCCATAACTCATCAATGTCACTCTCTCCACGTTCACCAATAAAATAATAGAACGTAGCATTCTGAGGATTGAGCACTGGCAGGCTATCAAACGATGTAGGCACTGCTGTTTTAACATCAAACAGTTTAGCAATTGCTGTTAAAATCTTGATGCGATTGTCATCCTTCAGTTTCTTGTTGAAGAGGCCAAACACAGTAAAGGGGTCAATGTCAATGAGATTATTGTCCTTTTCCAAAGTAGGCATATTCATACCTGTCATAGTATAAATCGCCTTCACCTTTTCTACGAGTTCATCTCTTCTGTCTTTATAATCTAAAAGTTTTGAAGCGAATTCTTTATAAAAATCCACCCAATCAAATTGATTTTGTTCGTTCATTTACTTCTCCTCCATATATAAATCAGGTGTATTATACCAAGCTAATTCTGCGTCTGCTTTTACTCCCTTATTTGAACACTCAAGTAAAGATTTCTTAAGTTTTATTTCATTCTAGATATTGGGTAAGGCCATCAATATCAATAGGATTGGGAAAGTCAGTTCTAATTTGATATACAGAACGGTCTTTAGCATAGTGTCTTTCATTTTCCAAATACTGTATTGTACTTTGTGTTTTAAGTCTTGGTAAGGTGAATGTTGTACATCCAGCCGCATTGAAAAAGTTAGTCACAAAGACGCCTTGATTCTCTTGCTTGTTTAGAAATTTATATAAATCTCTTAAAAATTCCTGACTTTTAATGCTAATCACCTGCCTATACCTAGTCTTGTGCCTACTGTATCTAAGCACCGCTGGTTATCATATAAAGCCGTACCTAATCAAAATCGTAAATTAATAACGTGATTTGAAATAGTGAGGTGCCGAGTGGTGCAAGTACAAAAATCTACTAAATATTATCTCACGAAGATTCGTAAAAATCAATCTTACGGTGTAATTCAGGATGTTAATACTTATAAATCCACTTTGATAATTCACAAATTAACAGAAAGTGGTGATTCAAATGAATTATTCAGAACAAATGATGTGGGAAACCAACATCGAGAATGCCGCTTCAAAAGTGGTAGCCGAATATGGTTTCGCTGTTGCTAATTCAGTCTTTGCAAGATATGACGCTACTGGATTACACAACTTAGCTTCCTGCTACTACAGCGAAGTCTTCGCAGATTTAGAGCAGATAGTTGATGACAACTAAATAAATAACCGTCCCGGACAAGACGTTAGAATATCTGGCCCAACTATCAATTCTCCATCTTCGTGGCCACGTGGTGTGTTTGCAATTGATAGAAAGGTCTAACGAGTAAATACAGTGCCAGCTTAGCAAACGAGCTAGTCACCAGCTAAGAAGTGAGGCGATCCGCATGAGGTGACCAACTATGAACATTAATACTGATAGTCATGCTTTTGTACTCCGCTTGGAAATTCAAGCTAACGGAGGTAACAGACATGGCAAACAAAGACAATCAGAGTCAAAGATTCATCTGCATTTGTTCACTAAAGGAGAAGATTCCTTGTACTAAACAGCAATTTCAAGAATTCTATCGTGAAGTTACTCGTATCCGTAAGAAGGAACAGTACTACCATCGCTGCAAGTGCCCTAAGAAGTTTATCCGGGCTTGTGATGGTGATTGCGAGAATTGTGAACATCATTTAGGTTATGGCCTTCTTTCACTTGATGCTCCTAACACAGAGGATGGGAGCACACTTCTTGAATCAGAAGAACTTGCTGCTTCTGAATTAATGGAAGAACTCATCAGCGACAGATTCTTATTGGAACAACTCTTTCAGCGTTTAAGAGAGCTTGACTCAGATGCAGACAAGATTATCGAATACTAGAAAGACGACTGTTCCATCTCCGATATATTGACCCGGAACAGGCTGAAATCGTAAAGCGTGTCTACAGAGAATACCTTGAAGGTTACAGCATGGATAAGATTGCTACAGGACTCGAAACTGATGGTATTCTAACCGGAGCAGGTAACCCAAGATAGCACACCAGCACCATTATCAAGATTCTTCGCAACGAAAAATAAATCGGTGATGCCCTCCTTCAAAAGACGGCACTCTAAAATATCGGGTTGGGTTGGTACTCTCTAAATTATCGGGTTGATAAAAACAGTCCGTTTTTTCTTTGAGGTTGGTGGACTCTAAAATATTAGGTTGGTTAAAGAATAATCCCTCGCATATAATGTATTTAAGCACAATACTCTAATTACGAAGGGAGGAACACTATGATTCCTAATACTGAGTTTATCCCAACTTGGACAATTAACCTGCTTCATAACACAATCCTTCATGAAAACTAATTCTAAGGAAGATATACCATATTTTAACGTTGAAATTTGAATGTATTTAGAAGTTTTTATCAACACTTTTTGTCCACCCTTAATCTTTTTTCAAAGAAGATTAAATCGACATACACATTGGAAATTCAATGTATATGGCGATTTTTACACACACTTTTTGTCCTATAGCCCCCACAAAGAATAGCAATAAAAAAGGACATTTCCCACATGAAATTCATGCGAAAAATGTCCTTTTTACTTATAGTCACCAACCCGATAGTTTAGAGATGTATTTTTCTAACCAACCCGATAATTTATACTATCCAAAAGACTTACATCACCGATTTTCTAAACAAGACCAGAGTTAAGAACACCGGCATTGTTCCTCAGTATTATGTTGAAGGCAACCATGAAGCAATCATTCCAAAAGATATCTACATGAGAGTTCAAGAAGAATTGGTACGCAGGCAAGTGGTCAAAACTAGCGCTATCGGTAAAAAGCGCAGTTACTACTACAACCACTGCTTCTCACAGATTATAATTTGCGGTAACTGCGGTGAAATGTTTAGACGAATTCACTGGAACAACCGCGGTTGCAAATCTGTTGTCTGGCACTGCATCAGTAGACTTAAATCAACTAGTCTTGAATGCCATGCCAGAACCATTAATGAAATCGACCTACAGGAAATCGTGGTAACTGCTTTGAATAAGCTTCTTGGAGATAAATCAAAATACCAAGAGCAACTACAGCAGAATATTGCATCAGTAGTCAGATCTTCTACTGCAATAAACACTGGCAGTATTGAAAAGCAGCTTATGGAGCTTCAGCAGGACCTTGTTAAAAAGGCCAGCAGCAAAGAAGCCTACGATGAAATTGCCGAGCAGATTTTTGAAATTAGAGAACAGCGCCAGCAAGCAACGATGGACACTGTTCAGCGCGATGAGCAGATAAGTCACATCACCGACTTACAGGATTTCATCAAGGCACAGACTGCTGACCTTACGGAATTTGACGAAGCCCTTGTAAAGCGCTGGCTCAAACAAATCACAGTCTGGTCTGACCATTGCACCGTAGAATTAAAATCCGGTGTATCGGTCGATATTGACAGATAAGCATAACTGCAAAAAGGCTCCCTTCATATTAATTTCGACATCAAAACTTAGTCATTATCGTTTTGAGCAGATGTGACTAATTCCATCATCTTTTGCGCATATGTATCACCATCAATTTCTTCATTGGCATACTGTTGCATAAGCTCATCAATCTGTTCCTTAAGCTCTTCTCTTGTCATTTTTATCCTCCTTAATTAAAACGGCATATTGCAATGTCTGCAATAATAAGCCTTGCTATCTCTCATCTCGTGACAATGAGGACATTCAACTAAGTCTTCTTCGCCATCGGATGTTCTTGTTCTATGCGCACATCGAGAACAATAAATTGTATCACCCTCATCCCATAAAGTATTCTCATCTTCATTTCCACAATTTGCACATCGCATAGCAATTACCTCCTAGCACTCGAAATCTGATATATTCTTCAGCAATTCTGCTGACACAAAATAGGGATTATCATTATCGCCAATTTTTTCTATCAGAATAGCATCTTTATCTGATTCCAATACTCTAAATTGGTCTCCGATTTTAAATTCCAATCCCTCATTGCTCATACCCTCAGCTGTTACAGTATACATTTTTGTATTAACTATCTCCGACAATTGTTCTTTATTTTTCCTCTGTTTTATTGCTTTTACAGTACGTTTAACAGCCACCTCACCGCCTTTATAAACCACTGCACCTGCTCCTAATATCATTAAAACAAGGTTTTTAGGACCTCTGACCTTCTTTGCTGCAGTAGTTAACCATTGATATCCACCTAGATTACTCATTCTTTTCGCCTCCTCCATCTCGTCTACCATAGCGCATCTCTTCCTCGACTAATTCATCGTAATTTTTATAACCACCAAATATAGAAATCGCTTCAGCTATAAATTCACAATCCTCCTCACTATATTCACCAGCTTTTAACTTTGCAATATCACCTGCCAAATAGCTCGACGAATAAAATCGTGAAAACTGTTTTATGGTCATTTTTCCTTCCATACCATATGCCTGGCCCAATATATTCTGATTTTCATATATGAGCTTAATCATTAATTGAATCTCTGGATGGTTAGCTCCCAGGGCCTTGCGCTTACAAATCGATTTAGGTAATACGTATTCTGCAAGCAACAAATCCAAGTCTGTATTTTTCATCATCTCTAATGCAGATAGCATACGTCCCAAATCACTATTATCCCATTCTTCGGTGGATTTTGATAACATCGTTTCAGCCAATTGTGCATATGCTTCACCTTGTGGATTCCCTGAAATATTCCATCTTTCAATGGCATCATCTTGAAAATCCTCAAACTTTACCTCACCCATTTTTTTAGGTCGTGATGGAAATCGCCCGGTTAGTTTAATGGTCTTCGCATATCCTAAATGGCGTTCAAGCTCTACCTTTTTTTCTTCTAACTGCTCTACCTTCTGAGATATAGAAGTATCGAAATCAAACTCATCATCAGAGACCATATCGCAAATTTCTTTAATTGAATATCCCATACCCTGTAAAACTCGTATCGTCCAAATGCGGTCTATATCATCATCGTCATAATCTCGATATTGACCACCCTTATTTTCAGGCATAAGACCAGCTTTCTCAAACACGCGAAGTGCCTTTCTTGTAACACCCAAGTTATCTTCAACCCATTTAACCTTATACCCCAATACCATCACCTCCTGTTGAATTCATTATACAACATTGTCCCAAGGGCAAAGCAATGGTTTTTTTCAAAAAAAGGATAAAAAAATTATAAAGCACATCATAATCCATACAGCTCCTCTAGTTTTCCGTATCAAACATCCAATCCACTGCCTACTACCTCTTCGAGTATCGAGTGGGTTGAACTGCGGTCGGCTCTGTCATCTATTCCCGTGCCCAGGTCTCTGACATCTAATCCACAGCCTAAACCCTACCACATTTTTCACCGCTTCAATTCCGGTTTGGCAGACTGCCGGGTAGATAAGTTCCCATACAAGAAAACCGGACTTTCCGCAAGGCCCCCGTGATGGTGCAAACCTCGCAAAAAGCCCATAAATACCTACTTTTCGCTATTTATTTCTCTTTATTTCGACATCAATACGACACACTCCACGTGGCACGCAAAAACAGTATGAATAACAAGTCATAGTGTCCGTTCGTGGAAACTTATCACTCATACTTTTAACGATAGGACAAGGCTATCGTTAAAAGGTTTAAGCTGCCTTGGGAACGGGGATTTACTAACACCTTTAGTTCTTCTTAATTTCCTTCGGTACGAACTTGTCGGAAATTCCGACATATTGAATTTTATTCAAGTTCTTCTAATGATATAAGCATTTCTATAAATTCTTCAAAATTATTTGCAAGTACTTGAATTTCATAATCATATTCTCGAAAACAAACGGATACTTTGGGTTCTCCATCTTTTCCACATTCACGATAATCTAAATAAATCATATCATGTCCACCAGATTCTGTATCTGCAATAATAATTCCTATATCTCGTGGATATTCCCATTCATTAAACCAAAATTCATTTCCAAATTTTCCAAATAAGGAACTTGGCTTGTTACCACCTATTCCAAAAAATCCAGTAAACCCAATTTTATTCACTTCTTTTTTTATTTTTTAAATATGACATTGCATATTTTAAAATGATTTCATCTGAATAATTGCCACCAGTAGAATACGAAATATTCATTATAGTCAACGTTAATTCATTGAAGTCTATTTTATCATTTACTAGTTTTGATAAGATTTTTTTACATCTTTCAAAATCTTCTTCGGTTGCTCCAAATGGCAATTTCACAGCATTCACTCCTTATGCAATTCTAAATTAAACTACCCTATAAATTCTAATTTGACTTTGTATAAAATAATTCCCATTATATAAATCCATAAACTCTTTAGCAAACTTTGTGACAAGTTCATGATCAAGTGCAGTTGCTAATGTTTCTACATGAAACGAGTGAACACTAAGTATGTCAAGTAGTTGCGTTCGTATGTGGGAACATATCTATGAACTTTTTAACGATAGCTTAAGGTTATCGTTAAAAGGTATTACCTCGACAAACTGGAATTTAAATTATCGTAAAATAGCTGAGGTTTAATTCCATTCTTCTTGCACAGAAGCAATACTTTTTCTGCGATTTGAATTTTTTCTTTAGTGTTTAAACTTATATCTGAATCCATATGTTTTATACTGTCAACATATATAGCATAATCATATTTATCTCCCATACATAATTCCGAATCCACAAAATATTTTATTCCTTGTTCATCATGATATTCAAGACCAGCTCTACCTAAAAGTACGATACAATCTCGCATAGTTCTCTCCCTATAAATTCTAATTTGTCTTTGTTTAAAAATAAATCCCATTATATAATTCCATAAACTCTTTAGCAAAATTTGCTACAAGTTCATGATCAAGTGCAGCTGCTAAGGTTTCTTCATTATTATTAGCTCTTGGTGTCCAATTATATGATCCGTGCATTACATAGTCCATCTCTATGATACATAAGCCTTTATTTTATATACTTTATTTACTTAGTGGGTATAATCCTTATGAGTAATGTTAGGACTTCAATTTGCAGTAGCACGCAGCCAATCAAACTTCGCCTTGCTCGTTTTCTTGGGCGTGCCTTGCATAGGACGTACATCTGCTTCTACTTCGCTACTTCGTAGCTCGTACAAGCAGTGTTACGCATTCAACTTGCTCATTATTGTCCAAACCTATATTTAAATCTTCATCGATGATAGGAAGTTTAA
>ERZ773196.1322-NODE-1322-length-13932-cov-3.117316_pt1 | contig 13932 bp, 11 predicted proteins | sample MGYA00581009_ERZ773196 | MGnify/ENA primary metagenome ERZ773196 (study PRJEB29015, sample SAMEA2738162) | human oral metagenome | biome: human oral; feature: human-associated habitat; material: saliva | place: China | collected 2243 ... | reverse complement strand
AGGTCTGCTGGTGGCGTCGATGTACGCGGCACATACGCTGCTGACCTACCCGGTGGTGATGCGATGGGGCCTTTCCAAACACCGATCGGTGGGCATTGCCGTGGGCGCCACCATTATTACCAATGTGCTAACCCTCTTGGTACTGGCCATTGTGGGGGGCGCTTACAAACCGGTCGGGGAGGGTTTCAACTTTTTCCTGCTCGGCGCGCGATTGGGGCTGAGTGTGGGCATCGTCGTGGTGTTTCCGTGGATTTGCCGCCGCTTTTTCCGCCGTTTCGAGGACAATGTGGTGCAATATATCTTCGTATTGACACTCGTTTTTCTCGGTGCCGGCCTGATGGAATGGGTGGGTATGGAAGGCATCTTGGGGGCATTCTTGGTAGGGCTGGTGCTCAACCGCGAAATCCCCCCCGCCGGTCCGCTGATGAACCACATTGAATTTGTGGGCAACGCGCTTTTCATCCCCTACTTCCTGATTGGCGTGGGCATGATCATCAATGTGCAGGCCATGGCTGCGGACTATGGCATTTTCCTCACCGCCGGCGTGATGATTCTCACCGGCGCCGCGGGCAAAATCCTCGCCGCCCACACGCTTCGCCTCATGCGTTTCAGCGCGGGCGAGGCCCAATTGGTGTCGGGCCTCTCTACTGCGCGCGCGGCCGCCACGTTGGCCATCGCGCTTGTGGGCTACGAAATCATTCTCCCCGACGGCACTCACCTGCTGGGCGACGAGATCATCAACGCTTCGATGTTTCTGATTCTGGGTTCGTGCATTGTGGCCTCAACCCTCACCGAACGCGCCGCGCGCAAGCTCGTTCTCTCGGGCGAAGCGGCGCAAGAAGACGCATCGGCCGACAAGGATTCGCTCATTGTGGCGCTGAGCAACCCGCACATGCTCATTCCGCTCACCAACATGGCCCTGATGTTGCGCAGCCACGGCCCGACGGCGCAGCTCACCGCGGTGAGTGTGGTGCTCGATGACGATGCCGAACGGCGAAACGAGGCGCAACGCAGCCTGGACTACGCCGCCAAGATGGCCGCCACCGTGGGAGTGCGCATGCAAACCCACTGCCGGCGCTCGGTGAACGCCGTGACCGGCATCATACACACCGCGGGCGAACACGAAGCCACCGACATTCTCATCGGTCTCCACAGCAAGAAACACATCGGCGAAACCTTCTACGGCAAATTTGCCACCGACCTCATCGCCTCTTCCTCCCAACAAATCCTGATCTACCGGCCGCTCGTGCCCATCCACTCCCTGCGGCGCCTGCATGTCATCGTGCCGCCGCGCGGAGAGTTCGATCCGGGGTTGAAACACTGGTGCCGGCGCATCGCCACCCTGGCCGAACAAACCGCTTGTCGCGTATCGGTCTACGGCGAAGAGCGGACACTCCGCGCCGTCGAGGGCGCTTGGCAGGCAGAACGCCGGAGCCTCTCGGCCGACTTCCACAAGTTCACGCCCGCCGAAGGCTTGGCCGGCGTGGCCGCCCGCACCCGTCCCGACCACATGGCCGTGTTTGTGCTCGCCCGCCGCGGCATGCCCTCCTACCACCGCCGCCTCGAGGACATCCCCGGACAGCTCGAACGCTATTTCTCCGCCCGCAGTTGGATGCTCATCGTCCCCGCGGCGCTCGGCTCCTCGTCTTCGAGTGCCGACGGGCGCAACGCTCTCACCCTCTCCGACCGCTGCACGGCAGCACCCTGTCCTCTTCTCCCTCCTTCGTCATTCCCCAAAATTCCTCCCCATGTCCATCCTCTCCATCCGCAACATCCACAAATCGTTTGGCACTCTCGAAGTGCTCAAAGGCATCGACACCGACATCGCCCGCGGCGAAATGGTGAGCATCGTCGGCGCTTCGGGTGCCGGCAAGACCACCCTGCTCCAAGTGATGGGCACTTTGCTGCTCCCCGACGAGGGTTCCATCACCTTGGCCGATACCGACGTAACGCGCCTGGGCGATGCCGCCCTCTCGCGCTTCAGAAATCAGCACATCGGCTTCATCTTTCAGTTCCACCAACTCTTGCCCGAGTTCACCGCCCTGGAGAATGTGATGCTGCCGGCCCTCATTGCGGGACAAAGCAAGCGCGCCGCCGCCAACCGTGCCGCCGAACTGCTCGACTTCATGGGGCTCACGGCGCGCGCCGAGCACAAACCCACCGAACTCTCGGGCGGCGAACAACAACGCGTGGCCGCCGCGCGCGCCCTCACCAACCGTCCCGACATTGTCTTCGCCGATGAGCCCACCGGTTCGCTCGACACGCACAACCGCTCCGAACTGCAAGCCCTCTTCTTCCGTCTGCGCCGCGAATTGGACCAAACCTTCGTCATCGTGACCCACGACGAAAAATTTGCCGCCCAAACCGATCGCTGCATTCGCCTCGCCGATGGCCGCGTGGTGGACTGAAATCGACCACCCCCTCCCCCGCCGCACCGCAATTGTGCCGGGCAAAACGCCCCCGGGGCCCCTCGGCGGCGAAAAATCCCCCACAAAACACACCGACTCTGCAAACGGAGGCGGTGTTTTTTTGTACCTTTGCTCCGGCTTAACGCCAACACCCATTCATTTCCCCCCAACCCACAAACGTGCCCCGCCCTCGCGACGCGGCACCCCGGCAACTCACATGAGCACACTCCGTTTCAAAGTGGTGGAAGAGGCCTTCAAGAAGCGCCCCGTCCCCGTGACCGCCCCGGCCGAACGCCCTTCGGCGTACTATGCCACCTATGTTTTCAACCAGGACAAGATGCGAAAGTATCTTCCGCTCGACGTTTATCGGCGCTATGCCGAGACCCTCGACACCGGACGCCCACTCGACATGCACACCGCCAATGCCATCGCCCAAGGCATGAAGCAGTGGGCCGTCGAGATGGGCGTCACGCATTATACACACTGGTTCCAACCCCTCACCGAAGGCACCGCCGAAAAGCACGATGCCTTTGTTGAGCACGATGGTAAGGGCGGCATGATCGAAGACTTCGCCGGCAAGCTCCTTGTCCAGCAGGAACCCGACGCCTCCTCCTTCCCCAACGGCGGAATCCGCTCCACTTTCGAGGCGCGCGGCTACTCCGCTTGGGATCCCGCCAGCCCCGTCTTCATTATCGACGACACGCTGATGATTCCCACCGTCTTCATCAGCTACACCGGCGAAGCCCTCGACTACAAAGCCCCGCTCAAAAAATCGATCGCCGCCGTCAACCGCGCCGCCGAAGCCGTTTGCGCCTATTTCTACGACGAGCCCGTGCACGTACACACCAACCTCGGTTGGGAACAGGAGTACTTCCTCGTGGACGAAGGGCTCTATGCCGCCCGCCCCGACCTCTTGCTCACCGGACGCACCCTCATGGGGCACGACAGCGCCAAGAATCAGCAGATGGAAGACCACTATTTCGGCGCCATCCCCGAGCGCGTGGCCGAATTCATGCGCGATCTCGAAATTCAAGCCCTCCGTCTCGGCATTCCCTGCAAGACGCGCCACAATGAGGTGGCCCCCAATCAGTTTGAGCTCGCCCCCATCTACGAAGAGTGCAATTTGGCCGTGGATCACAACATGTTGCTCGTCTCGCTCATGCGCAAAGTGGCGCGCAAACACGGCTTTCGCTGCCTACTCCACGAGAAACCCTTCGCCGGCATCAACGGCAGCGGCAAACACTGCAACTGGTCGCTCTGCACCGACACCGGCGTCATTCTTCACGCCCCCGGCCGCTCCAAAAGCGACACCCTTCGCTTCCTCACCTTCATTGTCGCCACGCTCATGGGCGTCTATCGCCACAACGGCCTGCTGAAAGCCAGCATCATGAGCGCGGGCAACTCCCACCGCCTCGGCGGTCACGAAGCCCCGCCCGCCATCATCTCCTCGTTCTTGGGTAAGCAAGTGAGCGAACTCCTCGACCGCGTCGCACAGTCGGCCGACCCGCTCGCACCCATGGCAGGCAAACAGGGCGTGCAACTCGACATTCCGCAGATTCCCGAACTCTTCATCGACAACACCGACCGCAACCGCACCTCGCCCTTCGCCTTCACCGGCAACCGCTTCGAGTTTCGCGCCGTCGGCTCGTCGGCCAACTGCGCCAGCGCCCTCATTGTGCTCAACACCGCCGTGGCCGAAGCGCTCACCGACTTCAAGGTGCGCGTCGATGCCCTCATAGCCGCCGGCCAAAGCACCGAAGAAGCCCTCCTCAACACCCTGCGCGACGACATCCGCACCTGCCGCCCCATCCACTTCGACGGCAACGGCTACAGCGAAGAGTGGAAGGCCGAAGCCGCCCGCCGCGGCCTCGACTGCGAAACCAGCTGCCCGGTCATCTACGACCGCTACACCGACGAGGATTCCGTGCGCATGTTCGAAAGCATGCACGTCATGACGCGCAACGAACTCGCCGCCCGCAACGAGATCAAGCGCGAGATCTACTACAAAAAGATCCAGATCGAAAGCCGCGTCTTGGGCGATCTGTGCATGAACCACATCATTCCCGTCGCCACCAAGTACCAAAGCGTGCTGGTCGACAATGTAAGCAAGATCATGTCGGCCTTTCCGCCCGAGAAAGCCGCACAACTCAGCGCCTACAACGTCACGCTCATCGAAAAAATCAATCTCCACACCGATTTCATCGTCAATGCCGTTGAGGAGATGGTGGAAAAGCGCAAAGAGGTGAATCGTCTCACCGACATTCGCGCCCTCTCCGTGGCCTACCACGACGAGGTGGAACCCTTCTTGCACGCCATCCGCTACCACATCGACAAACTCGAACTCATCGTCGAGGACGAAATGTGGACGCTCCCCAAATATCGCGAGCTCCTCTTCATCCGCTGATCCTTCGCGCGCACCTCACCACGGTGCGCGCTCACTTTTTCGCTTCTCGTCGCGACGACATCAACGACTCAGCGAGAGGAGCAAAAGTTTTGTCGAGATATTCAACATAATCTCTTTCCCTTAAAACAAACGAGGCGACCGTTGATTCACAACAGTCGCCTCTTTTTGGCTATTCATCGATAAGTAGAAATAGGGAAAAGTCCTCTTTCTACAAGAAGGGGACGAAAAAAAGTCGATGGCAGCGCCCTATCCGAACAACTCGCGCAGGGCGGCCTCGACGCGCGAGACGGGGACGAGCTCAATGCCCGAGAAACGGGCGGCATCGAGCGACTTCATGTTCTGCGCCGGGAGGAGGAAACGGCGGAAGCCCAATTTCATGGCCTCGGCAATGCGGCGATCGATGCGCGTCACGGGACGAATCTCACCACTCAAGCCACATTCACCCGCCATGGCCACGTCCTGATCGATGGGCGTGTCGACATTGCTCGACAACACCGCCGCGATGACGCTCAAATCGATCGCGGGATCGGTCACCCGCAGGCCACCGGCAATGTTGAGAAACACATCTTTCGCCCCCAACTTGAAGCCCACGCGCTTTTCGAGCACGGCCAACAACATATTCAAGCGGCGCAAGTCAAAACCGGTGGCCGATCGCTGCGGCGTGCCGTAGGCCGCGGTCGAAACCAAGGCCTGCGTCTCGATCAGGAAGGGGCGCACGCCCTCGAGGGCGGCACATATCGCCACACCCGAGAGGGGTTCGTCGTGCTGCGTGAGGAGCAACTCCGAAGGGTTGTCGACCGGGCGCAGACCGTTGGCGTTCATTTCGTAAATGCCCAGCTCGGCCGTCGAGCCGAAGCGGTTTTTGATGCTGCGGAGGATGCGATAGAAATAATGGCGGTCGCCTTCGAACTGCAACACGCAGTCCACGATGTGCTCCAACACCTTCGGTCCGGCGATGCTTCCCTCTTTTGTGATGTGTCCGATGAGCAAAACGGGCACCCCCTGCTCCTTGGCGAACTTAAGTAGGGCGGCGGCGCACTCGCGTATCTGGGTTACGCTGCCGGGCGAGCTTTCTACCGTCTCGGTGTGCATGGTTTGCACCGAATCGATGATGAGCAATTCGGGACGGACGGCGCGCACCTCCTCGAAGATGCGCTCCATGCGCGTTTCGCAGAGCAGGAGCATGCCGTCGGCGGCGGCATTTTCGGGCAAGAGGCGGTCGGCGCGCAGTTTGATTTGGCGTTCGCTCTCCTCCCCGCTCACATAAAGGATGCGGCGCTCCGCCATGCCGAGCACCGTTTGGAGCAAGAGCGTGCTTTTCCCGATGCCGGGTTCGCCGCCCAGGAGGATCAGGCTGCCGGGCACGATGCCCCCACCAAGCACCCGGTTGAGTTCGGCGTCGTGCGTGTCGAGCCGCGGTTCTTCGGCGGCGTCAATTTGCGAAAGTGGCACAGGATGCGGCGTGTCGCGGTGCAATCCGGCCTGCTGCACCACGGCGGCGCCGCGCGAAGGCGAGGACGGAGCGACGGTAAATTCCTTCATCGTGTTCCAACTGCCGCACGAGGGGCATTTGCCCACCCATTTCGGTGTGTCGTATCCGCACACGTCGCAGACGTAGGCGGTTTTTGCTTTGGCCATAGGAGATGGTGTTCAGAAAAGTAGCCCCTGCCTCCGCCCACCTCGGAGAGATGAGCGGCGGCAGGGGTGCGAAAAGACAAGGGTTCACTGCAAACTGCCGAGTTCCTCGCGGATGCTCACCAGTTCCTCGCGGATGGCGCGCAGGCGATCCACCACTTCCGTGGCACTGGCCGTGGCATTGTAGTTGTTGCGCAGGGCTTCGCGCGCGGCCTCGATGCGGAGTCCGCGCACCTTCACCAGGTTGTAGACCACGCGCACGGTTTCGATGTCGCGTTTCGTGTATTGGCGAATGCCGCGTGCGCCCTTCTTGGGTGAGATCTGCGGAAATTCGCGTTCCCAGAAGCGGAGCAGCGTGTCGTTCACGCCGAACATCTCGGCCACTTCGCCGATGGAATAGTAGAGTTTGAGATCTTTGTCAGCTTTGACCGGCATGTGCAGTAGGAAAGTAGAGTTTCAGGTGAAAAAGCGGGGGAAGATCAGGGGCGCGTACCCACGATTTTGCGCCCCCCTTGGAGTAAAACGCCCGCAGGTCGGGGTGCGATGGGCGAAAGACGGCGGCCGTCGAGCGTATAAATCGGCGCCTCTTCGTTCCGCGTGGGCGCCGACACGGCACGCACGCCCGTGGGCACGTAGCCGATGGGATGCTCGGCGATGTAAGTGGCGCGCTCGCTGAGCCAAGCCTTCATCAGTGCGGCGAGAGAAGTGTAGTCGGGGCTGCCTTTCCACCAGCGATTGAAATCGCGTTCGGCGGCCGGGGCGATCCAAGCGGCATATTCGTCGATATACTTGCAGAGCGAGTCGATGCCGCCCTGCTTGGCAAAGCGCTGCGCCAACTCATTGTAAGCGGTGGCCACCTCTTGCGATCCGCGCATGGCGTGGCGGAAGAAGTTGCGGCCGGGGCCGTTAGGGCCTTTCCCGTCGAGGAGGTCAAACTGGGGGTTGATCGTGGCAAAGGCACCAGTGTGCTCGTAACCATAGGCCCAGTCGAAGTCCCACACGGGGCCGAACACCCACTTAGACTGCGGGTCGAAGATGTCGGCACGCCACACATTGACGCTCTTCGGGTGGCGCAATTCAAGGTTGCCCGTGAGGTCGAACACATAGTAGAAGGCCGCGAGCGAAGGCACGTCGACCACCTCGGCTGTGCGCTCGGAAAGCACAGCGCGGGTGAGCTTTTGCACCTCGCTGTTAAGCGTTTGTTCATAGCGCGCCGCCGCTTCTTTGCCGTAAGCTTTGACATAGTCGTCGAGCTCGGGGGCTTTGAGGTCGATGGGCAACTTGTAAGTGCTGTCGCGCTTGGGGTCGCCGTCGTAAGTGTCCCACTCGAGGAGCGCGGCCTTCGACTCATCGGACACAACGACGCTGTTGGAGGCCAAATCCACCTGCTCAGTCAGGTTGTAAAGGCCGCGGTAGGAGCCGTTGATGTAGAGTTCCACCGGAATCATGTGGTTGGCGTGGCTGGCGCCCACGAGTTGGGCGGTGCGCATGGCGATGGCGTTGTTCAGCTGCGCATCGCTGAGGAAGTTGGCCAGCAGCACCCAGCTTTTTCCCTTGGCCAATCCGAAGGGACTTTGCTTTTTGTCGAACTTAAAGCGGAAGGGCTTTTTCTTCATCGTCCACGTGGTGTTGCCCCGCCCGCGCACTTTGGCCGAATCGGTGATATTTTTCCCGATTCCGGCGGCATGAATGGTGATTTGTGCGCGCCGCCAGGTCTTTTTGCTGCTTTCGAGGTCGGAAAGCGTGATGCCGTCGGCCAATTTAATGTCGATGCGCGGCACTTCTCGCTGTGCCGCGGCAGAAAGCACGGCGAGTAGCGAGAGAAACAAGGGGAGAATACGGGAAAACATGGGGCGAAAATTGAAAAAACGGGGAACTTTTCGGGGCGCCGCACCGGGTTGCAGCCCGCACATGCGGCACGCGCCGCGCAAACCTCGTCGAAGTAGTGCGCGGCGCGTGGGGCAAATATACGTAATATCGGCTTTTCCACCAAGTTCAGACCTCCAAAGTCCACCAGCCTTCCCACGTTTCGCGGGGTGCAGCGCGTTGGATTTCGGGTCGTTGGGGCATTTCGCCGTCGAAATCGACGGGATCGGGCAGTCCGTACCAGGGTTCTACACAGACAAAGGGGGCGTGTCGGCCGGCGGGTTGCCAGACCAACCAGACGGGTGCGGAGGAAGCCACGCGCGCAAAGCGCCTGCGCTTGCGATCGAGCACCTCTACGGCCTCCACCTGGCGGCCATCGAAGATCAAAGCCTCGTTGGCGAAGGTGCTCACTTCGATGGGCACGAGCGCATTGCCCATCTGGTGGAAGGCCAACGCGGCGAGGGTTTGCAGATTCTTGCTCCAGGGGATGGGCACACGCCCGGGTTCGACGCAGCCCTGGCGGCCGGCGCGCAGCATGTCGTGGGGCGTACCTTCGAAGCGGAGGAAACCGGCGACGTGCTGGCCGTGCTCGGCCCAGTCGGGGAGGTTGAGTGCGGGATGCGCCCCGACTTGGAACCACATGGAGCTGTGGAGCGAGCGATTCACCACGCGGAGATCGGTGCGGAGGGAGCGTCCGCGCAGGGTGTAGACCACTTCGAGGCGGTAGGGCCAAGGAAACTGCCGAAGTTCCTCATCGGTGTTCTCCACAGCCAGGTGCAGAAAATCGACACCCTGCTCCACCAACTGCCAATCTCTCCGGCGCACGAAACCGTGCTTGGGTATTTGGTAGCTGCGGCCGTTGAGTCGGCACGTCCCGTCCCACAGTCCGCCGGTGATGGGGAAGAGTATGGGCGAACGGCCGCTCCAATAGGCGGCATCGCCTTGCCAAATGATTTCGCGCCCGCTGTTGAGGTCTACGAGACTTTGGATTTCTGCGCCTCGAGCCGAGACTTCGAGCCGCAAGTTTTCATTTTGTAGCGCATACATAATTCTTTTCTGCTTTAAGACGGTTGAACTATATATATAATGTGTGCGATGTCGTTTTTTTATCGGGCTGCCGTTGTAGGCTTCTGCGTCAGATTGGTTCGTGTTCGGCGGCCTTTCGCGCATTCGCGGCGGGCGCGGTGTCTTTTCGGGGGCTTGCGCCCTGGCCGAAGCGGAGGGGAGCTCAACGTCGGCGGTAGTCGAGCGGAGAGAGTCCGGTGTAGTTTTTGAAGTAGCGCCCCATGAGACTCTGCGAGGGGAAATTCATGCCGGAAGAGATTTCTTTGATGCTCAAATCGGTGTTGCGCAGCAAACTCTTGATTTCCATCACCACCAACACGGAGACCCACTGGCCCACGGTGCGGCCACTCACATTTTTAATGAGCTGCGACAGATATTTAGGGGTGAGTTGGAGCTGATCGGCGTACCAATTCACACTGCGCTGCTCAGCAAAATTGCGAGAGAGCAGTTGCATGAAGCGATAGAAGATGTTGAAGGTTCGCGTGTTGAAGGTTTCTCGTCGGGCGCCCCGCTCTTCGAGCAATTGGCAGAGGTCGAGATAGAAACTCTGCAGGCAAGTTTTGATCACCTCGCGGGCGAAACAATGTTTGTTGTCGAGCATCCGGGTGTGCAGGGCACGATAGTCGGCCAGGACTCGGCGTTTCTCCTCGGGATTGAGCGAAAGCACGGGTTGCTCCATGAGCGAGAGCAGATAGGGCCAGAGCTGCGTCATGGACATGAGGGTCTCCTGCACGAAAGCGAGGTTTTGGAAAATGGCCTGTGCGGAGAATCCGGGCGAGAAATGGATTTCGCTGAAGGTTTGTTGCCCGAACGCCAGGAAGAGATCGCCGGGTTCGACGCGAAAAGTGCGATCGTTGAGAACGAAGTCGGCTTCTCCCGCGGAGCAGTAGCCCACGGTGAAAAAAGAGGTCTGCACCGCCTGCGTGTCGGCGGGCAGAGCGGCGAGATCCTCCACGATGAGGAGCTCGTCGTCGAGCAGTTCCGTCCCCAATGCGTAGGGGCGCATGTCTTGCAGCGCCACGCTGTGCGGCTCATGGCGGCGTGCGTCTGAAGAGGAGGCCGAGTTGTTCATCACATCGCGGTTTAATCGGTTACTACTACCGCAAATATAGTGAGTTTTGCGGAGTTGGCGTTCATTTTTCTGAAATAATCAAGAGAAAGTCCCCGTGTTTTTTTGCGTAGACGCAAAGCTATGCATTATACACAACAAGTATTCAGATCGCTGTCGGGTGTATGCAAAGCGGCGCCCTCGCCTAAAAAAACAACAACGGGGCAGGAAAATTGGCACACGACATATTTTTATTGTATATTTGTGCTCTAAGCGCTCGCCCCCTCGCCGAACATCGCCTGCGGCGGGCTGCTTCCACAGTTTTCTCACCACGCAGTTTCCCTTTATGGCCAACGAATATCTCAAAAGTTTCACCGAACAAAAATACGAAGCGGGTTTCGTGACCGACGTCGAGACCGAACTGCTCGAAGCCGGGCTCAACGAAGACATCATCCGCCAAATCAGTCACAAGAAAGGCGAGCCGGAGTGGCTTCTCCAGTTCCGTCTCACGGCTTACCGCCATTGGCTCACGCTCACCTGCCCGGATTGGGCGCTGGTGCGGCTGCCCGAAATCGACTATCAGGCGATTCACTACTACGCCGACCCCACGAAAAAGAAAAACGAGCAGAAAGAAATCGATCCCGAACTGATGAAAACGTTCGAAAAGCTCGGCATTCCCCTCGAAGAACGCATGGCGCTGGCCGGAGTCGCGGTCGATGCGGTGATGGACTCCGTGTCGGTCAAGACCACCTTCAAGGAGCGGCTGCAAGAGAAGGGCATCATCTTCAGTTCCTTCTCGGAAGCCGTGCGCGAAAACCCCGAGTTGGTGCGCAAATACCTCGGTTCGGTCGTGCCCTACACCGACAATTATTTCGCCGCCCTCAACTCTGCCGTGTTCTCCGACGGCTCGTTTGTCTACATCCCCAAGGGCGTGCGTTGCCCCATGGAGCTCTCGACCTATTTCCGCATCAACGCGCGCAATACCGGACAGTTTGAGCGCACACTCATCGTGTGCGAAGACGGCGGCTACGTGTCTTATCTGGAAGGCTGCACCGCGCCGATGCGCGACGAGAACCAATTGCACGCCGCCATCGTGGAAATTGTGGTAGGCGAGGAGGCGGAGGTGAAATACTCCACCGTGCAAAACTGGTATCCCGGCGACGCCGAAGGAAAGGGCGGTGTGCTCAACTTAGTCACCAAGCGCGGACTCGTGCGCGGCCGCAACGGGCGCCTCTCTTGGACACAAGTCGAGACCGGATCGGCCATCACGTGGAAATATCCCTCGTGCATTCTCAGCGGCGAGGGCGCGCAGGCCGAATTCTACTCCGTGGCCGTGACAAACAACTTCCAGGAAGCAGACACCGGTACGAAGATGATTCACCTGGCGCCCAACACCAGCTCGACAATCATCTCGAAAGGCATCTCGGCCGGCAAGAGTCAGAACACTTATCGCGGACAAGTGCGCATGGCGTCCCGTGCACACGGCGCGCGCAACTACTCTTCGTGCGATTCGCTCCTGCTCGGTTCAGAATGTGGCGCGCACACCTTCCCCTACATCGACGTGGACAACGACGACAGCGTGGTGGAACACGAAGCAACGACCTCGAAAATCTCGGAAGACCAGCTCCTCTACTGCCGCCAACGCGGTATTCCGATGGAAGACGCCGTGAATCTCATCGTGGGCGGCTATGCGCGCGACGTGATCAACAAACTTCCGATGGAATTTGCCGTCGAAGCGCAGAAATTGCTCGCCGTTTCGCTCGAAGGCAGCGTAGGCTGACCGCGACCGAAGGGCAGCTACATTTATATCCCAACCCCAACACAGAACTGACGGAGAGTCGGCACGCACGTGCCGGCCCCGCCGGTTTTTCTTTCTCCTCTCGTCTCATGCACCGACTTTTTTTCGCCTTTCTCCTCTTCTTTTGCACGCTGGGTGCGGCCGCGCAGCTGCCGGCCACCGTGTTGCGCGACCTCGACGGCCGTGCTGTGCGCACCGACACGCTGTCTAACGCCGGGCGCCCCATCATTATCAGCTTTTTCGCCACGTGGTGCAAACCTTGTAACCGCGAACTCTCGGCCATCGCCGACGTTTACGACGAATGGCGTAAAGAAACCGGCGTGCGCCTCGTAGCCATCAGCATCGACGAGGCACAAAACAGCGAGCGCGTGCGCCCCTTCGTCGACGGAAAGGGCTGGACTTACGACGTACTCCTCGATCCCAACAGCAATTTCCGCCGTGCGCTCAACGTCAGCCTCATTCCGCACGTTTTTATCCTCGACGGCAAAGGCAAAATCGCCTATTCGCGCTCGGGCTATACCGAAGGGGGCGAAGAGAAACTCATTGAAAAAGTGCGCGAACTCATCGCCAAACCTTGATTTTTGGCCCCTTTTCCATGAAACATCTCCTTCCGCTCCTGGCTTCCCTCCTGGCGCATCCCCTCGCCGCGCAAGAGGCGGCGAGTCTCCCCCCGCCTCCGGACACCGCCCCGCAAGTTTCGGCCGAACCCACCCTGCAAGTGCACGGTAGCCTGCGCACCGACGCCCTCGTGCCCCAATATGACGAGCGTATCGGCACAGAACGCGCCGAACATCGCGTGCTCAGCAACTCCTATCTCGACCTCCGCCTCTCGTTTCGCCGCCGCTATGAAGCCGGACTGCGCGCCGAATACATGAAACAGCCCCTCCCCGGCTTCGACCCCTCCTTCCGCGGTGCCGGCGTGCCTTATTTTTACGCCACGGCTCGCTTCGATCGCGCCGAAATCACCCTCGGCAGCTACTACGAACAGCTCGGTTCCGGCCTCGTGTTGCGCACTTACGAAGAACCCTCGCTCGGCATCGACAACCACCTCCGCGGTCTGCGCCTCACGGCCCGCCCCTTCGACCGCTTGCGCCTCAAGTTGCTCGCCGGACGCCAGCGCAACTATTGGGAAACCGACGCTTCCACTATATATGGTGCCGACGGCGAATGGGAAGTCCCCACCCGCCGCGGCAGACTCACCCTCGGCGCGTCGTGGGTTGCGCGTCACGAACAGCCCGACGCCTTGAGTCGCATCGACACCACCGGTTTCTCGCAAACCTTCACCCTCCGCCGTTTCAACCTTGTGCAACCGGTCAACGTCAGCGCCTTCGATTTGCGCGCCGCCTGGCACACCCGCCGTTGGCAGTGGCTGGCCGAATACGCGTGGAAGGGACAAGATCCCTCATTTGACAACGGTTATACTTACGGACACGGCTCCGCGCTGCTGCTCAGCGGGAGTTGGTCGACGCGAGGCAAGAGTCTTTTGCTCCAAATCAAGCGTGCCGAAAACATGAGCTTCCGTGGGCGCCGCGCCGCCTCCCTCTCAGCCTCCACCCTCAACCACCTTCCGCCCTTCGCCGCGCAACCCACCTACGCGCTCACCGCACTCTATCCCTACGCCACGTGCAATGTGCCCGGCGAATGGGCCTTCCGCGCAGAAGCCGCGTGGACCTTGCCGCGCCGCACTGCGTGGGCCGGACGCTACGGC
>ERZ773196.1320-NODE-1320-length-13940-cov-3.291033_pt1 | contig 13940 bp, 11 predicted proteins | sample MGYA00581009_ERZ773196 | MGnify/ENA primary metagenome ERZ773196 (study PRJEB29015, sample SAMEA2738162) | human oral metagenome | biome: human oral; feature: human-associated habitat; material: saliva | place: China | collected 2243 ... | reverse complement strand
GGCGCTTGCCGAGCATTCTCTGTATGGAGGTGATGCCGAGCAGCCGACTCTCGAAAGGCTCGAACCCGGCGGCCTCGACCGCTTCGGCCACGGCCTCCTCATCGACGTAGCGCCTGTTGAAGCGTCCTTCGACGAGCTTGAAGCCCGCCCATCGCTTTCCCGAGAGAGCCTGCTTGAGGGCGTAGTCCTTGATGTCGGACGCCCACGCGACTAGATGGTAGAGCTTGTCGAGAATCTCCTCGACGTCTGTGTCTTCGATTAGCGGCGGCACGCGGAACTCGTGCTTAGCAAGCTCCAGGTTTGCCTTGGCGCGGGTGCGGCAGGTGGCCTTCGCCTTGCAGAAGCCGCACCAGCTGCCGCAGGCGGCCTCGCCGTTTCCCGCATATGCCAGATCGGCTGCGGGCTTGAGGGCGTCATCTGTCCATGCGAGCAGGGCGTGCCTAGCCATTTCCCAGCACCTCCGCCTCTTCGAGAAGCGCCGGATAGTCGGCGGGGTCTACCGTCGAGAGCTTGCTCACCCCGTATCTGGCCAGCAGATCGCGGATCTGTTCTGTGTAGCCTGCATGAGGCCTCTCCTCCAGCACCGCCCGCACGTCTGCCAGCGCGAGCTGGCGTTGAGGCAGGTGCTGAGGATCGGGCTCTTCTACGGGGAGCTCTTCGATGGCTTTGGACATCTCGTGGACCACGCCGTCAATGTAGGCGGTGGCGGACTTGATGTCCTTGAGTGTTGCGATGATCTGTTCTCTTGTCATGTTGTCTTCCTCCTTCCATGGATTGGCCGTATTTGTCGAGTTCTCGAGGCCGCGCTGCCAGGCGTGCCGACACCTCGGAAATCCGGTTCAGCACGTCGACGACCTCAGCCGGTGCAGGACTTCTGCTGTGCGTTGCGGGCATTGTTCTACCTCCGTATCTCTCGTGCGTTTGCCCGTGACACCACCCACTGGAGGCCGGGCATCCGTTTTGACGAGGCGGAGGGAGAAGAAGCTCCGGCTACCCCGTTTAGAGCAGACGGAGCCAAGTGCGTTAGAGGATGTAGGGGAATTCGGGTTTGAGCTGTTCGCGAGCTTTGGAAAGGCGCGAGCGCAGCGTGGTGCGCGGGATGCCCAGCTCAGCTGCAATGGCCGACTCGTTCAAGCCCTGCTCGCGCAACAGGCCGACCTTGATGGCCTCGGGCATCACTTCGGCGAGGCGGCGCAGCAACTCGGAGAGTTCTTCGTGGTCGGCGATGGTGTCCTCGATGAGGGGTGCCGGGTCTGCGATAGCATCGAGAATCGTCAGCTCGCCCGTATCTCCCGCAAGGTCGTGGTCGAGCGACACCGTGTCGCCTGCACGGCGAAACTCGCACGCTAGGCAGTCTGCATCGCACAGCCAGAACTGCTTCTTTGGGCACGAGCAGCGTCCGTGGTACTGCATTCGTTTGCGTGTCGCATCGCAGTGGCGCATATAGTCGCGATAGACCTCCTCGGAAACGTCCACCCACTCGCGGGAAGACTTGATGTAGATACGCTTGGTTTTGCCGTGGTTGTCTTTGCTTGACATTTCTTGTCTCCTCTTGGCTTGAAAGCCGAGACGGAGACCGCCGAGGAAATACCAACGCTGACGCGAAAATGGCACGGTCACCCAAGACGGCAGTTTCCGTCTCGACTTGGTGACCGGCCATTCGCTGTCGGTTCACTAATTGACTTGTTTCACCAAACATCGGCTACGAATGAGTCCCGTGGCCATGGGAACCAGCCGACGCTTGGATGCAAGAAGCTATGCAGAGAATGAACTGCTAGTTTGCGTTCGCAAACATATGCATCACATCCACGTCATGCGGTGATACAATAAGGAAGTCAGATGTTCCCTCTTTCACCGCGCAGGTGCGGAAGGTGGTTTACCAACTGCATGCTTCATATGCTTTGAAGCTTAAAGAGGCGGGCTGCCAGAATCGTCACCCAAAGGTTCAGGAGGGGTTAGGCACTGGTTCGGAGTGCAGGTAGAAGGTGAAAAATGGCAGATTTTGTCTTTGCTGAATACGTGAAGGCAATAAAAAACGTGTGGAAAGGTAAGCCGCGATCAAACGAGCACATCATCACTGAGCTCTATGGCGTGGTTTCAAAAACCATGGAGCTTGACGGGAAGGGCGACTTTTACATCGAATGTTCGAAAACAAGGGCATCGGAAATCATGCAAAGAAAGGCCAATCCTCACGAGGACATCAAACGTTTTTCTCAAGAACCTCTTGTTCGCCAAGACATAGTCCAATTCTTTGAGCGGGAAATACTCGTTGAGACCTACCCCTCCAAGCAAGAGGAACTTCTCTTTGCCATGAAAGGTCTGGTTGAAGGCTCGGACGTTTTTGAGCAGCGCAAAACTAAGCTGCTCTCATTGGCTACAACCTCCTCATTAGCTCAGTTTCTTGCGGAGTGTTACCTCGAGGTGCTTCTCAGGGACAACAAGATGCCCACTGACAGTGATAAAAGCGACGAACAACAGCTTTCTCGTTTTCCGAAGCTCAATCATCTTTCGCCGCCTGAAGTTCCAGCGGGAAAGGAGAGGAGATACATTGACGCACTTATGGGTGTCTACAGTGAGGCAGAAGGGACTGATTGTTTCACCGTTGATTCTTTTACAGCACACCCGAAGCACAAGAGACACTTCGATCGAATGCGACGTGACTACTATGCTGCAGAGTCTGTCCATCGTGGCACGCGAGACGTCTTTGACGAGAATGAAGAAGACCAGTTCGAGGTCTTCGAAGAAGAAGTCTATGAGGGTGTGGTTGACACTTATGAGGATGAATACGACAGCGGGATGGCACGCTTGAGAGAGGTTCTCAAGCAAGCATCGCAGGTTTCCGTTCAAAGAAGTTGGCTCAGCCGCGACACCGACTGGATTGGTGCAGCACAGAAAAAAGGCGCGTGTCACTTCCTTGTAAACGACGGGAGACTTGAAGGGTGGGTCGGCTCAGATGACTAGGGTTTTCAACACCAGGTTCGAACTATCTTTGCGTGCCCTGGTTCTGCTGTATGTCTCTGATAAGCCCATAGACCTTGAGGTTGCCTATGTTGCCGATTTCGTTGCCACATATGCAAAGGCCTTCTCGATAGCAGACAGCAATATCAACGGGGACAACCAGTTCATGTTTAGCGAGTTCGCTGTTCGTAGATCCATTATGAAAGACGCCCTTAAAGAGCTGGTGCTCAAAGGTTATGCACAGCCGTCTGTAACAGGTGATGGAATTGCATTCGAGGTAACTGATAAAGGCGCAGAACTCTTCAATACCCTACAGAGCGGTTATGCGTCCGCCTATGCAGGATGTGCTAGGTCCGCCCTTGTATATATCTCTGGGCACTCTCTGAAGAACGTGATAGATGACATCAACCGCCTTACGAGGCAACCGGTGAGAGGCGGAGCATAATGAACGATTTTTTCATCAAAGAGATACGGGCAAGCGGCGAGGGAGTTGAAGACTCATGGGTCGTCTTCAAACCAGGCGTGAACATCATTCATGGGGCATCTAATACAGGCAAGACGCACGTCATCATGTGTATCGACTATATGCTCGGCTCAGACACGCCTCCCATGGGGACAATGGCGACAGGCATTGACACGATTACAATGACGCTAGAAAACCCGGATGGCGAAATCTTCTGTGCCAGAAGAAAAATCCTGGACGAGAAAGAAGGATCAAAGGCCGACAGCGTAATTAGCATCCACACCACGCTCGACTATATCGAAGACGGCATCTGGCGCATCAAGGACAAGGCAGGCAAACCGAGCTACAACAGCACCATCCTGCCTTGCCTTCTAGGTGTAAGCGGCCCTATCCAGATAATCAGCACTCAGCAGCAAAAGAAGCAGCAGTTCACTTTTCGCACGTTCCTGCACCAGCTGTTCCTGCGCGAGGAATACATTTTCACGAGTGGGACGATCATCGACAATCCCAAGCACTCCACTATTACGCTGAGCATCAATGCACTTTCGTTTCTTCTGACGGGAAAGGCAGATGATGGCGAGCAGATTGACACGCCTGAAATGAGGAAAGCCAAAAAAGGTGCAGTAGTCAAATACATTCGTCGCGTCATGGAAAACTACGAGCACCGCAAGGCAGAGCTTCAAGAAGAGCTAGAAAAGACAGGCGATGCAGATGTAGAGAATAGAATGGAGGCCATTGTATCGGAGATCGCCGAAGTCGATGCAAAGATGAGCGAGACAAATCAGCGTATTAGAGATCTCCAAGTTTCTATAGCTGAAGAAGCTAAAGAGCTTGAAGAGGCGTCCCTTCTTCAAGACCGCTACAGGATGCTTCGCAGCCAATACAAGGCCGACATTGAAAGGCTGGTTTTCATCACGGAGGGAGAAGAGCGCGGCACCTATGACCATGTGGACACATGTCCCTTCTGCGACCATGAAATAACAAAGACAGAGGACAGGAAGTCATACGTCGAATCCGCTAGAGCAGAGCTTGAAAAAACCAAGTTACGACTCGAGGATCTCGCAAACGCCGAGAATGAGACCATAGGTTTCATCACCGAGCTGGAGACATCCATTTCTAGCCTGAAAGAGCAACGAGCAGGATTGACCACGCTTGTCAACCGTGAATACAAACCCAAGTCCCTAGAGCTGCACGATGCTCTCCACTCCTTCCGTCGAATCGTCGAACTCCGTCAGGAAATCGAACTGATGGGAAGCCAAATTGCAGCCCTCAACCAAGATATCGACGATACAGAAAACGAAGACGAAACTCAGGATAAGTACGACGCGAAGGAGCGTTTCGACGAGATCTTGTTCACTCACCTTAGTGAAGCTGTTAGCAAGGCTATTAGCGAGTGTGCCTATCCAGGATTTAAGACAGCCTGGCTTTCCAAGAAATCATTCGACATTATGGTCAATGGAAAACCCAAGAAGAACGAGGGTAAAGGGTACCGAGCGTACCTCAACTCCATCTACGCGTTCACGCTCATGAAGTTCATCGAGACAAACGGTGTCTATGCGCCACGCCTGCTCATACTGGATTCCCCGAGTCTATCCTTGGCAGAGAGTCCTGAGGTGCGAATTGACTCCAGCATGAAAGCCTCGCTTTTCAATTACATTCTGAAACATTGCGGTGGCTGCCAAGTGATTATTGCAGAAAACGATATTCCTGACGGGGTGGACTACAGCCAGGCAAACCTCATTCATTTCACGATGAGCAACGAAGGACGCTATGGCTTCCTTGAGCATGTCCGCAATGGCGACATGCTCGATGTTTCCGATGAGGAAGGAGAAGATGCCTGATGGCCAGGAAGATAAGCTACAACAGACTCTGGAAGCTTCTAATCGACAAAAATATGACCCGAAAAGACCTCCGCCGAGCCAGTGGAGTGAGCACTGCTTCCATAGCGAAACTAGGCCGTGGGGACAACATTACAACGTCGGTTCTCATAAAGATTTGTGACGCCCTCGATTGCAAGCTTGAAGACATCATGGAACTCATACCAGATTCAGTCGACATGTGCCACGACCTCCATCAGGAGAATCGTCATGAAAACTAACCACCAATACGAATATGTCAAGCTCCCGAAGTTCAATGAGCTAACCCGTGTGCAAATGCCTGCACTTATCCATCTCACGCGGCTGGGGTATGATTATTGCGGCAAGATCAAAAAAGAGGATGCTGGCGTTCTCTACGACCCAGACACCAACATTCTCACCAATGTGTTCAAAGAGATGTTTGCCCGCCTCAACCCGGAGCGTGCTGAGGAGGCGGAGGAAACGCTCGTTCAGATCCGCCAGGAGCTTGACAACGACGACCTCGGGCGAAGCTTCTATAAGAGGCTCACGAACGTTTCGCCTGTCAGACTTATAGACTTCGACCATCCCGAGCAAAACGTCTTTCACTGTACGGGGGAGTTCACGTGCGCCAATGGCCTCGATGAGTTCAGACCGGACATCACTTTGTTCGTCAACGGCCTCCCGCTTGCGTTCATTGAGGTGAAAAAGCCGAACAACCGTGGCGGGATGGTTGCCGAGAGCGAGCGCATGAACCGGCAAAGGTTCGGCAATCGTCGTCTTAGGCGCTTTATCAACATCACCCAGCTGATGCTTTTTTCCAACAACATGGAATACGATGCAGAGGGAGGCATCACGCCCATCCAGGGCGCATTCTACTGCACAGCGGCACGCGATAGCGCGAAGTTCTCCACCTTCCGAGAGGAGAATCTCGCCGGTAGCAAGGTCGCACCGTTCAATGCTAACTATCTCTACGGCAGCATTGATCCCGAGGTGGAGAAAGAAATTCTGAGCGACTTCAACTGCCAAGTCATCCACACCACACCCGAGTATCAAATGAATCTGGACGTGAACACCCCGACAAATCGCGTCATCACCTCTATGTGTTCCCCGGAGCGCCTCCTATTCCTTTTACGATACGGAATTGCCTATGTCCGTATGGAACGTGAGGTGGACGGAAAGATAGAGTTTACCGACCAAAAGCACATCATGCGCTACCAGCAGCTCTTCGCCGCCCTTGCCGTGCGGGAGAAGCTATCGCAAGGGGTAACGTCCGGTGTCATTTGGCACACCCAAGGCAGCGGCAAGACCGCCTTGTCGTTCTACCTCAACCGCGTGCTCACGGATTATTTCGCCAACCTAAACAAGGTGGCCAAGTTCTACTTCATAGTCGACCGCCTCGACCTTCTCGAGCAGGCATCACAGGAGTTCGAGGCACGCGGCCTCGAGGTCAAGACAGCTAATAGTCGCGCCGAGCTGATGGAGCAGTTCCGCACCAGCCAGTCACTTGAAGGCGAGAGTGGCAGACCCGAAGTAACGGTGGTCAACATCCAGAGGTTCGCCGAGGACAAGACCAGGGTCGACATGTCCGGATATGCCACCAATCTGCAACGTATCTTCATCGTCGACGAGGCGCATCGTGGCTACAACCCCAAGGGCAGCTTCCTCGCTAACCTGTTCGAAGCCGACCCCAACTCCATCAAGATCGCCCTCACTGGCACTCCATTGCTTAAGGAGGAGCGCGCCTCCTGGAAGATCTTCGGCGACTATCTGCACACCTACTACTACGACAAGTCGATCCAGGATGGCTATACCCTCAAGATTATCCGCGAGGACATCGAGACGTCGTACCGTGAGCGCTTGTCGGAAATCTACGACAGCATCGAGCATCTCGTCCAAAAAAAGGAGGTGAGAAAAAGCGAAATCGTCGAGCATGACAAATACGTGAAGGAGTTACTGCGCTACATCATCACCGATTTCAGGTGTTTCCGCCTGATCAATGGAGACAACACCCTCGGTGGCATGATCGTGTGCGAGACAAGCGAGCAAGCCAGGAAGCTCTTCGCCTACTTTGACGAGATCCAGTCTGAGCTCAACATGAACGTATCATCGACTTTGCATTTCAGGGCAGGGCTGATTCTGCACGACGAGGACGACAAAGAAACACGCAAAGGCGTCGTGGCAGATTTCAAAAAGAACCTTACCGTGGACATCCTCATCGTGTTCAACATGCTGCTCACCGGCTTTGATGCTCCGAGGCTCAAGAAGATGTATCTTGGGCGCAAGCTCAAAGACCACAATCTCCTACAGGCGCTCACGAGGGTTAACCGCCCGTATAATGCGCTGCGATACGGCTATGTCGTCGACTTTGCGGATATCAAGCAGAACTTCGACCAGACAAACGCCGCCTATCTGCGCGAACTGAACCGCTTCAACGACTCTGACGAGACCGACATCGACGACAGCGTCGAAGATTTCACAAAGGTTATCGAAGACCCCGACGCTCTTGTCGACCAGATGCGAAAGGCGCGTCAAGTTCTGTTCAACTACAGCACCGATAACGCTGAAGCATTCAGCCGCGAGGTTTCCTCCATCGACAACAAAGAGCAGCTGCTTGAGATTCGCAACGCTCTCGTTACGGCGCGGGAGACAATGAACGTCGCCCGTACCTTCGGCGACGATGACCTCAAGGCCGCCATCACTCGCTTTGAAATAGCAAAGCTGCCACAGTTACTCTCCGAGGTGGAACGCGCCATTGGAATCCTCAACCAGAAAGAGGCCTTCGACAACTCGGATGAGATGACCCGCCATATCAACGAGGCCATGGCCGATATCGAGTTCCACTTCCGCCTCAAGGATGAGGAAGAGATGAAGATGGTGGCCGGTAAGGCACCGGAGTTCCAGCAAAAATGGCAGCGCGTCATCAAAGGCTTCACGGACAACATCGACCCGGAAGATCCCGAGTACATAACCCTCAAAGAAGCGTTCATGCAGCGTTTCAAGGAGCGTGGCTTTGTGCTGGACACGTTCGCAGACTTCGATGCGGAATCCAAAGAGCTCGATGAGGTTATGGACAAGCTCCTGGAGCTCAAGAAGAAAAACGATGTGCTGCTGCGCCACTACAACGGGGACGCGAAGTTTGTGCGCATCCACAAGCGCGTGCGAGAAGCGAACGCGCAACGTCAGCAGGAGCAGCAAGCACCAATCATAGGGGAGTATGACGATGATATCGTTGACTTCCTCGCGGTCATCAAGGGTACTATCGATAAGAAGGTCTATGAACGCAACGACATCTTGAAGAAGGACGACTACTTCGAGACGACGGTCATGCAGCAGATCTCCCTCGGAGTGAAACAGCTCGGCTTCGCATGTGCGAGAGCTGACAGGGTTTTCATTCAGGACAGGATCAGCAGGCAGTACCTAAACCAGTACCACGCCACCTACGACGCAGCATAGGAAGGAACATACGTGACCCCTGGCATCAAACAGAAAACCACCGCGCTTATTGACGCGCTCAAAGCAACCTGCCAGTCTTACGGGCTTGGCAATGACGGCAACGAATACAAGATCATCACGCAGGTCTTTCTCTACAAGTTCCTGAACGACAAGTTCGGCTACGAGGTGAAGAAGCTGCGCCATGAGCTTGCCGATGCCGACCAGTGGGAGGACGCATATTCGGCGATGAGTGAGGATGGCAGGCTCGACCTGCTCGACGAGCTTTCGCCTGACGTGCCGAGGCTCTACCCCGAGCATCTCATTTCAACCTTGTGGAACCAGCAGACCAAGGGTGACTTCGACCTCATTTTCGATGCCACGATGATCGACATCGCAGACAAGAACATCGATATCTTCTCAACCCAGACGACCGAGAAAACCAAAATCCCGCTATTTGAGCGGCTGACGCAGTACGTGACCGACGATGCGCAGAGGGCACCGTTTGCTCGCGCCCTCGTCGACAAGCTCGTCAACTTTTCTTTTGAAGAGGCCTTCAGCGAGCACTACGACTTCTTTGCTGCCATCTTTGAGTACCTCATCAAGGACTACAACACGGCAGGCGGCGGAAAGTATGCCGAGTACTACACGCCACACGCCATTGCGACCATCATGGCACGTTTGCTTGTCGGTGATGAGCCTAACCTGCATAACGTCGAGTGCTACGATCCGAGTGCTGGCACCGGGACGCTTCTCATGGCGCTGAGTCACCAGATCGGCGAGGACAAGTGTACGATCTTCGCACAGGACATCTCCCAGCGCAGCAATAAGATGCTTAAACTGAACCTCATCCTCAACGGCCTTGTCTCATCGCTCGACCATGCGGTGCAGGGCGACACGCTCGTGAGTCCCTATCACAAGAGCAATGACGGGCAGCAGCTACGCCAGTTCGACTTCGTCGTATCCAACCCGCCCTTCAAAATGGACTTCTCAGACACCCGCGAGAAGGTCGCCGCTATGCCCGCGCGCTTTTGGGGAGGCGTGCCGAAGGTGCCCGCTAAAGAGAAAGAGTCGATGGCGATTTATACGCTATTCATCCAGCACGTCATCAACTCTATGAAGGAGCAAGGCAAAGGCGCGATCGTCGTGCCGACAGGATTCCTTACCGCTAAAAACGGCGTCGAAAAGGCTGACCTCAAGTACATGGTCGATGAGCGCATAGTCAGCGGTGCGGTCAGTATGCCGTCTAACGTTTTCGCTAACACGGGCACCAATGTCTCGGTGCTATTCTTCGACAACTCGCGCGAAAACGACATCGTTGTCCTGATCGACGCGTCGAACATGGGCGAAGAATACAAGGAAGGCAACAATCAGAAGCGCCGCCTTCGTGCAGAGGAAATCGACCGGATAGTAAACACTTTCCGTCAGCGCAAAGCCGTAGACGACTTCTCGGTAACCGTCACCTACGACGAAATAATCGCCAAGAAATACTCCCTCGCCGCAGGCCAATACTTCGATGTGAAGATCGAATACGTCGAACTCACTCAGGATGAGTTCACGGTAAAAATGAACGACTATAAAACGACCCTCAAGCAACTCTTCGCAGAGAGTGCGGAAGTGAAGCAGGGCATCCTCGACCAGCTGGATATGGTGGATTATGAAAACTAAGTACACGGTCGAGAAGCTCGATAACCTGTTGACGGATGTTATCGACTGCCCCCATTCAACTCCTCGATGGAGTGTTTCCGGTAAGCGAGTTGTTCGAAACTTCAATCTCAAGGACGGGAACCTGGATTTCTCAGATGGTTATTTCGTTGATGAAGGCACCTATCTTGCCCGGATAAGGCGCGGGAGGCCCGAAGCAAACGACATCATCATTTCCCGAGAGGCTCCAATCGGCACAGTTGGAATTGTGCCACCGGGACTTGAGTGCTGTCTTGGGCAGAGGCTCGTGTTGCTAAAAGTCGATAAAGAGAAATGCAGTCCTCACTATCTCCTTTTCGCCCTCATGTCTGAATATGCACAAACACAATTCCGACGCGCGAATGCTACGGGCTCAATCGCGAGCAACCTGACCATCCCCGATCTCAAAGAGGTAACGGTTCCTATTGTCGACGACCAGGAAGAAGCAGGTGAGCTTCTCTGGAGCATAAACGAGGCTATTCAGCTCAATCGTCAGATAAACGATAATTTGCAGGCCATGTTGGCGACCCTGTACGACTACTGGTTCGTCCAGTTCGATTTCCCCGACGAGAACGGAAAACCCTATCGCTCGTCCGGTGGAAAGATGGTGTGGAACGAGCGCCTCAAGCGCGAAATCCCTGATGGTTGGAAGGTTGCCTCGATAATCGATAACCCGTTTGCAGCGGTCATAAAGCCGGGCGTCTCACGCTTCGAAATAAAGACCTACCTTGCAACCGCAGACGTCAACGGCACGAGCATGGGCTCTGGTACTCCTGTGCAGTACGAAACAAGAGAAACTCGCGCAAACATGGAGCCTTCGCTACATTCGGTTTGGTTTGCAAAGATGAAGGCGAGTGTGAAGCATCTATTCTTCAGCGAATCCACTAAGCCAGTTGTTGACTCTTCAATTTTGTCTACTGGCTTCCTCGGCCTTCAGTGCAACGAAATCTCATTCGAGTACATCTCGTCATTTGTTAGTAGCCCATTCTTTGAGGTCATGAAAGATCAGCTGGCACATGGAGCAACGCAGGAAGCTGTCAATAATGACAACTTGCGGTTCATCCCGCTGTTGGTGCCCGATGAGCGTGTTGTGGCAGCATTTCACAAGAAGGCGTGCGAATCCTACTGGGTGATGGGTGGCAACGTTATTGAGAACAAGACCTTAACGGGCCTGCGCGACTGGCTGTTGCCGATGCTGATGAACGGGCAGGCTACGGTTAGGCAGCCGCAGGCAAATTATCGTTTATCTGATTGTTGAGGTTGATTCCTCGCTCAATTTGGTAAAGCAATCCACCAATACGCGTTTGCTCGTCAAGGCAAGGAACATATACTTCGACGTCGTAGACATCATCACGACTAATATTGCGTTGACGTGTCCCGCTTGCACGGTATTCTAACTGCCTGCGCACAACGTCTGTAGAAAGCAAATAATGCATGTAGTATTTATCTGCTTTGCCTGCCTTAACATCAACCTTTCCGACGCGTTGATTGAGAACAAAAGTGACTCCATCGACATCCGGTATAAATGCGGAGTTCCCAAATAGACCAATCACTTGCTCGGTCAGCGGCATTATTAGATCGCCGGTTTTTAGGATGACGTCTTCGGGGAAATCACCACCGTAGTAGGTTGTCTTATTAGGGTTGAACACAAAGTTATTTGATTCCGTAATGTTTGCAAGTGTCACCAACGCATAAGGGCTTTTATCTACGTAGCTTGAGCTCTTAAATGCAAATCCATACAGGATAGTTATTAGATCTCTGAGTTTTACCCTGTTCATCGTTTGCTCATCCCAATCATAAGGGTCATTAATTCAAACCGTGTTCGTATCACATTACGCCTTTCATTATCGTTATCCGATGTACTTCCTGTGTGCGAGCTTCACGTTGCTTTGTTTGACCATGGCATATTGGAGTGTAGTATCGATTCGCTGGTGCCCGAGGAGGCATTGCAGTTGCTCGATAGGCATGCCTTTGTCTATTGCCGTGGTCGCAAGTGTCCGCCGAAATTTGTGCGGATGGACATTCGCGATGTTCAGCTGCTTTCCTAATTTTCGCAGACGAGCCTCGATTGCGCCAATACTAAGTCGGTTATAAGGTTGATTCAACGAAACGAACAAGGCAGGATTGCTGTTTGTACGCTGCCCTAGATACTGTTCGAGATGAATCTTTGTGCGTGCGTCGAAATAGACGATACGTTCCTTGTTTCCCTTGCCGAGGACGACGCATTCACGTTCTTCGAAATTGATGTCTTTACGGTTGAGCTGGACAAGTTCGCCGACTCTCATTCCGGTGGAGGCTAGGAGGTCAATCATGGCAATGTCTCTCAGTTCGGAGCATTCGTCGCGCATGCGCTCGAGTTCTTCGTCGCTGTAGGTTTCTTTGATCTTGCTTGCGGTCTTTACTTTGTGGATGCGCCGGACGGGGTTTTTAAGGATGTGGTCTTCATCTTCGAGCCACGAGAAGAAGCTCGACAGGATGCGCCTTATATTGTCGATGGTTACCTTGCTTGATGACCTGCTGTTTTGATAGGTAGTCAGATACTGGCGCAGATCTTCAGTTTGGATTCGACGGGCATCCTTGTTGATGCTGTTCGTCAATGCTTCGATGGTGTGGCGGTAGTAGGTGAGCGTGCGTTCGGAGCAGCCTTCGATTCTCTTTGCTGTAAGGAAGGCTAACAGTAAGTCTGGCTGTACCTCTTCCGATTGGTGCGCAGACTCTGCCACGTCGTACCTTTGGAGTGCTTGAGTGAGCACGCGTTCGAGTTGTTTTAACTGGATGCCGTCTAGGCATGCCCCCATGCCTAAGAGCACATCTGTGATGAGTGTTTGCTTCATCGTTGTCTCCTTCACGTTCGATCCAAAGAACGACGAGCAGCGGCAGTTCTGTTGGGGTTCTCCCCGCCGTTGATGGGTGGAACCATTCTACTAAACGATAATTTGCAGGCTATGGCGTATGACCTCTACATGCACCGATTCTTTGGCAAGAAGCCCAACGGCAAATTGTCCGACATCCTAATCGAGCACCCTAAATCAAAGATACAAGTCGGTGATGCGAAAGATAGCGAGGGTGATTATCCGTTCTTTACTAGCGGCGACGCTGTGCTTAAATGGCCGGAGCACTTAGTGGACGGGCGCTGCGTGCTGCTCAATACTGGAGGCAATGCAGACGTTAAGTTCTACGTCGGCAAGATGGCTTACTCACCGGATGCCTGGTGCATAAGTGCAAAGGATGGCTTGAGTGACTATCTCTATATGTTGCTTTTCTCGATAAAACAAGAACTGAACCAAAAGTTCTTCCTTGGAACTGGTCTAAAGCACCTGCAAAAGCCTCTACTCAAAGACAGGCCCATCTACATTCCAGATACTGGGGAGAGAGATTCTTTCAACGAAGTCGCGATTAGAGCCTTGGCCATCATATCGGCAAATCAGCGAGAGAACCGCGAGCTTCAAGAACTGCGTGACTGGCTTCTACCGATGTTGATGAACGGGCAGGCTACGGTCAGGCCGCAACAGGCAAATTATCGTTTGCATAATAAGGTTCAGCCGGTTTTTGCAGTTGCCTTGCTTCCG
>ERZ773196.1314-NODE-1314-length-13977-cov-3.295073_pt1 | contig 13977 bp, 13 predicted proteins | sample MGYA00581009_ERZ773196 | MGnify/ENA primary metagenome ERZ773196 (study PRJEB29015, sample SAMEA2738162) | human oral metagenome | biome: human oral; feature: human-associated habitat; material: saliva | place: China | collected 2243 ... | reverse complement strand
ATTACCTTGATGAAAATAAAAATATGACCATTGGTTTCAAAGAAATTGATGGAAAAATGTACTATTTCAATGAAATTGGAGAAATGGGAACATACTGGCAATACGTCCATTTCGACGCTGATATATAACGGCATGAAGTTCGTGTGGAACTTGTGAATGCTGACATGTAACGACCCATTTGCATTGACACTACACTGCACTTGGTGCTTGCCGGTAGTGAAATAGAGCAATGGTTCCTTGCGTGCGGCATCATAATATATCATCGACAGTCGCGAATTAAAGTCACCTTGTATGGCTTCGGCTAACGAACGAGTGCCTAAATCCTTATCCACATAGTCTTTCTTATTGGGTAAAAGTTTGTCACCCTGACGCAAATCATCTGATAAAAACGATTCTTTCTCGCATGACATCAAGCCCAATGCCAAGCAAAAACAAAGCATTTTCAGCCATAATTGCAGCCTCGATGCCACCTTAAAACAATGTTTTCTTTTCTTCATTGATTTGCTCTTATATCCCTATCGCTTGCGTGCCACAATGCAAATCGCATTGATGTGGTGGGCATGTTTACGGAAGATGCTGCGCATTTCCAATACTCTCTTGCGGGCAACAGGGTTTTTCAACATTCTAAACACAATGCAAATGAAATTCCAAAGGCCTTCATCGGCAATCACACGCCTACGTTCTAACAGATGCATGGGCTTGCTTTCAATGAATGAAATGTCAAATCCATTGTCCTCTAACAACTGCTTCCAGTCGGCAACGGTAAGCGGACGAACATTGGTTTTGATGCCTTTTGCAAGATCACTCTCTATCTCTCGGCGCACCTCTTGTGGCGTATCATCAGGAAAGATGCCTATTTCGTGGATGCCATATAAGCCTCCCGGGCGCAACAAGCGTGCTGCTTCGCCGATGATGGCTTGCTTTTGTTGTTTACTTTGCATGGTAAGCATGGCCTCACCATACACCTTTGATGCGCTCTTATCAGGCAAACCTGTCTCTGAAGCATTGCCAATGACAATATTTATCGTGTCATCCTGCACGTTATCTCTAACGCGTTGTGCCGCTTCGGCATTGAGTTCAACCGCTGTATAGCTATGAGGATGGCGGGAAAGTGCCAGCTTTGCCGTGTAGCCAAGACCCGGAGCAAACTCTACAACGTCGTCATCGGGCGTGATATTCATGGCATTAAGCATTGCCTGTGTTAAGGCTTTACCTCCTGGGCGCAATACTTTCTTTCCGAGTTTTGCCAATACCCAGTGACCTTGTTCCATGTTCATGCGTTTTTCTACCATAGTCTTTTCGTTTTTATTATTGTTATTATTCATGATCATTTTATGTTTATTGTAAATTGATTTCTTTCTACCAACGCCATGTAAGGCCTGCATAGACACTGCGAACAGGGCCTGGAATGAAGAAGGTTAGCTGGTGGGCAGTGAAATTGGGGAATGGAATGGCCGGCTGATGTATCTCATCACTGACGATATAACTTGATGCATAACGTCGATTAGCGATGTTCTTCATCTCGGCATATACATTGATATGCTTGCCCAACTGATAGCCCAGGCGAGCATTCCACACATGATAGGCAGGCTGAAACATGGTGTTTGTGTGGTCAATCGGCGTCTTTCCGGGTTTAAGTTCCAATGCAACCGAACCATTAAGTCCTGAAGAATGGCGATAGTCTAACGAGGCATTGACGTAATGTTTGGGTATACCTGCAAGATATTTTCCATCATATTTTCCACCTTTGAAGATGAATCGACTGTAATCATAGACTGCACCGAGCGTGAAAGTACCAATGTTTCGACCAAAGAAATGAGGCTTACTTGCTGCCTGAATGCCTATTTCCAAGCCCTGATGCAAGGTGTGTGGATAGTTCTCCGTACGCTTTAGACCCCGCACATAGTCTTTAACTTCAAGGATTTCATGGTTTACCCACGAGTGATAATAAGCCACATTCCACGACAATTGGCGTAAACGTCCCTTACTTCCTACCTCAAAAGTCGTGGCCGTTTGTTTCTCCAAACCGATAGAAAAGAGTTTTTTCGGACTCGTATTGATGTTTGAAGTCACCTCCGTTCCCACGAGTTCATCGAAGGTTGGAGGCTCATAGCTGCGACTGATATTGGCAAAGAGTTGGATGTCTTTATGCTTTACAGCGTTGAAAACCATGCCTATGCGCGGATTGAAAGCTGCATATTGGCGGCGCTGTGAACTGTTGTTGGAATAGAAATAGCGGTATTTGCCCGACATATGACTATACCATGGGCGCAAAGAAGGGTCGGAAAAGACGTCTCGACTGTTGCGTTTGTTGAGCACACCATGCACATCTAAGACCACATGTAGACGGTCTTTAAGGGCATAGTCGACTTCAACGAAGGTCGTAAGATTGGCAGCTTGCAGTCTGTCATGGGCGAACATAAACGATGCTTTGCCGTCTTTGTTGATATGAGTGCGCCGATCTATCCAGCCCCATGAACCCAAAAGTCCTGATGAAAGCTGTATCCGCGCGTGGGAATAATTATAAAACAAGGTCATGCCTACATCGTTATTATAAGAATGAGGGATTGAAATGGTGATGGGAAATGCAAACCAATCGTTGGCATATTGATAGTAAACAGCAGCCGAAAGATTGCTCGTGTTGCTGAGATGAATACCTGTTTGATTGGCAATGCGCACCATATCTACGCTGCGATAGGGTTTATCGCGAAGAATGTTTGGCCCCATGGAGAAGGGAAGGTCTACGCCGGCACTCACCTGTTTGGGGTCTTTCATCAGCTGATCGAGCGTCAGTGGACCCGGCATCTCAAAGAAAAGATGAGTGAAATGCATAAAGGTTCTATTCTCAAGAGTTTTATTTTTATTCCTCCATCCTATGTTGAGTGAAGCCGTTAAGCGTCTGTTCTGATTGTAAATGCGGTAGCCATCCTGCCGATTATAGGTTGAAGCAGCAAACACATCCCAGCCTCCCATGCGGCGACCAGTGGTGAATGTGAGGCCAAAACTGCCATAAGAACCTCCTTCAAGCTTTATGCTTGTTGTGGTATCACTAAGGGCTGTGCGACTCACAAAGTTCAAAGCGCCACCCAAGGTGCCTGCACCAAAGCGCAAAGCATTGGCTCCTTTGAACACCTCTATATATTGGGCAGTCATCGCATCCATAATACCTACGACGTAAGAACCGTCAGAAAAGTTAACAGGTATGCCGTCTTGAAGGAGGTAAACGCCACGCCGTTGTGGATTGCTTTGAATGCCAGAGCCTCGTATGTTGAGCCTCGGCTGGTCGTTACCACCAAACATATCCTGGATGATTACACCGGGTTGAAGGCGCAAAGCGTCTTTCATTGTTGCGAGATGCTGGTTATCGGCTTTGATTTCTACAAGCGAAGTGCTGCCCGCAATGCGGCGTTGACTCGACAACGCCTGTAGCATGGTGGGCGAGGTTAGGCTGTAATTGGGCATGACCGATACCACTTTCAACTGAATAACGGTATCTTTCAAGTTAGCTTTTCTCTGTGCTTGAACAGTGGAGAAAGTGCTTGCGAGGCATAACAAGGCAAAAAATGTTTTGCGAAAGTCCAAGAGTTAAAGATAATTTTCAGAGATTCAACGACCTCATCAATGTTAACATTCTATTGGGTTACAAAGTTAAAGCAATGTTAAATGAATGGAAGTAACAAATGCGACCGATGAACATAAATACTCATTAGTAATGATTAAGCAAATAGAACCTCCAAGAACTTACTGCAAAGCGAGTTACGCCGTTTCGCTCAACCTATGTTTATGTTAAACAACATCATTGAAGAAAGCATGTGCCTGCCCTGACTACACATAAAAGTATAGGTTTAATGGGCTAAGCTTCACCATTTCTTTCGCACGCACCTGAATTGCCACTGCCTCGCCTGCCCATGCGTCTTATCCCTCCCTGCCTACTTGCTTATAACCTGCTGAGAATGAAACGCTTACTCCGTTTATCCACCATTGTTTCAACATCTGCGTCAAATCGGGCTGCAATCAGAATCAAATGAGGCCGTGAAATCATGTGAATGGCGCGGTGATTTGTTGCAAACCATAAACACGATGAGTAGGCAACAGCCTTTGTGTAAAGACGAATGATGAGAAACTTACTTCATGAAATAAATTTCATGAAGCCTTTTATGCGTTATAATTTATTGAGGTTAAAATCACTAATGCGCGTTTTTTCCCTTCTGTTTCTTTTTATTCTATACTTTAAATTTTAAAGAAAAAGAATGAAGAGAAATAATAATGGTTGTTGAAAAGTTGATAGTTTAAGTCATGAAATCAGCGGAATCGCGATATCCACAAATAGCGTTTGTTTATAAACATCACGTGGGATTACTTTCTGTTGAGATTCAAAGAGATAGAAGGTTATCCACAAATGATGAGGTGACATGATATTTCATAAGTTTATAACTTGACTGAAAGAAAAAGCGTGGATAAGTGGAATATTGTGGCGGTAAAAGCCTGTTGATATCCACAGCTGTGTGGGAGTGGGTAGTGGGCTGTGGATAAGTGGAAAAGAAAGAAAGGGGTTTTGAACGCCTTTTCCACCCACTTATCAACACATATTGTGGATAAATGTTTGCGATTTTGAAATTAAATATTTACTTTTGCAATATAGACGTTCATGGTTCGGCCTTGCCATTCATCATCGTTTGCTTGCAGACCGGCAGACCTAATCCATCGAGAACCAATTCAATATATGCATAACCTATAAATTATAAGATATGTCTTTCACACAACATTGCAATGAAATCTTCGGTAAAGCAATTCATGATTACCATGTAAACGACAACATTGACACACCCATTTGTAATCCTTTTGAAGAAGGAACAATCGAAAACAAACTCTATAAGAAGTGTTGGATAGATACCGTTCAATGGCATTTTGAAGATATTATCCGTGATCCTGCGATTGATCCAGTAGAGGCTTTGACGCTCAAACGCCGTATAGACAAGAGCAATCAAGACCGCACTGACCTTGTAGAACAGATTGATTCATACTTCCGCGACTATTATAAAGAGGTGAAAGTAAAGCCAGATGCACGCATCAACACCGAGAGTCCGGCTTGGGCTGTGGACCGTTTGAGCATCTTGGCACTAAAGATTTATCACATGAAAGAGCAGGCAGAGCGCAATGATGCCACACCAGAACATCTTGCAAAGTGCCGCGCTAAGTTAGACGTTTTGCTTGAACAGCAACGCGATTTAGATACAGCTGTCGACCAGTTGCTTGAGGATATAGCCGATGGAAAGAAGTATATGAAGGTGTATCGTCAAATGAAAATGTATAATGATGCAGATACAAACCCTGTGTTATATAAGAAATAAAAGACGATAAACTAAATATAAACTGCTCATTAGAAAAGGCCGTTGGAAAGAAGAAATGAAGCCTTCGGCCCAGTGTTTTCATGAAACATCTTCTCCTTATCCGCTTTTCTGCCCTTGGTGATGTAGCCATGTTGGTGCCTGTTGTGGCCTCGTTGATGAAACAATATCCTGATATTCATGTGACGGTGTTAAGCAAACCTTTTGCCCGTTCGCTGTTTGAAGGACTCTCTCCTAACGTGAGTTTTATGAGTGCCGACCTTAAAAAGGATTATCAAGGACTATCAGGTTTGAATGCACTCTATCGCAGATTGGCTGCCAAAAACTTTACTGCGGTGGCCGATATGCATGATGTGCTTAGAACAAAATACCTGCGTTTACGATTCCATTTGTGTGGATTTCATGTCGCACATATTGATAAACACCGCAAAGGAAAGCAGTTATTGTGTAGTGAAAAGAATAAGGTGAAGGTGCAACAACCCACTTCTTTTGAGAATTATGCAGCCGTTTTAGCGAAGTTAGGCTATCCCGTGAGCCTTGAATTTCACTCTATTTTTGGTGAGAAAGGGGGGAATCTGCGTCAGCTTATGCCCCTCATCGGTGAGAAAAAGAAGTTTCAGCGTTGGATAGGAATAGCCCCCTTTGCAGCTCATAAGGGTAAGATTTATCCGTTAGAGAAGATGGAACAAACCATAGAACAACTGATAAAGGCCTATCCTTCATGCCGCATTTTCTTCTTTGGAGGCGGTGGAAAGGAGCGCGAAACACTCGACTCATGGGCCAAACGCTATGCCAATTGCACGAATGCTTCGGCAGTTCTCGGTGGAATGCGCAACGAATTGATACTCATGAGCCATTTAGATGTGATGATAAGTATGGATAGTGGTAACATGCATTTAGCCTCGTTGGTGGGCACCAAGGTTGTAAGCATCTGGGGAGCTACGCATCCTTACGCAGGTTTTATGGGCTGGAATCAAAGTGAGGAGAATGCCGTTCAGTTGGATATGGCGTGTCGTCCATGCTCCGTTTATGGCAATAAACCCTGTTTGCGCGGTGATTATGCCTGCATGAACGACATTCGTCCAGAGATGATTGTAGCGAAAATCAAACAGCTTTTCAATTGAAATAGCTTAGAAAGACTTTCTTTTTTCATTTCGTTTAGGGTTGATATTTATTATAAAAGAGGTATAAGAAAACCCTATTTACCATCAAAATTATCGGTTGCAAAGATAAGATGAAATGACGAAATAAAAGAAAACATAAATGAAAAAAAGTGGAGTAAAGAGCAAATTAAATTGTTAACGCACGTCAATTTATTACACACTTAGGGGGTGTTTGTGCAGCGTTTGACGCTTTTTTGTATGAAAAGTTTGGGAAATTGAAAATAAATTAGTTCCTTTGCATCCAGTTTTTCATTTAGAAATTAATTATAAACATTTTAAAAAGTAACTATTATGTCAGAAATTGAAAGCAAGGTAAAGGCTATTATCGTAGACAAACTTGGTGTTGACGAGGCTGAAGTTAAGCCAGAAGCAAGCTTCACTAACGATCTTGGTGCTGACTCTTTGGACACTGTAGAGCTGATTATGGAATTTGAAAAAGAGTTTGGTATCTCTATTCCAGACGACAAAGCAGAGACCATTCAGACTGTAGGTGACGCCATTAAGTACATCGAAGAGAACGCAAAGTAATAGCTTTACTTAAGTTATTTTGCAAATAATACGATTAGGGATTAGTGATTAAGGATTGGGTTACAACCTGTTGTGCCCAGTCACTAATCCCTAATCCCTAATCTTTTTTATTTATATTATGGAATTAAAGAGAGTAGTAGTAACAGGCCTCGGTGCTGTTACACCTGTTGGAAACACTCCCGAAGAAACCTGGAAAAACTTGCTTGAGGGCAAGAGTGGTGCTGCACCAATTACTCATTTCGATACAACGCTGTTCAAAACAAAGTTTGCCTGCGAGGTAAAAGATTTGAATTTGAACGATTATATCGATCGTAAAGAGGCACGAAAGATGGACCGTTATTGCCAGTTGGCTATGGTTAGTGCTGCACAAGGCATCAAAGATGCTGGTCTTGACCTTGAGAAAGAAGACCTAAACCGCATTGGTGTGGTTTATGGTGTAGGCATTGGAGGAATCAAAACGTTCCAGGATGAAGTGGTATATTATGGACAACATGAAGATCAAGGACCTAAATTCAATCCTTTCTTCATTCCAAAGATGATAGCAGATATTGCATCTGGTCAGATTAGTATACAGTATGGATTCCACGGACCAAACTATACCACGACGAGTGCATGTGCATCTTCAAGCAACGCTTTGGCTGATGCATTCAATCTTATCCGTCTTGGTAAGGCCAATATCATTGTTAGTGGTGGTGCCGAAGCAGCCATTTGTGAGACTGGTGTCGGTGGTTTCAACGCCATGCACGCCCTTTCTACCCGCAATGATGACCCAGAACACGCAAGCCGTCCATTCAGTGCGAGTCGTGATGGCTTTGTAATGGGTGAGGGAGCTGGCTGTCTTGTGCTCGAAGAATTAGAGCATGCAAAGGCTCGTGGGGCTAAGATCTATGCAGAGATGGTAGGCGAAGGAGCAAGTGCCGACGCACATCATATTACCGCTTCTCACCCAGAAGGTCTTGGCGCTAAACTCGTAATGCAACGCGCTTTGGAGGATGCTGGCCTCAAACCTGAGGATATCGACTACATCAACGTACACGGAACATCTACTCCAGTGGGCGATATTTCAGAGGCAAAAGCTATTAAGGACGTCTTTGGTGAACATGCTTATAAGCTCAATATCAGCTCAACAAAGAGTATGACGGGCCACCTTCTTGGTGCTGCCGGAGCTGTAGAAGCCTTGGCTTGTGTGCTGAGTGTGAAGAACGATATCGTTCCTCCAACCATCAACCACACTGAAGGTGACAACGATGAAGCATTGGATTACAAGATGAACTTCACGTTTAACAAAGCTCAGAAGCGCGAAGTGCGTGCCGCATTAAGCAACACTTTCGGCTTCGGTGGACACAACTGCTGCGTTGTTTTCAAGAAGTATGCTGAATAAAATCATTGATAGAATAAAGCTTCCTTTCCGTAAGGAGAAGGAGCTTTATTCGTCTTTATACACTATTTTAGGCTTTTATCCGCGCGACATCAGCTATTATAAGCTTGCGTTAATGCATAAAAGCATCATGAAACGCAATGCAAAAGGTAAGCCCGTTAACAACGAACGACTCGAATTTTTGGGCGATGCCATCCTTGATGCCATTGTTGGTCACATTGTCTATCAACACTTTCCAGGAAAACGCGAGGGCTTTCTGACAAACACACGCTCTAAACTTGTGCAGCGCGAAACGCTCAATAAATTAGCCAATGAATTGGGAATCAACCAACTCATCCTTAGTAACGGGCGCAGTTCTTCGCACAATAGTTACATGGGAGGCAATGCCTTTGAAGCCCTTGTAGGCGCTGTTTATTTAGACAGAGGCTATGATGCATGTATGAATTTCATGAAAAATCGCATCTTAGCACAGATGATAAACATCGACAAAGTGGCTTATAAGGAGGTGAATTTCAAAAGTAAACTCATCGAATGGAGCCAGAAAAACCGCGTTCGTCTGACGTTTGATATCCTCGAACAAAGCAAGGATAATAACGGAAGTCCTGTGTTCAACTACAAGGTTGTCATTGAAGGCATTGACGGATGTAACGGAGTTGGTTACAGCAAAAAGGAGAGTCAGCAGCTTGCCAGCAAACTAACCTTGGAACGATTGCGCAAAGAACCTCAGTTCATCGATGCTGTTTTCACAGCAAAAGCCAATCGCACAAAGATGGAAGAAGAGCCGGTGGAGAACGTGCCGAGTACCGATGCAGCCGATAGTTTCATTATTTCGCAGAATGGAAATGACACTATCCCTGATGCTGAGAAACATAAGAATGTGTTCCATGAAAAGGTGTATGAGGACCGTCCGGCAAAGAATCGGCGCCGCTCACCCATGTATAGAAGCGACAATGAAGTGGCAGAACGTGAGCAAAAAGATAAGCCGTCAGAATTTGATTTGAGCAACATCAGCGCACGCATGCAAAGTGATGAAGAAATCATTGCTGCTGCCGAAGCCGCTGCCTTTGATGAAACCACAAAATAATAAAGATGCTTCCTTGCTGCTTAGCCTAAGGAAACATCTGTTAGACGAAAAAGAAATGCAATGAAACAAGACTCGTTTCATTGCATTTTTTGATGAGTGAGGATTGATGATTAAATTCGCTCTTCCCTGAAAATTATGATAAAGCATACAAAATTTAATACTGCCTTATTTTCCATATACATAGTGATTAGAGTTACAATAATGATATTTTTTTTATTGATTTTCATACGTTAACCCTTGTTATTGATAGAAATGATGATTATATTTGCATAAAATAATTTTATAAAACCATGCCACAAACACTTTCTAACGTACTTCTTCATGCTGTGTTTCATAAAGGTTTATCCTCTAAAATAGTAAGACCTGAAGACCAATCGCTGCTAAATGCTTATATCATCAGTGTATGTGACCATCTGAAATGTCCTTGTTTGATTGCAAATGGACCTGGTGATCACGAACATTTGTTATTCGTTTTATCGCCACAGCTTTCTTATTCAGAGGTGATAAAGGAGGTAAAACGTCTATCTTCCGCCTTTTTGAAGAAACAAAATCCACAATATTATCATTCGTTTTATTGGCAAGCGGGTTATGGAATATTTTCTGTTTCCTATAAATCTAAGGAAGCTGTGTATCAATATATTGTAAATCAACAACAACATCACCAGCAAGTTAGTGTTGAAAAAGAATGGATTTCGCTGTTAAAGAGTGCGAATATTACAGATTATCAACCTGATTTATATTGGATTAGAGAATAAATAAATCAAATCATTAGAAGAAAACGCAACACCGATGGCGTTGTTTTGTTGCAATGATTTTAGACAGGGTAGGCTCGTTTCTCTCGCCAACCCTGCCCTATCGAAAGCGAAACCCCGATGGGGTTTGTGGTGTGTAATGTAAATAGTCGGATGTGGTTGCAAGTAAATTAAGTCATGATTCTGGTAAGGATTGTTGAATTTTGAAATAGATTTTCGTATGTTTTTTAAAACGATGTAAATAAAACTATGATTATATTTGTTATATCTCATGTTATTATTCTGTTTTATTTCTAAATGGACAGGTAGCAATAGATGTTTGAACCCCATAGGGGTTCCGTTGTTTATAGGGCAGGGTTGGCAAACAACGTGCGCCTACCCTGTCTGCGAGCGTATGGAGGAGGCAACGCCATCGGTGTTGCGTTGTCTTTGAAAATAATGGGATATGATAAGATATTATCAATCAAATCAACTTACAAATACATCTTCCTTAAATTTTTAATAAGCTATTATGTAATTTATAATGCGTCAAATTACGATGTAATCTTATGAGATTTACAACGTAATTTTATTGAGATTACACGATGAAATGATAGCCATGAAAAATCCATAGCTATGCCATCTTTTTTGATTGTATTCACACTATCTAATGTTTTGAGATGATAAATATTCATGAATAAGGTGTTTTTACTCTTAAACGATAGGATAATAAAAATTCTTTGCGATGATTTTTTATTTTTTTTTCTGCCTTTATTTTCTCTAAAATATCAAGTTCTACTCCCCTTTCTTCAAACTTAACGTTAATGCTTCCTAATTGGTTTCTTTGTCTCATGAGATTTCTGTAACTTTGTATAATTAAAGGTTTTGATAGAAAAGAAAGAATAAAGATGGCAGTACAAGACAAGGGTTTGACCCCTATGATGAAGCAGTTTTTCTCGATGAAAGCAAAGCATCCCGAGGCGTTGATGCTGTTTCGTTGTGGCGATTTCTATGAAACCTATGGTGAAGATGCCGTTATTGCTGCCGGAATCTTGGGCATCACACTGACCAAACGCAATAATTCGGCCGAAAATTCTGTTGAGATGGCCGGTTTCCCTCATCATGCTTTAGACACCTATCTGCCGAAACTCATTCGTGCAGGAAAGCGTGTTGCCATCTGCGATCAATTGGAAGATCCGAAGAAAAAGCGTGAGCAGATTAAGGGAAAGAAGGGGCTTACCGAGATGGATAAGATGGTGAAACGAGGCATAACCGAACTCGTTACGCCGGGAGTAGCCATGACCGACACGGTGTTGAACTATAAAGAAAATAATTTCTTGGCTGCCGTGCACTTTGGAAAGGCCTCTTGTGGCATCAGCTTTTTGGATATTTCGACCGGTGAATTCCTTACTGGCGAAGGCACATACGACTATGTTGAGAAGCTGTTGGGCAACTTTTCGCCGAAAGAAGTGCTGTATAACCGCGACCATAAGCAAGATTTTGAACGCTATTTTGGTTCAAAACATTGCGTGTTTGAAATGGATGAATGGGTGTTTTCCGAGCAGAATGCACGTCAAAAACTATTGAAACACTTTGGCACAAAGTCGCTTAAAGGCTTTGGTGTAGAGCATATGAAGAACGGAATCATTGCGGGTGGTGCCATTCTTCAATATTTGGAACTGACTCAGCACACGCAAATCAACCATATAACTTCGTTTTCTCGCATCGAAGAAGATAAGTATGTGCGTTTAGATCGGTTTACAATCAGGTCGTTGGAACTCATTGCTCCGATGCAGGAAGACGGCAGTTCGCTGCTGAATGTCATTGATCGCACGGTCACAGCAATGGGGGGGCGCATGCTCAGACGATGGCTTGTGTTCCCATTAAAAGACGTTGCTCCCATCAAGGAACGCCTTGATATTGTAGATTATTTCTTTCAAAAGCCATCGTTCCGACAGCTTGTTGATGAGCAACTTCATCGTGTGGGCGACCTTGAACGCATTGTTTCTAAGGTGGCTGTTGGGCGTGTTTCGCCTCGTGAAATCGTACAACTCAAGAATGCACTTGACGCGGTAAGACCGATTAAAGAGGCTTGTCTTTATTCAGAAAATGAGGCATTGAAGCGTGTTGGTGAACAGTTAAACCTTTGTGAAAGCATAAAAACACGCATCGAAAAAGAGATACAACCCGACCCACCTCAGCTTGTTGCGAAAGGTGATGTCATAGCAGATGGCTACAACAAAGAACTCGATGAGCTGCGCACAATGCGTAGAAACGGAAAGGATTATCTGTTGAAAATCCAAGAGGACGAGGCCGAAGCAACAGGCATTTTAAGTTTAAAGGTGGGCTTTAATAACGTCTTTGGGTATTATCTTGAGGTGAGAAATACCTTCAAAAATAAGGTTCCTGAGACATGGATTCGCAAGCAAACACTGGCTCAGGCAGAGCGATATATCACCCCAGAACTAAAAGAATATGAGGAGAAAATCCTTGGAGCTGACGAGAAAATCATGGCATTAGAGGCCCGACTTTTCAATGAATTGGTGTTGGCTATGCAGGACTTTATCCCACAAATTCAAATCAATGCCACCCTCTTGGCACGTGTGGACTGCTTGTTAAGCTTCGCTAAAATATCGGAAGAAAACACTTATATCAGGCCCCAAATTGACGATAGTGATGTGCTCGATATACGCCAAGGACGTCACCCAGTGATTGAAACTCAGCTGCCGATTGGCGAGCATTATGTGCCTAACGACGTATATCTTGACACGCAAAAGCAGCAGGTAATGATGATCACGGGACCGAATATGGCTGGTAAATCGGCGTTGCTTCGGCAGACGGCCCTTATTGTTTTATTGGCTCAAGTGGGGTGTTTCGTACCGGCAGAGCGGGCAAGTATAGGGCTCGTTGATAAGATATTTACGCGCGTTGGGGCCAGCGATAACCTCTCATTAGGCGAGTCTACGTTCATGGTTGAGATGACAGAAGCCGCCAATATCCTAAATAATGTGTCACCACGTAGCCTCGTATTGTTTGATGAACTCGGTCGAGGCACGAGCACTTATGACGGCATAAGTATCGCTTGGGCCATAGTAGAATACTTGCATGAACAGGCAAAAGCCCGTGCAAGAACACTCTTTGCAACCCACTATCATGAACTAAATGAGATGGAAAAGAACTTCGTTCGCATCAAGAATTACAATGTAAGTGTGAAGGAAGTTGACGGCAAAGTGATCTTCCTTCGCAAGCTAATGCGAGGCGGAAGTGAGCATAGTTTCGGTATACATGTGGCTGAAATAGCCGGTATGCCACGTTCGATTGTCAAGCGAGCCAACACTATTCTGAAGGAGTTAGAGGCCGATAATTCGGGTGTAGGGCGTGCAGGTAAGCCCAATACCAACAAGATTGCTGAGCACAGAGATGGCATGGAACTCAGCTTTTTCCAGCTTGATGACCCCGTATTGGCACAGATACGCGATGAAATCCTTGGTCTTGATGTGAATAATCTTACGCCTGTTGAGGCACTCAACAAGTTGAATGACATCAAAAAAATACTGAAAGGAAAGTAGTTTTTAATGCATTATGCATATCATAAAAGCCTCCCCCGACCCATTGCTTTCCTCGTTTCGCTCGCTCAACGAACAGCGACCTACGGTTCCCAAGGAGGGGAGTACGAGCTTAGAGCGTCTTCTTAGGAAACAAAATGAATTCGTTTATAAGCTAATAACCCCTATATCTTCTGAAA
>ERZ773196.1311-NODE-1311-length-14033-cov-3.958149_pt1 | contig 14033 bp, 15 predicted proteins | sample MGYA00581009_ERZ773196 | MGnify/ENA primary metagenome ERZ773196 (study PRJEB29015, sample SAMEA2738162) | human oral metagenome | biome: human oral; feature: human-associated habitat; material: saliva | place: China | collected 2243 ... | reverse complement strand
GGCGCGAGTTCCATACCCTTGTTAAAAAACCAGGTGGCGCTACTACTGGGTCAACCATTGTTGCAAGCAAAGAACATGCCAGACGAATCGGGCTCAGAATGGCGGATAAATGGCTTGGACCTGGCAAGAAGATTCGCAAGGAATTTGGCCCGACTACTTATACCTTTGCTAAGCAGTCTGATGGGACTGTGCACGGATTCAGAAATGCGGCGTGGAAGTTTCATTCCAACAACCTAGAAGCGAATTTTGAAGTCTATCAAAGTCTCCCAACTTCATTGAGGCCGCTTCGGTATATTGGAGCAAGTAAGAAGCCCGGGAAAATGATTATCGATTTCCATCACACTTTCGAAATACTGAACCGCAGCAGACACGAAATCCACTTTCCAAAGTTTTCTGGAAAATATGACAGGAAAAATGTCCTACCCCCGACTGACGGGTTGTAATTTTAATACCATCGTAGTATTATTCTACTGCCATGTATGAACAGAATTCCAAAGTTAGATTCCCGTTTAGAGTCAATGGCTGCACCGTTATAGAGCAGTATACTGGTTCGGCTTGGAAGTTTGACGACGATTACTTCAGCACGAATGATCTATTTGTTCCTGTATACCCCAAGAACAAACCGACTGATTTTGATCATTCAAAGACATTTGGCAGCAGAGATACGCCTTGGTACATTAAAGTATCTCTAAACATTTTCCCCGAATCAAAGGAAATCCGAGATACCCTATACATACTGTCTAGTATATCGGCTCTTGAAGGACGTGCCAGATGTATGGTGGTATGCTCACCATCCTTTCTCGAAGATAGTGCCCGCAAGATATCGTTGGATCCGGTACTGAATCAGTATCCTGGGGTAAAACCTCTTGTACTGGAGTGGCTTGATCTAACGGCGATTTATGACTTTGCACAAGATGTTCTTCTCGATGCAAATGTTTGGCCTTCTATCTATCATCCATACGGTGATTACGGCAGTTCTAATTGCTGTATTGGAAATTACATTTTTGACGACACTGACTTCGGTTACCTAAGCGATGAAGAATTGGACAGGCCGTTTCGAGGAATTGCCGTCGACGATGTCATATCGACATAAACTATTCATCAGCGTCTGTGACGCGGCTATATTCACCATGTGCTAAATTGAGGTGGCAAACACCGCCCCCATCCATACCCTGCCCGAGCTCATGTCCGCAGCTGGCGGCGACGGCGTCACGGTCGTCCTCGGCGTGCAAGACATCGAGCGCATGAACGCGGTCTAGCCTGGCCAGGGCTACGGCATCGTGGAGGGAGGCAGCCAGTTGCTCCTGGGTGGGTACCGCGACGCCACCTACCTGCAGCGTGTATCTGAGCTCACTCCCCTGGTCAACCGCTACCACACGAACGTCACCGTCGATCACGAAGCGCTCAAAGCCATCCCGCATCGCGGCATCACAACGACTGACCTGATTGAATCGGCAACACGGCGAGCACGGAGCGTTGAGCGTGCCGACCCACGCATCCGTGGCCTGTGCGACCAGAACTTTCTTCGCATGGAACGCGCCAACATGCTGATGAAGGGGCAACAGATCGGCGAAATCGGCGACTCATTCGAAGAGTGGGCGCAACACTACAACAGTGTCGTGTCGGTCGACCACGTCGGTACCCTGCGGCATGCCCTTGAGCCACACGAGCTCTTCGAGTTGCCAGACGGCCAAGCGCTCGCCATCTCCGGCACAACCATGACCATGCTCAAGCTACCCGGCTGGTGGGAGTCGCCCTTGTGGCGGGAGGTGCTTGGGAAAGATGCGTAGATAGATAACGCATATCAATACACGCAAAGACGAAGGCATTAGCCTCATTTCATTCGCTATCAATGAACGCAATCGATAAAGTTCAGCCCACTAACAAATGGAGGCGTAGAATTTCATCATGCACAACAATGAGTTCTTGCAAAATACACTCCGATTAGCATTTCCTCCAGTTTGCAGTTATCACGCTGACAAATTGATCGAAGACGAGAAAGTTTGTCGTTCGCTTGAAAAAAGTAATTTGTACATGCTGGCCACTAAACCCAAGGCTGTATTTGGGGAATGGCTACTTTCGTTGTCCCATGATCCAAGAGATCCAAGCGGCGATATCTCATCTTACCTCTTACCATCAGACAATATCATCAAAATTCCTGTACGTTCAGTTGACTATGAAGGAAACAGTGTATGCGTAGAGTTTAAAGTAGATCTCGACGCAAAATGGAGAAGCCTCTACGGAACGCCACTCCCTAATGGAGTGGAAATATTTATAGATTTCGATGAGAAAAATAGTTTGCTCATATTCTCCTATACTGATCCGGAGGATCACAACGAAAAGGAACTTTGGTGGTGCACTCCCGATTCTATGATCTATGATTTGTCGCGTCAATCAGAGCAGCAAGCACCCTGGATGACCGCCTCCAGCAACTGGCGATCACTCTCCCACTACAGACTTGTTTATGTTGGAATATCTAAGAAACAGACCACGCTTGACCGCTTATTTAAGGGATCTCACAAAAAGCGACAATCTTACTTAAATAATTACAGGTCATCCAATCCCGATTTCATGAGTTCTGAAGAATTAATTTTGTTCGCATTCGCAGCCGAGGCGAAGGCCCTCCCGCTAAACGCAGAGCCCAAACTAATCACGTCAATCGCTGATTTTAGCGATTTCATCAATCGTATTGACAGGGTAGATGTAGAGTCATTCCATGGCGAAATTCCCAGTGATTATACGAAATACATTATACCCGATGCAGAGAAGGCCATAGTGCAGCATATGCTACCTGAATTAAACTCTATAACGTATAAAGACTATCCGTTAAAAAATAGAGACGGACTTAGTAACACGCCATACAAACAGTGGCAACATATGCTTGGAGAAGATTTGTTGTTCTACACTACTAAAGAAGGCAAGTATCGCATTTTAAACGGCTCATTTACAACCTCATCCAAAGAAGCTACTACCATATTCACATACAACCCTTCCTATCTTGTCGACGTCCAGAATGGCTAACAATGAGCTCATTGTGGGCGAGCCACGTCTAGGCTGGCTGATCGATGGCAACCCCGAGACACCGGAAGCGGCTGTCATGCTTCGGGACACGGGATCTGTCATCGAGTTGCGGATTCCTCTCCAAGGCATGCTTAGGGAAGACGGGCCGTACGCACGATGGTGGTCGTCTCTCACCATACACGCTGATGACCCTAAGCAAACAAAGTACAGTTATACTCCTCCACGCGTCATGCTCTTTCATGATGATCGCGGTGTTGTTGTCCTGGTAGGATGCCGCGCAGGCGGAGCTCGCCAAACACTCGACGCCGGCTATGGTGTCATCGTTGCCAACTATGCGGTGCTAGGTGGTAGATCGCCAAATTACGACAAGATCAATGGCATGCGGAGCGACATCCCTGCCATGGCTGCCTGGACGGGTATCACGTCCATGGCTGTCAAGCCAAACAATGATGCTGAAGGTCTTCTTGAATCTGTGCAGGTCGAATTGAAACGACTCGCTCCAATTCCCGTCTCGCGGACACTAAATTTGGCCATTCACCCGTTGTGGGAAGCAAGGCTGCCACGCACCGCCTTCTCAGCTCGCGAGCGGATCATGCTCGGGACGATGGTGAAGGATGCCAGATCTTGGGAAGAACATCTCAAGGTGCACGGTGCTATGTGGGATCTTGTGTCGATTGCTGCCTGGAAACCATTCAGCGTTGCAAGGTTGGAAGTATGTCGCAGTGACGACCTGAGCAGAAATTCGAGAGGAATGACCGAGCGTTGGAGCCGCGTAGTGACTCATCGCCTCCCTCAGTACAGCGATGACGATAGTCGAAAACTCTCGTTCTTGTTCTGGTACGACAATATTGGAGCGAGAGGCGTCAAGCGCTGGCTGCACCTGAGAGAGGAATACACCGATGTGTTTGATCCATTCCTGAGTATCCTTCGCTCCGACGACCCGTGGAATGACACCAATGTTGTCCAAATCGGCATCGTGCTCGAGAAGCTTGGCTATCTCATTGACATCAAGAAGAATGATGGCGCACATCTCAACGGACATAACCAGCTAAGCTTCATGGAAGCGTTGCAAGTCATTCTAGACGATATGCCCGTGACGCCATTTGTAGGTGATGATGAACCCGAGAACGAAGTGCATGAGAATGAATTGTCGGTTGACGACACTAGCGACGCTTGGAAGCGCAACATTCGTGCGGCCTACATGGGTATGAAGCATGCCGATCGTACGATGCCTGACTCGCTCGATCTCATCAACGCCCTGCGGAAGAGTATTCTCGTCGTTCGTTTTTGGGTAGCACACCAACTCGGTGTTCACAAGAATGTCCTCACGGAGGGCCGAAAGTACGACCCGCTATCCAAGCCGTTCATCGGCATCGATTAACGTCACATCATACAAGCGGCAACTCATTCTCCTGAACCTTTAGGCGGCATCAACTCTCAACGTTGCCACCTGCCAGTCTAATGATACGGGAGTCTAAACGAAGTTTTTCAGGCTCGCCAGTAAACTCTTTAATTGCATCCATTAGTTCACGATCTGGGCGACTAATTATTTTTGGTTCCAGCATTTTAATCATTTCTTCCCATTGACTCTGTCCTGAAGGTTTGCTGAGAGGGAACGAGAAGACTGGATCAATACAGGTGCGCAAAGCGATTCCGGCATCCTTCGACGAGAACTTTTGTATCATTTCTCGATACAAGGGCTCCGCCGTTCGTGAGACGCCATAACCATTTCCGATATAGCACTCCAGTACTGTTCGCACATAACTGTCACGCACGTTTTCGGGAACGGCCCCATCAGATCCGACCAGACTCAACAGTCGCTTCGCAGGTACAGGTTCGTTATAGAAGTTGTTTATATCGTGGTGCACGGTGCGAAGGTTTTCTATGGCATCAAGCATGTCCAAAGCACGCACTTCCGACGTAAGGTAGGCATTACCTCCATCAGCGAGGTCAAGGAGCTCACGTGCAGCGTCCGCTGTTTCTGTATCGGCATTCGCACTCGCGCGTGCATGTCGCATACCGTACTTGAACCGATCGGAATCGTCGATATAGGGCCATAGTCTTGGCCACAGAAGCCGGACATTATCGGCAACTAGTGTAGATCGATCTGGCGCAGTGTAGAGGCCAAATAGACCATCGCCGAGTGCACCCGCGCGATCGGGAGGCAACTGCTCAAAAAAGCTGCTTCTTTATCTGCATAGGCTACATCCAGTGTGTTTATTTTGATATTCGCAAGCAACTTACCAGTATCAACAGCAACATTGTCGATTGGCTGATTAATGACTTCCCGAATACAAGTTTCCAGAAATTCAATCAACTCAAAACCGGAAAGTGAATTCTGATTTGGGTGTGCGGCGGACGCGTGATTTCTCATGAATCGGATGTGATCAAGGCGGGCGAAACCAACGTCAGTTAAAAGACCAATTTTTCTCGAGGCACGAAGTAAGCGAGCATCGTCGATGTTTGATAGGTCATCTTCGGTTTTCAGTTGTTTACGGAGGCTTGAATTGTCGCCAGCTGCGATGTCGAAGAAGTAGTTGAGATCAAAATTGGCAACCCGCGTCCGAAGTTCACCAATTAACTCGTCCCACATGTAATTGATGGCAGCATCAAAGAGTCCAACCGTAGCGGCTGCAACCATCTTCGAAATATAATAGGAACGATTTCGAGCACTGCTGGGCAGTTGGGAAATCACTGATCGTAGGTTATTAACAAGTTTTTCACGTTCCGTTACGGGAACGAACAGGTTACCGGATGGCAGACCAATGTTTTTTATAAGTTCTTGTATGCTGCTTTCAAAACGCTCCAAATCGGTCTCATTGCTGCTTGCTGAGGTAATGAGGTCGTTACCGGTAGCGGACACGAGAGCGTCGTCATTCATGCGCCGATAGTACAACACGATTACTGGCAGGAGAATAGCCACCAATCACCACCCTTAGGTTGATTAATTTATCATTGTTCGGAACTTTGTTATACTATTTCATAGTAATGTCCAATACTAGTCCCTCTCCCCACCACCGCCTCCGTCGCCTCAAAGCCGCCCTGCTCGCCGTCTCCTTCACTCTGGTCGGCATCCTCCTCATGATGCTCAACGCCTGGCTGTCCCCGCTGCGGCTGGGAGATTGGCAGTGGTTGCACGCCCTGCCGCTGGGCGAGCTGGGTGGGACGCTGTTTGGTGCGGGGCTGCTGTCGACGTTCTTCGAGTACACCTTCCGGAGAGACCAGGAGGCGCACACGCTGGCCCGCTTCCGCCAGATCATTCGGGAGGAGGCTCCAGCGATGCGCGATGCGGTCGTGGAGGGCTTCGCCATCCATCCTGAGGACTTGCAGCGTGTGGCGACGCCGGAGTTGCTGGACGACATCGCCGCCAATGTGATGGCACTGCGCCTGGGCGATGAGCAGTTCGCCCGCGAGATCTACCGCGACATCCGAGATCAAGCCATCCGCGCCGCTGAGCGGTGGTACGACGTGGCGGTGCGCGTTCGGCTCTCTACTGCAGTAGAGAGGAGTACCGCAGGTACTCCTCTGCTGGACGTCACCGTGGAGTGGGAATACACCACCATCCCCAGCAGTGCCACCCGGCGCTTCGCGTGCGTATCTGACCAAGATGAGTACACCGAACTCCGTCAGGACGTGCCTGCTACCTCCACCTGGTTCATGGCACCACGCCCTGGCATGGACGCCCATAGCCGAGAAGCATACGAGCTGCTGGAGCTGACCGTCGATGGCCGGCCACAGCCGATCCGCCGCAGTACCCGTGCTACCGGCCAGACCTACAGCGTTGACCTGGACGAAGAAGCCAGAAGCGGCAAGCCAGTTCGCATCCGCCAGGTCTTCCGCACCATCACCCCGCAGTGGAGCCACCGACTGTACTTCGCCGTCGCGCAGCCGACACGGGGTTGGTCACTGCGCCTGGACTACACCGACACCACCATTGCCGAAGTCCAGGTCAGTGACACCATCTCGCCGACACCACCCGCTCATATCACTCGCTCACCTGAGGCAGTACCGGGCAAGGTCATCGCAGTCGAGGCCTCTAGCTGGCTCCTCCCCCGGTCTGGTGTGGCCTTCACGTGGGCGACCAACGACGAGCTGCCCCAGACCAAGCAGCCTGAGGCAGTCGCCTCCTCGAGAGAGGGCTAGTTCCGGGGGATAGTCAGCTTCCACCGTCCATCAGGCTCACCTCCTCACCTACTCGACCGCTAGGGACAGCAGCAGGATACATCGTCCTGAGATACATAGTCTCTGGATTGGGAGTCTTCGGCCGGTTGAGATGGAGCCGTGCCCACCGACCGCAAGCCGCCGCTCTCACCAGCCACCGGTGAGTTCGGCCGGCGTGTGCGCGCCCGCCGCGAGCAGCTGGGCCTGTCGCAGGAGAAGCTGGCCGAGCGCACCACCCTGCACTGGTCGTACATCGGCCAGGTCGAACGCGGCCAACGCAACCTCAGCCTCCACAACATCCTCCGCATCGCCCACGCCCTCGACACCGACGCCGGCGGGTTGGTGAGCGGGTTGGAGGTGTAGGAGGACAGCTCGATCCCTTCGGGGGTTTGCCAGCGATGGCAGGGATACGCAACCCCGTTACCAGACTGCGATCTGCGAGTACAGCAAAGGCGCAGGGTAGAGGCAAGCCTGATGGTGTTCTAACAAAAAAGATGAACGGAAAGACCTTTGTAACCGAGATATATTTTGATAAAAAGAGCAAAGATACCTTTCAAGATAAGCTGTTAAAGATAGTGCAAGCCCAGCGGAAAGAATAAAGAAAACAGACGCTCTGAAAATGGTATAATATCCTAAAATATTTAGAGAGAAAAATTAGAAGTTGAGGTTAAGATATGAGAAAAGTAAAACTGTTTATAGCTATGAGCGTAGATGGCTATATTGCTGATAAAAATGGGGGTGTCGCTTTTCTGCAAGGTCATGAAGATTGTTTAGAAAACGAAAGTACCTATTCTGAGTTTATAAAAAATATAGACACAGTTCTGATGGGTTGGAATACTTACAATCAGATAATAACTGAGTTATCCCCTGATAATTGGGTTTATGACAATTTATTGACTTATGTTTTCACTCACCGAGAACAACAAGATTCCGATAAGATCATTTTTACAAGTGATAATTTGGAGGAATTGATCAAGAAATTAAAAGGGGTTGAAGGAAAAGATATTTGGATATGTGGAGGAGCAGACTTAGTTCAACAAGCCATTTCTTCAGATGTGATTGATGAGTATCTTATATCCATTATTCCGACAATTTTAGGGAATGGTATAAAATTATTTAGCCAAAATGATGCGGAACATAAATTGAAATTAATCAACACGATAACAAATAATGGAATTGCCGAGTTGAATTATATTCGTAGATAAAAATTAAATTGTAGATGACGATAATATCTACAGGTAAGCTGCCGACGTACGATGAAGAAGTCGCGGTACGAAACCAGACGGATGCGATGACGCCGGGCTGGCTAGCGACGGCGATAACCCTTTGCGGAGAAGCTCAGGACGCGACCGTACGCACCTACGGAAAGAATCAAGTGAATTTATTTAAGCCAGCACGCCACCGAGTTGAAAGAGCGAAAGTTCATTCCAGAGAGATGATCGAGTGTTGGAATGAGTTTTTGGAGCCACACCCCTTTGCTGCGCACTTAACGCGCACCAACGCCACGGAATATATCCTCACAGTGGAGCAATATGAAGAATTTCCCCAGGAACTTCCTGCGCTGTTTGGAGAGTGGCTGTATAATCTTAGGTCGGCTCTCGATTACATTATTTGGGCAGCTGCAGCCTATTCTTCGGGTAGACTACCCCCTCCACACGAAGATCGCCTCCAGTACCCAATTTGCGATAGCCAAAATTCCTGGAAACGCACCTCCCAAAAGTTGTCAGTACTCCCGCAGCACCAACTGGAATTGCTGCGAACCATACAGCCATTCGCCTCTGACGTTGATGCTAACTATCTAGGTTGGATCAATAGGCTAGCTCGTATAGATCGCCACCGCCGATTAACTATTTGGGCGGCTCGAATCGTTACAGCAGATCCGATCGCCCATATTCCAAGCGGAGTAGAACCTAGATGGGAATGGGGAGAGAGGATGCTTGAGTCCGGATATTGCGACTTAGCTCGACTAACTTTCCCTGATTCAGAATCCGCTGAAGGAGTTAGTGTCAACCCCCGACTGACTATCGACCCAGAAGTCTCTGAATGGGGAAAGTCTCCATTCTATGCAGAACGCAAATTCGATGAACGCCTTCGCATGTTTATGGTGTTTGTATTAGCCGAGATCGATACCTACGACTACGACTGTACCGGCAATCTAGAGGCAAGACGCTCCCTCACAGAAGAATTTGCTGCGCAATGCGATGAGCGGAGAAGCCGAATTTTTAAAACCCCGACCCCGCCCGCTAGAAACGCTCCTCACTGGAATCCTGCAATGCTTCTCAAATCTTCTCGAGCGCGATACTTTGGAGAAGAATTGTCACACAAGTTAGATTGATAGGCTTGATGCGCTATACAAGAACCTGTCGCGCTTGGATGCAAGCATGCCATTAGCAGTCCTGTGTCGGCACCAAACCTGCACTGTAACACCGTTTCGAGCCTTCTCATAGTATTGCAATCATTGTATACTGATTGGAGTAATGAATGCATATAATACAAAATACCCACAACTCTCAGGATCGTCATACAACGAAGTACTAAAGCGTGCTCGCCAGGAGTACAACTTCATCGCACACTCGACGAAGCGACAACCGTACATCAAGTCGAAGTACTTCAGCGGTGAGAAGGTGTTTTTCGCCGTGTTTTGGACGCATTTAATGGATAAGAACCAGAAGAATCGCACCAAGCGACTTCGCTTCTATAAGGCAGCGCTTGACCTGCTCCGTAATTCTCAGATTAACCCAGATACGATCACTAGTGCCGAAGATCAGCGGATGCTGCTTTATCGGTTCTATGGCATAACGAAGGACGGCAGCTATTTCTGTGTCCAAGTCAAGGAAGATATACGAACGAAGCGTAAAGACTTCATGTCTGTCTTCGACAGGAAACCACACTAAATCAGCCTAAAATAAAAATCTCCCGCGGTGTAGCCTAGAAACTACCTGCCGGAGATTTCTTGGTGACACGGCGATCAACTGTGTCTAGTTATGATTATATGCTTTTCGTTGGTAATGTCAATAGTTGCATGTATTTTGGGCAAAATGGCGAGGCCAAGACATACAACTCACGTCAGGCTAGTTATCCACGACGTGTCGTAACGGTCGCTATTGCCGTTTCTAGAGGGTTTGAGGGGCCCTGCCAGCGTGGGGTGTCAAGTCACCGCATAGCGACCTTGATCCAGTCGGTGGCAAAGGCTATCGGCGGCCCCAGATTGCTCTGGGCGCTCTTCGACGACGGAGGCACCGCTCTCACCACCACTGCAGTTACTCCTCGCGAGCAGCCGCCAGGTGGCGTCCGATGGTCATGTCACTGAAGCCCAGCCGCTTGGCGATCTCAGCGATGGTCAGGCCCTGCTGGCGGAGGAGAATCGCCTGGGCACAGTCTTCGTCGGTGAAGCGGTGGTAGCGTTCCAGCCCTGCCTGCCCGCGCAGCCGGTAGACCGTCGAGCGGTTGACGCCCGTCTGTCGAACGATCTCTTTGACGGGGATGCCGGCGCGGTACAGGTCAATCACCTGCTGGTGCTGCTCGGGTGTGAGCGGTCGGAACTTCGTCTGCTTGATGCAGTCGACCTTGCGCGGCGACCGTGACACTGTGTCAGGCGCATCACTCTCACCGTTCGGCCGCTCCCCCACGCTGGTGGCCGGTGCGGTGCATCGTCGTTGCATGGGCACGCCTTCTGGCTCTGCCGCATCTGCTCCGTGAGACGGCATGGGCTCGTCCGCATCGTTCACCGTGCCATCCGACCCGTCAGTAGCCGGCAGATGCGCTACATTGGGGCTGGTACGCACCTGGCCGCCCTCACCGGCGGCCAGCTTCCTTCGGAAGTCCAGAAGCACCATCAGGTTGTTAGGGTCAATGGTGCGGAGTTGTACTGTCGCCCTTTTATTCATATATTGGGGCGCGTCTCGCCTCCGTGGTGGAATCGGTAGACACCGCGACCTTAAAAGTCGCTGCCTACGGGCGTGCGGGTTCGAGTCCCGCCGGAGGCACCACAGCATCGCTATACAAACCCTCACCTCCGGTTCTCGAAACATCGCTGTTCCCTCACGGAACCTTTGCCCTCCCGCTACGAGAAGGGGGACACTGTCCCTGTCCTACCCCCGCGTCAAGGAGACGTCATGAAGATCGCCGCCCGGGCCTCAGCCGCTCAGCCCTTCTATGCGATGAGCATCGGCGAACGCGCCGGAATCCTCCAGGCGGAGGGCCACTCGATCGCCAAGCTCAGCCTGGGCGAGCCCGACTTCGGCGCCCCTCCCGCGGTCCGTGAGGAGATGTGCCGCGTTATGGACGGCCGGCCACTGCCCTACTCCCCCGCCCTGGGCCTGCTCGCACTGCGTGAGGCCATCGCGGGCTTCTACCGGGACAGGCACGGCGTCGAGGTCGATCCTGCCCGGATCGTCGTCACCACCGGCGCGTCCTCGGCGCTCCTGCTGGTGGCCGCTGCTACCACCCAGCCCGGTGACGACGTCGTCATCGCCGATCCGTCCTACCCCTGCAACCGGCAGCTGGTGGAGACCTACGGCGGTCGGATCGTTCTGGCACCCACCAGTCCTGCCAGCCGCTACCAGATGGACCGGGCCGCAGCCGAGGCGGCGTGGACTCCTCAGACGAGCGCGGTCATGCTGGCGACCCCCTCCAACCCCACGGGCACGTCGATCCCCTTCGAGGAGCTGAAGTCGATCTGTGCACTGGCACGCGAACGCAGCGCCTGGCGGATCGTCGACGAGATCTACCTGGGCCTGGCCGATCCGGGCGAGGACGGCACACCCGCCCGCACCGTCCTGGAGACCGACTCCGAGGCCATCGTCATCAACTCCTTCTCCAAGTACTTCGGGATGACGGGATGGCGACTGGGCTGGGCGATTCTTCCCGAGCAGCTGGTGGCCCCCGTCGAGAACCTGGCGGTCAACTACTTCCTGTGCGCTTCGACGCCCATTCAGCAGGCCGCGCTGGCGGTCTTCTCCCCCGAATCCATCTCCGTGTGCGAGCAGCGCCGCCACGAGCTCCTCGCCCGCAGGAGCATCGTGCTCGATGGGCTGGAACACATCGGCCTTCCGGTCCCAGTCCTGCCCGACGGCGCCTTCTATGTCTACTTCGACGTCTCCTCCACAGGGCTCGACGCCCAGACCTTCTGTCACCGTGCACTTGAGGAGGCGCATGTGGCCCTCACTCCAGGGCAGGACTTCTCCACGACCACAGCCCACTCCCACGTGCGACTGTCCTACGCCGCCTCCCGCGACGAGCTGCACGAGGGAATGAAACGCCTCGAAACTTTCATCAACAACCTGTAAATAAACAGGCATTCAACTCAATAATCCGATGTCGAGCCATGTGCATCAATGTGGCACTCACCTGTTCACATGTTGCACAATTCTCGTCATGTCCGTGCAGACCCTGCTTCTCTCCGCCGCTTTGGCGGTTTTTGGAGTGATCGCCACCATCGAGATCTCCAAAACAATCCATCAAAAAATGCGCTTGCGCCGCGATAAGGCCGCCTCGGCCCCGCACCGGGGTGAGGAGTCCACATGGAATGAGCTCACTGAGCACCATCGGCCTGTCAGGGTCTCCGCGCCCGATGAGTTCACCGCCGGCCCACATGAACGACTCCTGGCGATCTGCGCGCCGTACTCCCTGTGCCGCCGGGACCCGTGGGACCGTCTCACCTGCTCTGATCTTGACGGTACGCGCACCATGCTCTCCCTCGACTGGGGAGTGTGCTCCCGCGCCGACCTCCTCTCCCGGGTTCACTGGCTCATCACCTCCGGCCACCGCTCTGGCTTCGAAGCGGAGCGCGCCCGCTGGGTCGACACCTCGCTGGCGGAGGCTGAACGCCACGAGCTGCGAGAATCTGCCGAGTCATCCTCAGACGCAGCCGAGACACTGTGGCGTCTTGAGCGCATGCTCAACAACGATCGGGACATACGCAACGTGGACTTCTCCGCCTGGGACCTGGTCCGTGCCGCCATGCTGACGCGCTGCGGACTCGCGCTGGGCTGGCTGACCGAGGAGGAGACCTGGGACACGCTCTCTATCCTGGATCGCGGCCTGCGGGTGCGTTATCGGAGCTGGACGCAGGTGTCGGAGTCGTTCCGGCTGGCACGCTGGTACTGGAACTCCACGAGCGGTAAGGACGAGCACTTCAACGACCTGCACGACCTCAACCGCTCGCTGGTTCTCCTCAACCCCGACGGGCCATGGGGGCTTATCGACTGGAACGTTGAGACTCCCGAGCCCTCGTTCCTGATCCTCGACGACCTCCTCGACGCCGGCGTGGCCGCACCACTGAGTGCGGGTGACCGGAAGCGCGCAACGCACTGGGAGCGCTGGATTGACGATCAGGTCATTGCCCGCGGACAGCACCGCCCCCAGCACTTCGGCACCCACGCCGACCAGCACCACCGCTTCGCCAAGCGCGCCTGAGGAATCGCGTCAACGGCGGCACTGCACCGAGACGCCGGACTGTGCCCGCCTATCACCATGACGACGGCTCGGCGCGGGCAGCCAGGTCCGGGCTGGGACTATCCGTGCTTGTCCACCATCATCTCTGCTGCTTTGACGGCCCGGCGACGACGTGTCTCGGCGCGCTTCGCCTCACCGATCCATCGCAGGTACTCGTTGCGGTGCGATGGGGGCAGAGCCTCGAATATCCTCTCCGCCGCCGCGGCTCGCGCGACTAGCATCGACGTATGCAGGCCAATCCGTACGTGCCCTTCCTGCCGCCCCACCACCAGCACGCGGCCTCGCTGGTGCCTAGGTCGACGTGGTGGCGGTGGCACGGCCATCGTGTTTACATTGCGCGCGCTCCCGAACCGGGGGCACCAGCCCGGGTGCTGCTCGTCCACGGGGCGGGCGGG
>ERZ773196.1308-NODE-1308-length-14056-cov-20.557960_pt1 | contig 14056 bp, 7 predicted proteins | sample MGYA00581009_ERZ773196 | MGnify/ENA primary metagenome ERZ773196 (study PRJEB29015, sample SAMEA2738162) | human oral metagenome | biome: human oral; feature: human-associated habitat; material: saliva | place: China | collected 2243 ... | reverse complement strand
ATAACATCAGGAGTGATAGCTACAAAATTGCTATTTAATTTAGAAATAGTTCTTCTTCTAGAATCACTAGAATATAATTTCTTAATCACCATAGTATCCTCCTAATATAATACAATTTCTAAAGACTCAGGTGCTTTAGAAGCTGTTTTAATTAATGATTTCAATTCATCTAAAGTTAGTTGATGATCATCAAGACCATTGTCCAATATATTTTTTATTTCAGGATCGGATTCTGAAGCTGGTGTGGTTTTATAATTTAAAATCATTATATCTACACGTTTAAGAGAAGTACAACCTTCAAACATAGAATCAAAAGTTCTATTTATATATGCTTTAAATTCGTTAAACGAATCTCCTAATGCATAACCATGTGCCACACTATACAATCCACTACCTATAGAAATCCAACCATATATATGCTTTAAGTTTGTGCATCCTTTAAACATGTTTTTGAGTGAAGCACCACGAGCAAATAAATATTCCTTAGTTACAGTAGTTGTTTGTATCGAATGATTTGTGAAATCGACATATTTTAAAGAACTACATCCTTCAAACATACTTTCACCAGATATTAAATAATCACCATATATATTAGGAAATCTAGGAACTTCTTCTAGATTAGCACAATCTTTAAACATATTTTTTGTTGTATTTATAGCAACAGCTGTATTAGAATTATAGTCATTATCTGTAGCATACATCTTTTCTATAATATCATCATCTAACTTTCTAATTGTTTGATAGTTAGGAATATTCTTTAAAGCGAAGTTTTCGAAATAGTCTAATCCTTTTTTAATTATAGGGAAATCTTTTTTATCTGTATTTAAAAATAAAGTATCGTTAGGTTGTACACCACCAGGAGTTTCAGTAGCAATAATAGTTTTACCTTTACTACCAACACTAGCAAATACTTTATTCAATCTTGCTAAATTAGTTCTATTAAGAGTACTATTCTTGATAGGAGAGTTTGACATTTAATTTTAATCCTCCTTTATATAATTAGAATAAAAATCCCAAGAGTCTATTATTAGACTCTTGGAAATTCTTTTGAAAATTATCTGATCATTATATTATTAATGCTTTAGAATAGCACCTAGACCAAATATAGTTGTTAATACATACGCAAAATTACGTTGATTTTTAGCAACTTTATACTTGTGTTCTATTGATTTTTTATATTGCTCAAACTCACTCTCCACTAGATCCAATTGAGTCTTTAATAGCTTTGAGTTCTTCGTTGCTTCGTCTAATGACTTCTTCAAGCTCTCTAGCTGTGCCTTTTGCTCCATCAAGGTATTCTTCACTTCTTGAGATTGATTTTGAGCTTGTTGATTGGAGCTCATTGCGTTCCCGATTGAGTTGTTCGATTTTGTCAACTCTTCCTTGAGTTGATTCAAGATTGCTTGTTGTTGATTGTAAGCTATCTTGGCTTGATCCAATTGAAGTCTGTAATCGTTCAACGAGCTCTTGAGAATTGTTAATTCCGTTTCTTGCTTCGTTGAGTTCTCTTCCAGTTGTTGATTGGTATTCTTCAATACGTTCAATTCCGTAGAGAGCTCTTGAATTTGATTGTTGAGCTTCATCGAGAGATCTGTTTGCATCTTCAAGGTTGCGGATAACATTTGAATTGAGTTCTTTTGAATATCTGATTGACTCTCTGATTTTACTTGAATCGGTTGGTTCGGATTTAGGTCCGAAGCAAGACTTTGCGAAGAGTACAATGGCAACAATAATGATGCAAATAGAACAGATTTTAATAATATGCTCTTTGTTATTTTCATTTATTTTACCTCCTAAGGTCTGAAGTTTCTCTTTTAGTTTTTCTATCATAAAGAAAATTCTCCTTAATTAAATGAGAGAAGGTTATAAAGCCTTCTCTCTTTGTTTGTTATGCTACTACGATAACTTTAGATTTATCTATTCTAGCAGTACTACAGAATGTATCGATATCTGTAGGTAAGTTCTTAACTTTAACCATAGTGAGTTTACTACATCCATTAAACATTTCCTTGTAATTAGTACATGCTCTAAGATCCAATACACCAGTAATAGTAGTAAGCTTACTAGCTTGGTAGAACATTTTTTCCATGTTAGTTACTTTGCTAGTATTCCAATTAGATAAATTTAAGGAAGTTAAGCTATTACATGTATCAAACATACTATTCATTGCAGTCACATTAGCAGTATTCCACCCAGATGCATCTAAAGATGTAATGGAACTACAACCACTAAACAAATTACCCATATTGGTAACATTAGCAGTTTTCCATTTAGACACGTCTAAAGTGGTAAGAGAACTACAGTATGAGAACATGAATCCCATATCGGTTACGTTGGTAGTATCCCATCTAGCCACATCTAAAATTTCAAGTGCTCTACAACCGTTGAATATAGAAAACATATTAGTCACATTACTTGTATTCCATCTAAAGACGTCCAAATTAGTAAGAGATCTACAATAGTAAAATGCATAGCTCATATCCTGTATATTGTTAGTAACCCAGTTAGAAACGTCTAATGATGTTACATTACAACTAGAAAACATATTACTTATATTAGTCACATTACTCATATTCCATTTAGATACATCTATTTCTGGAAGTGAACTACAATAGTAGAATAAATTAGCCATGTTGGTTACTTTACTAGTATCCCACTTAGATACATCTAGTTTTTTAAGAGAACTACAACCATTAAACATGTAGTTCATTTCGGTTACTTTAGAAGTATCCCAATTAGATACATCTAGTTCAGTAATACCACTACAGTATGAAAATGTACCACCTAAAGTTTCTACTTTACTTGTATTCCATTTAGATACATCCAATACTTTAAGTTTACTACAGGAGTTAAATGCATGAAACATCGTATTTACTTTACTAGTATCCCATTTAGACACATCTAGTTTTTTTAATGCTTCAGCATAATAGCACATGTACTCTAGACTTGTTACATTACTAGTATCCCATTTAGAAGCGTCTATAGAGGCGAGATGAGCAGCAATATTACCAAATAGACCACTAAAACTTTTTACTGTTTTGGTATTAAATACAATTTCATCTAAATTATAATTTACAATACCAGTTTGAGTTTCTATTGGTTTACAGAATTCATTTATAGTTTTATTCTTAGGTTGTAGAATATACTTAGCATCTGGATCATAATCATCACCATAGATCATCTTCTTAAATTCTAATGTAGGTTTGCCATCATCACCAATATATTTGAAAGTACTTCTATTTATACTAGGATGGGCTGCAAAGTATTCATCAGCATAAGTTTTAGTATCAATTTCTTTTACGATAGTTTTAACGAATAAATCTATCCATAAAGTTTTCTCATCTGGATTAGCTGGAGGTTTAACGTCGAAATGATATTTATATCCTTTCTCGGATAAATCTAAATTCTTTTTAATCTTCTCAGCTATCACTCTAGGAGAATCACTAGATTTTAAAGTTTCCATATATCATTCTCCTTTCGATTAAGAAACTATAGTAACTCGATCCTTACTAATTCTAGCCACATTACAGAATGTATCGATATCAGTAGGTAAGTTTTTAATTTTTACATTAGTGAGGTTAGTACAAGCATCAAACATTCTAGCATAACTAGTACAGCTCTTCATATCAATTACACCAGTAATGGTTCTTAAATCTCTACAAGAATCAAACATACCGTCCATATTGGTTACGTTGCTAGTATCCCAATTTGATATATCCATACTTGTTAGATATACACAAGTTTTAAACATCCAACGCATACTAGTTACTTTACTAGTATTCCATCTAGACACATCGATATTAGTAGTACCGTTACAAGCATTAAACATACCAGTCATATCTGTTACATTAGAAGTATCCCATTTAGATACGTCAATAGTTTTAAGACGTACACAATTAGCAAACGTAGCAAACATACTAGTTACTTTACTAGTATCCCACTTAGATACATCTAGTGTAGTAAGAGCTTCACAATCATTAAATAAATGAGCCATGTTAGTTACTTTACTAGTATTCCAGTTAGATACATCGATACTTTGTAATTTATCACAATAATGGAATAATCCAGACATATCTTCAACGTTTGAAGTATTCCAATTTGTAGTACTACCAATAGTAGTTAGCTTACTTGTTCTTATAATATTTTCAGAGAACATATTTCTCATAGTAGTTATTTTACTAGTATCCCATTTAGATAAATCTACAGAAGTTAAAAATGATGAGGAGAACATCGAATCAACATTTTTTAAACTACTAGTATCCCACTTAGATACATCTATAGTTTCCAATCCAACACCTTCGAACATTTCGTTCGCGAGCTCTAGTTTACTTACATTCCACTTAGATACATCTAAGGACTTAAGCTTTATAGAATTTCTAAACATTTGATTCATGTTAGTTACTTTACTAGTATCCCATTTAGACACATCTAAAGTAGTTATTCCAGTATCAAAAAACATATATGACATATCAGTCACATTACTAGTATCCCATTTAGAAACATCTAACGTTTGTAACTTAGGGCATAAAACGAAGACACTGTTCATATTCTTTACTTTACTAGTATCCCACCTAGATACATCCAAAGAAACCAAATTCTGACATCGGTTAAACATATTATTTATGCTGGTTATAGTACTAGTGTCCCATTTAGATACATCTATTGTTGTAAGAGACTCACACGAAGTAAACATTCCATCTGTTGATTTTACGCCATTTAAATTCCAATCTTTAGTATCGATGGTTTTTACATTCGTATTATTAGCAAAAGCATTTCTTGCATCTCTAACTAAACCATATGAGAAAATCTTATTTGTTTTATTCTTATCAGATTCGCTCATAGTTTCTGGTAAGTTATTAAATAAAACTCCAGTTGTTTCATATTTAAATTCAGGGTGCGATGTTACCTTAACGTCTCTATTTGTTGGATTATTTATAGTACGAGTTGGTCCATCGAATTCGTATAACGAATCATCATTGTAAGTTTTAATATCAGCAGCAGGTACAAATACATCCTTATCTACGTTAGCATATTTCAATACCAACGGTAAATTAGGTTTAGCCTTAAAGCTTTCAGTATAATCATTACCGTTGTAATTCATAATGATAGTTTGATAAGGAGATTGTACTAAAGTTACATTATATTCATTGCGTCTAGGTACAGGAATATTGATAGTATTGGACGTAATAGGAATTCTGTAAGTAGCACTATCTAATTTATCAATAATATAATTAGGAGCACTAATATCTGGAGAGAAAGCTGGAGTGATTTGTAAATTAGTATTAGAGGAATTATAAACCCAGATAGTACTGTTTTTATTAAGACCGTCATACATATTATATCTCTGTCTTACGATACCTATCGTCCCACTTATCGACTCAATCCAAGCTTTTGTAGGATCTTCAAATGTAACATTAATAGATTTAACTTCGGTAAATGGTACACCATCACCATCGTATAGGGATGTATCAATATCGTTAGTTACATATTTAAATGTGTTGATAGGAACGAAGTATAGAGTTTCATCACCAGATGTATATTTTACTGTATCTGGTAAAATGAATGTCTTATTTTGTTTATTACTACGATATATATCAACACCGGTAGCAACGTCATTGATCACACTATAATCATCATCATATGGTACAACGTTGAAACGCACTTTAGAACCATAAGGGATTCTTTCACCATTTTCGTACCCATGACCGGTTTCATCTATAGCAATAATTCTACTATAAATATCCTCTACATTATGTGCTGTGAATAAGTATGTTTTAGGAGTAGGGTTAGGTACAGTAATATTATTAGTTGCACCTACAGTGAATGTAACATCTTGAATTGTATTATAACCAGTAATAGCTGCAGATTGTCTAATAGTTACATTAGCACCAAATGGAGCAACAAATTTAGCTCCGCCACCTTTACCATTGCCGTTAGTAAATACAATAGGAGTTGTAAGGCCTTGGTAAGATACTACATAAGAAGCGTGTGGTAAATATTCATTATCTACACCACTAAATGGTGGTACCGTAATATTTACTACACCATATGCACCTGTAGTAGGTACTATAGCAGCAGCACTAATATCTTTAGTAATAACAATACCAAGTTTACCATTAGCAGGATCAGTATTATAACCAGTAATAGGCATAATACTATCAGGTAGACTAAAGTATTTGTTTTGTTTATTACTATAATAGAGAGGTAGACCATTAATTTCCGAAATAGTATAATCTCTATCAAATGGTTCAATACCTAAAGTAATTCTAGTACCATAAGGGATAGTATCACTAGGTTGATACTTAGTACCAGCTGTATCAGTAGCAACAATCTTGAAGTAATTAGTTTCAGAGGAATTAGAAGTAATTCTGAATCCTCTAGGAGTAGGAGCTGGAATAGTTACATTATTATCGTTATCTACTGTTACTGTAATATCATCTTGATGATTATATCCAGTAGGAGTACCGAAGGAACTGATAGTTACAGTCTTACCATAAGGAGCAATAAATGTCTTAGTAGAACCTTTGCCATTACCATTAGTAAATGTAATTACACCATCGATTCCATCATAAGTTGCAGTATATTGTGCTTTAGGTAAGTAATCATCAGAGTCTACACGGTTAGTAGCAGCTGGTAATGTAATATTCACTACACCATAACGCTTAGCTGGAGTAGCTGTTACAGTAATATCACCACGTACAGTAATACCATTATTATATCCAGTAGGATAATTAATAGTACCAGCTTCATAATGACCAGTTACATCATTACGTTTACCCAATAAGAATTCAACTACTGTACCATAATCTACATAAGTAGGTTCTGTATAACGTTCACCTGTAGCTTTATTTACGATATAGATAGTTTGACCTTCTGTTTGAGTAGGAGTAATTAAGAATTGTTTGAATCGGCTAGGTTTAATTTCGATTCTAGTATCTTCAGTCAATGTAATAGGATTCAATACAGTATCGTTTCTATAACCTTCATCTAAAGATAATTCAAATTCAAATCTAGTATCATGTAATACTCTGGTCAAAGTAAAGTCATCAGTATAAGTACCAAGTACGTTACCATCTTTCTTAACTTTAAGTCTAGTATGAGCATCTGGGGATACAAAGTCTACAGAAAGATTGTATCTAGCAATACGTTCAGCTCTCGTAGCAAATATAGTTACGTTATTTTCTAAGCTATCAATAGATGTAACGTTTATTGTACCCGCTACCCAATCTTCAGCATTAGTAGGTTCTACAGTAAATGTAATTGAACTACCGAAGTCGGCTTCAAATGGTGCAGTATAACGTTGACCATTATACATAGCATAGATAGTTTGACCTTCGGATTGTTGTAATTGAACTTTATATTTCTTAATGATAGAAGGTTTAATTCTAACAGAAATATCTTTATTCAATACATACTCACTCAATACAGTAGGATTACTATAACCATTGTCCATAGTGAGTTCGAATTTAACTTCCGTATTTTCTTCAAGTTTAATTACGTCAGAATGTGTAATATTGATAGTACGACCATCACCAGTAATCAATTTAAGAGTACCGTGTAAATCTTGAGGATCATTCATATCAAATAATACATTTACAGAGTAGTGAACTTCATCACTACCAGTAGCTTCGGTAGCAGAGATAATAATATTATCTGTAATATCAGCTTCTTGAATATTAGCCACACCAGGTGTCCAGTTTTCATTCTTAGCAACTACTCTAGTTGTAATATGACTATTCATTGGAACTGTGATAGAGAATCTTTCTTTATATACTTCTACAGTACCAGAAGGTTCGGTTACATAAACCCAGATATCTTGGTTTTGATATTGTTCTACTGTAATAGTCTTCATAATAGGAGAAGCTGGAGAAGCAGAGATAGTAGAACCATGTTTATTCTTATCTTTAACTTCTTTAATCTCACCAGCATTCCAACCATCATCTGGATCAATATATACAGCATAGTTATGAGCAACATTCACTGGAATTTCAAATGTTTCATAATAAGTCTTACCATTATATTCTACAGAGATGCGTTGATGTTCTGATTGGATAATACGAACGATATAAGACTGAACTCTAGGAGGTTCTATGTTTCTGATAATTACAGATTCTGTAAGTTTATCAATTCTATCGTAGTTTAAAGTACCTTCATAGTAGTTATTATCAGCAGTAACCGTAAACGTAATCTCACTACCGTATTCAGCCATAAATGGTTCAATATAGTCTTTACCATTATAATGAGCAGTGATAGTTTGATGTGGTACTTGTCTGATATCTACTCTAAGCATAGTCTTAGTAGGTTCTGTAAGAGCTTCTACTACAGTATCTTCAGATAATACAAAATGAGTTACATTAGTTTTAGAAGCATCATAGCCTTCACCAGGAATTACTTTTACTGAAATAGGAGTCTTGGCTTCTAGTTTAGTATCAGATACATATTCACCAATACCATCAGAGATTTTAATAGTTTGATGAGGACCTTGAATAATGAATACTGTAAAGTATTGTGTAGGAGGTATATATTCATGAGAAGTGTCAATCCATATATCTCTATATTCTGGATTCTTAGGAGGTTCATGATCTATAGTGATTTTGTTCTCTTTATGTTTATCATAAAACCTAAGTCCAGCTTTTATATCAGCTATAAGCTTGGCGAGAGAATCGCCAAGCCTAACTATAAATTTAGGATATCTCAATTTATTCTCCTTTCATTAAGATACTACTATAACTTTATCTTTAGGAATATTAGCATTATTGCAAAAAGCATCTAAAGGTATTTTTAAATTCTTAACTTTTACAGATATGAGGTTCGGTGTATTGTTAAACATACCGTATAATCTATTACATGACTTCAAATCCAATACTCCATTGATAGTGGTAAGGTTAGTACAGTCGCTAAACATATCATCCATATCTTTCACATTACTAGTATCCCATTTAGATACATCAATAGATGTGAGAGAACTACAACTACTAAACATACTACCCATATCTGTCACATTGTTTGTTTTGAAGTTAGAGACATCCAATACTCTCAGAGACGAACATCTACTGAACATACCTCTCATATTTCTACCTTTACTAGTATCCCACTTAGATACATCTAAAGTTGTAAGAGATTTACAACCGCTAAATACAGCACCAAAGGTATAGCTATCTTTCACATTACTAGTATCCCATTTAGATACATCAATAGATGTGAGAGAACTGCAGCCACTAAACATACTGTTTATATCTGTCACCTTACTAGTATTCCATTTAGAAACATCTAACGTCGTAAGAGAACTACAATCTTTAAACATACTACCCATATCGGTTACTTTACTAGTATCCCATTTAGATACATCAATAGATGTGAGAGAACTGCAGCCACTAAACATACTATCCAAATATGTTACTTTACTAGTGTCCCATTTAGATACATCTAGGTTGGAAAGGGATCTGCAATTTTGGAACATACTATCCATAGTAGTAACTTTACTAGTGTCCCATTTAGATACATCAATAGATATGAGGGAATTACAACCATTAAAAGTAGAAGCCATTGATATAACGCTTCTTGTATTTGTTTTAGATACATCAATATTAGTTAATGAACTACATCCAGTAAAGGTTAAGTCCATTTTTGTAACATGTTCAGTATTGATTTTATCAAAATTAGATACAGTGGTTAGTTTATTATCTGGATAAAATAAATAAGACAAATCTGAAATATTTGATTTTTTAAATACACTCATATCGATATAATCTAAACTAGTTGTATAATTAAATGCACCAGTCAATATGAGATCACCTGATAATTTCCAAACTGAAAGGTTTTTCTTTAATTCATCCCCTGTTAACTTTTCACAACCAGCAAAAATATAGGATATATCATGGATATTTTCTTTTAATTTAATTACAGGGAATTTTGTGACCAAACGTGCATTCTTAAAAGCACCATTAGCAGCAATTATATCATTAGCATTTTCTGCATAATTATAATCATCTTCTCTTAGTTTATCTATTGTTTTAAAATAAAGAGAAGTTTTATCATTAGGCTCATAACCAATTGCTGAAATAGAATAACTAGGATTTGGATTAGGATATGGATATTTTCTCATAACAAAATTAGATAAATCAACTGGTTTGATTGTAGCTGGAGTAGCAGTTATTGTTTTATTTTCTTTAATATTAGTAAAACCTGTACTGGATAAAGTGCCGACTTCGATCGCTACAGGATCAGAAGTTTCGATACCAAACGTACAACTATCACCATATTCTACAACAAATGATTCAGTTTTCTTAACCCCTTTATATATAGCATAAATAGTTTGATTAGGAGTTTGTGTTAAAGTTATAGTAAACTGTTTCTTAGAAGTACCTTGGATAATTAAAGTATTATCTGTAATCATAGTAATAGAATTAGGATTTCTAGTTTCGGTATAACCTTCTTCCATAGTAAGAGCAAAAGTTAACACAGTTCCATATTGAAATTGTAATACAGCACTTTCAGTATAAGTACCAAATACAGTACCATCTTTAGTTACCTTTAACGTAGTGTGAGCTTCAGGATCAAATACTATATTAAGGGTATATTGTTTAATTTCCGCTGCTGTAGCACTTACAGTAACGTTTTCTCCTCCTATAACAGCGTATGTTTTATCTAAAGTACCAGCATCATAACCAGGGTCTGGTACTATTTCAAATTCAACTCTAGTACCACTAGGAACTTTAACGGGAGTAGAGCTTCTTACATCACCATATTTAATATAAATAGTTTGGTGTGGAGTTTGAACTGGAGTTACAGTGTATGTGATTGGTTCCGCATCAGATACAGTAACCTCTAAAGGTTCAGTACCAACTACAGTATAATCTGGATCTACATTTAAATTACCAGCAGTCCAACCTTGATCAGCTTCTACAGTAAATTTAATTTTATCACCAAGATACGCTTCAAATGTAGTTTCAAAAGTTTTACCTTTATAAGTAGCAGTAATCTTTTGATGATGTTTTTGTCTAATACGAATTTTCTTCTTAGCTTTACCAACAGCAGAAGCTTTGAAGATAATATTATCGAAATTAGTAGCACGTACTTTAGTACGATTCAATAAACCTGGTTTGTATCCGGCTTCTGCTTCAATAGTAGCAGATACAGTATCTCTACGTTTGATAATGAAAGGCTCAGTGTGTTTAGTACCCTTATAATCAACTGTAATAGTTTGATGCGGAGATTGATATATCAATACTTGAACATTTTCATTACGTTGAGGGTTAGTTTCAGCAGCAATAGTAAAGTTCTCTTGAATATCTCCTGGACCAGGATGGTCTGAAGTACCAGGGTCATAATTTACTAATCTTGTACTACAATCTGAAGTGTATTTAGTCTTATCTTCTGCAGTAAAAGAATAAGAAGTAGTTTCATCATTAAATCTGATAATATTACCAGGATTAGTAAGATGAACATTGATATCTTGGAGTTGATATTGTTCTACAGTTACCGTATGGATAATAGGATGAGCTTCAGAAGCAGAAATAGTAGTAGAATTAGAAGCTAAATCAATAGCTTCTTTAATTCTACCTACATAATATCCATCGTCGTCAGTAAGAGCTATATAAGATTTATAGTTAAGCACTTTACCAGCTGGGATAGTAAAAGTTTCAGTATGACTCTTACCATCATGCTTAACTGTAATTAATTGATGATCTGATTGAACTATATTTACAGTAAAAGGACTATCAGACTTCACTGGAGGTTTAATTGTTTTATTCCTCATAGTGGATTTGATCCTCCTTATCTTCTATTCTAAATATAACTGTCGTACCAGAGGAAAGGCTTGTATTAAATACTTCACTCCAGATTTTAACCTTATAAGGGTCAGTTACTTTGAATTTATTATTTATGATATCTTTAGTCTTAATTCTTAGACCAGAATCATAGTTATCTCTAAGTGTAATATTAGCTGCAGTATAAGATACATCAGTAAATTCTACTTCTAAATACTTAATATATCTTCCAGCATTATCTTTTTCACGTTTAACGATGATAGATTTAACTGGTTCTAAGTTATTATACTTACCAAGGATATTATAACCAGTTTGGATATCAATATCTCCAGTATCTGTGATCTTTCTAATCTCTTCTACAGGAATATCGATATCTTTACCATGAATTAAAGCATTAGTAGTCTTAGTAAAACCATAAGTATTACCATTTACTGTAGCTTTAAGATCAATATTAACCGGAATATCAGAATAATGATTTAAATCGTATAGAATTTCAAATAACTTAGGTATCGCACCGTTAGTTTCATCAGCCCATGTAGCATGTCTAACTAATAAGTCTTCAGAATCAAATTCTTCAGCTGTAATGGTTTTAGTATACACTACATCTCTACGTTTAGGATATCTGAATTGATGATTGATAGTAATAGTAAGACTATCGAATGGTATTACTCTATCAGGAGTTCTAATAGTGAATAATACATTAAAGCCATTACCGCTAGTGGTATTATCTTCATCATAATAAGCCATTAGAGATAAGATGTAGAACGGTTTACCATCTATATCGAATTGAGCAGATTGCATAGAACCAATTTGTACAGGAGGTCTATCTTGATCTTGTATCCAATTAGCTGCTGGAGTATAATAACCATAGTAAGCAGTTCTAAAGTGCTTACCATACATACGATCATATTCTTTACGACCAGATTTAAGTACCCAGTTAGAAGATACTTCAGCCATAATATCAATATACTTATCAGCAGTATTATTAATGATATCTGCACTGATATTAATATCTTTAGATAAGTGCTCTTCTACAAAACCGGAGATATTTACTTCCTTAGAAGCCTCTAATTGCTCGATTACAGCAGTCAAAGATAAGAAATTGTCGTCTATATAAGGTTTATTGAATACCTGTGCTGAGTGTTCTCCAGTATCGATCCAAATATCGCCTTCTTCAGCGGCATTTGGTCTTAGAAAGGAGACACGTATTTTATTTTGTTTTTTATTGAATAACTTATTAGCAGAATCACTTAATAAGGTAGTCAAATGAGCCAATCCAAAAGCCATGTTATCCTCCTTTCTAATAACGAATAACTGTTACATGTAATTTAATAGGTTCTCCTGTTTTAGAGTGAATATATTGATATATTTCATCGTTTGTAGTCCAATCGTTGATGAAACCTTTTTCACGTTTCAATACATCATGTAAACCATCAAATACTAGTGTATATTTATTATCAATAGAGATAATAATCACTTTAATATATTCAGAATATTTACCAAGAGCTTCGAACCAAATTTCACCCTTAGTATTTACAGCAAACCAGTTAATATTACCATCTAGAATCCAATCATTAGTTAATTGACCATAGTTACCTTGAAGATAACCTAACCAATTACCATCTTTAGAGAATTCTGGAGTGAATACAGTATCGATATCATTCTTATCATCTATAGTAGCAGAAATAGAAAGACTTTGGTCTGATACTTCAAGTTGTTCAATGTTTGCTGAAATAGGAAATTCCTTTTCACTAAGATTATTATGATCTATAGCATAAGAAATCCAGAGGTCACCTGCCTCAGGATCTTCAGGAGGGATTTCACCAAAATGGATTTTATTTTCTTTTTTCTCATGTAGAGTATTGAAGAAATATTCTATACTGCCTATAACAACAGATAGTCTAGCCCCTAATGGGAAAAGAAATTTAAACATTTCAAACCCCTTTCTTAATAAAATATGAAGTTTAATTATAATAATGTTTTCGTGCACAAGAAATACCCCTATCCAATATTGGATAGGGGATAGGTTTTATCTTATTTCTTGGTTACATTGTAATTAGTTTCGATAAAAGTCTTTAATTCATCCTCATCTACATGAAGCAAACCAGTAGAATTTACACGAAGCATAGTACCATTAGTAACTCGTACACCACCAATTTTAGTATCAGTAGCAGCTGGAACAAAAGTAGCTTCCAAAGGTACAACTACCCATTGTCCATCACGATAAACTTTTAATTGTGCCATTAAGTATAGCTCCTTTCTTAACGTTGACGTCTCCAAACGAATGT
>ERZ773196.1307-NODE-1307-length-14064-cov-6.934471_pt1 | contig 14064 bp, 11 predicted proteins | sample MGYA00581009_ERZ773196 | MGnify/ENA primary metagenome ERZ773196 (study PRJEB29015, sample SAMEA2738162) | human oral metagenome | biome: human oral; feature: human-associated habitat; material: saliva | place: China | collected 2243 ... | reverse complement strand
AGGAAGCCGCATAACGGCTACCATTAAACGCGTCCAAGTTTCGGGGCGCAGTTCATCGTGCAGACGGGGCTTCTTCTTTTAACCAGCGCGAGCGCGAAAGGTTGGGGTCCTCCCCTATGCTGGATATAAGCCAGCGCCGGAGCAGGAAGGGCGCCCCACCATGAACCTCAACAAACTCTTAACTGCGCTACGGCAACGCAAAAACACCCCAGCGCACAACCAGCAGGCCGGGCGGCACGAACGCTACACGCACGCCCTCGAACAATTCCTCGACGGGCAGCCCGCCGTACGCCTCAGCGGGGCATACACGCTCGTAAACCTCGCAGACGAATGGCTCGCCGACACCTCTCTCCCCGAGCAGGTACGCCGCGAAGAAGCCCAAGCCATTATCGACGAGCTGACCGGGTGCATCCGCACGCCCTACCCCCTCGCGCAAAAACGGCAGGTCCTAGAAGCAGACGAGGCACCCGAAGGGTACGAAGGCGACTTTACGCGCGATCAGGAGGCACTCCGCGAAGAACAGCTGGTGCGCCGCACGGTCTTCATGGAGTTCAGCCGCCGCCTCGCCGCAGTCGCCGAGAGCCCCGAAAAAGACAAAGCAGAAGACCAGCACGCGGTGCCGCCAATATCGCCCATGTGGGCTGACCTGCGCTTCGACTTTGGCGGCGCGCCCATCTTCTACCCGCTGGGGCAGCTGTACTTTCAGAACGCCGATTTCGCCTCCGCAACCTTCTACGGCCCGGCAGATTTCTTCAACGCAACCTTCCACGGTGACACCAGCTTCTCCGCGGCACAGTTCACCGCTGACGCATCCTTCCACGGCGCGAACTTCAACGACTGGGTGGGGTTCAGCGCCGCACACTTCGCGGGCGCCGCAGAGTTCAGCGGGGCGCATTTTGCGGACGCGGCAAGCTTCGCGACCGTAACCTTCACCGGCGAGGCTGACTTCTCAGACGCGGTCTTTTCAGCTGCGGCTGACTTCGCGGTATCCACTTTCAAATCCGATGCCAACTTCTCACGCCTGAACACCGCAGGCATAGCCAGCTTCGCGGCGGTCACCTTCGACGGAAAGGCAGTATTCACCGCCTCCACGTTCCACGATGAAGCACACTTCGCCGCGTCGGTCTTCAACCGCCCGGCGGTGTTCTCCAAGTCGCTGTTCGGCGGGGCCGCGCGCTTTGCCGGTATAGTGACCAAGCAGTCCGCAATGTTTAGCAACGTGCGCTTTACGGGCGCGGCGGACTTTAGCGGGGCGTCCTTCACACAGTACGAGGATTTTGGTGGGGCACGGTTCGACGGCGACGCCACGTTCAGCCGGGCGTCTTTTATTGCGCTTCCGAGGACGCGCTATGAGATGGACTTCCCGCAGCACGCGAACTTCGGTAACGCGACCTTCGCGCAGGATGCCGACTTTAGTAAGGCGACGTTCACGGCGCATGTCGGCTTCTACAAGGCGACGTTCGCGCGGGAGGTGAGCTTCAACGGGGCGAGCTTTGAGGGCGCCTACTTCGCGGATGCGACGTTCAGTCAGCGGGCAGATTTCAGGCAGACTAGCTTCGCGTGCGTTGAGCCGTCTTTTGGGGGATCGAAGAGTCAACAGCAGAGGGCACGGTTCTCGGCGCAGGCGGATCCGCAGGATTACCTGTTCGAGGCACGCCCGGAGAGCCCGCACGGTTTCAGTTGCGGCGAGGCGGAGCTTCTTAATAGAACGTTCATTCTCCCGCTCGGCGCGGTGCTGTACGACCCGGCCTCCTGGGACGAAGAGAAGCAGGACTACACCCGCATCAGTGAGCCTGCGCAGTAAAACCTAGCTCTCCCCCGCCGTCGGGGAAGCTCCCACACACCATATGCACAGACCCCGCCCGTGCATCCAGCGCTGGCGGGGTCTTTGCTTTCGACCAGGAGCCGCCCAAGCCCAGCAGCTTTACCTTATGCTGAGTATGACCCGGTCCTTTCAACGATGACAGGAGAACTACATGCATCTGGCGCCCAGCACCGCGTGGGCTTGGCTGATAGCTTGCGCAGTCGTCATTCTGCTTTTCCCGCTTGCCGCGCAGTTCGGCAATCTCAAGGGGAAGCTGTCTAGCTTCCGCACCTGGGTTTGGACTATCGCGCTCTTGGGCATTGTCACGGCGGGTTTTATGCCTTTCATCTTTGATCCTGGCATCACCCATTTTGAGGTTCAGCCGTTCATTTTCTTCATCACCGGCACCCTGCTGGGCGTTCTCTTTCTTGGGGAGTTCCACCGGTTAAGCACCAGGAACAAGCAAGAAAACACCCACCGAGTACACGCCGAGCGCCGTACCCGTTACAGCAAGGCAGTTGAGCAGCTGGCGTATCCGAACCCGGCAGTCCGTGCGAGTGCCATCAGCACGCTTGCGGGTCTGGTTGATGAGTGGCTCGCTGACGAGCAGCTCAGCGTTGAGGCGCGGCAGAAGGAGGGGCAGGTCATCGTCAATGCCCTCTGCGCTTATGTTCGTTCGCCGTTCTCGCGGGCGTTCAAGGCAGATGCTTTTGAATCCGATGCGCCGCCCGCTAACTATGCGGGTGATTTCGCTACGGATCTGGCGGCTTTCCGTGGTGAGCAGGATGTTCGCCGCAGCATCTTCGTTGAGATGAGCAAGCGCAGCAGCACCCTGACCGAAAATGAGAAGGGCGAGGTGGCTGTTGTCCCCGGCGCGTGGAGCGGCTTTGAGTTCGATTTCAGCCGGGCACCCATCTTCTATCCTCTCAGCAATCTCACGATTGAGAAAGGTAATTTCCCAAGCTCAAAGTTATACGCTGGTGCGAACTTCAGAAGTACGAGATTCATCAGTGACGCAGACTTCAGCGAGGCAACCTTCATCAGTCACGCGGACTTCAGCGGAACGGAATTCACCAGCGACACGAACTTCTTCAAGGCGAACTTCACCAACAACGCAAACTTTGCTGGTGCGGTCTTCACCAACGATACAGCTTTCAGCTGGGCGAATTTCACTGGCGAAGCGTATTTCAGCGAGGCGACTTTCACCAACAATGCAGACTTCAGCGGGGCGACCTTCACCGGCAACGCGAACTTCGTCGAGGCAACTTTCACCAGCGATGCGAGCTTCATCGGGGCTACCTTCACCAGCAGCGTGGACTTCAGCGGGGCTACCTTCGTCAGCGATGCAAACTTCGGTGGGGTAGACTTTACCCGCCGCGCATACTTCAGCGAGGTAACTTTCATCAACAACGCAGACTTCAGCGGGGTAGCCTTTGCTGGTGACGTGTACTTCGTCGAGGTAACCTTCACCAGCGACGCGAACTTCATCGGGACGACCTTCACCAGCAATGCATACTTCGGCGAGGCAACATTCACCAACAACGCGAACTTCACCGAAGCGGTCTTCATAGGCGCCGCATACTTCAGCGAGGCGACTTTTATCCAGAACGCGCGCTTCAATGAGACGGCTTTCGCGCAGGTCGCGCACTTTAGCCGGGCTACGTTTGAGGGGCTCGCTGGGTTCCATGATGCGGCATTTGAGGCAGGCGCGGAGTTCTATGGCGCGTCCTTTGTGCAGACTGCAGATTTCTGCGATGTGTCTTTCGTGAAGAGCCCGCCGCTCTTCGTTGCTGAAGGTGCTGACTCGGGTGAGGTGCACCGGGCTCGGTTCGCTGCCCTGTCTACCGGTTCGGAGGCTACCGGTCAGGAGGCGCATAACTTCTCGGTGTACGAGGGCAGCCGGCCTATTCCGCTGGGCACAGCCGGGCTGAACGGAGTAGACTACCGCGTCCCGGTCGGTACGGTGCTCTTTGATCCGGCGTCCTGGGATGAACATCGGAAAGAATACATGCGCCTGAGTGAGCCCGCGCAGTAGTATCCAGAGGCCCCGCCACGTGAATGTGTGGTGGGGCCTTTACGCACGTGGTGAACGCCGCCGAGCAGCTGGGCACAAAATAAAAACGGCACGAAAAACCCCGCTGAGTTTGTAGGTTCTAGCGGGGTTATTCGAATCTTATCTACCCGGATTCGTTTATCGCTTTCCAGTGGTATTACGCCATGTCTAAGATAAATAAAACTTAAATTGGGTAGCAAAAATCCGCGGAATGTGTGTCATCTGCTAAAATCAGCAGTGACAACGCAATTCCGCGTTGTCTCCAATTAATAAATTAATTAGAGAGGAGGTGAACTCCTATGGAGAAGGATCACTTCTGGCTCCTCGTTGAACGAGGAAGCTATGTGGCAACCCTATTCCTTGGCCTGGTAGAGACTCTCAAGTTTGCGTCTATCTGTCTCTTCTAGACCACTCTTTGTGGGGCTACTGGTGATGTTGCAACATCGCTGGTAGCTCCACTTTTATTTTATGGTCATTATGTATAAGGACATGCCGTGTACATATAACCGTATATCTAATAATGTAGCGTATTTCTTAAGACATAACAACACGACAACACTAATTACGCCATTGCCATTATTGTATCCACCGCAAGGAACAATATCGCCTATTTTGAGGATTTCCATACCCACCTCGTCTGCTACGGATAGCAGAAGCACTGTCTGTGCATCTCATGCAGGCGAAGCTCTCGTTGATGACCGGGCGCGACTCACACCAAACAGCTTTACCCTATGCTGGAAGGTGAATGTTCCTATCAGAGAGGACAGGATAATCTCGTGCCCAACAATAACCCATCACCCATTCCAGAAAGCCAAGTAATCTCAAAAGCTCAGGAGGAGCCTTGGTATATCCGGCACTTTATTAAGCTCCTCATTGGCTTTGGCCTGGGCGGCGGCGCGGTTGCACTCATTCTGCCTTGGGTTCTCTGGTTGCACTGCGGCATGAGCTCTGGCAGTTCAGATCAGCTGCGCCTGCATCTTCTGTACGTCACTGGCGGCATTATTGCGGTTCTGACTCTTCTGCAGACTAATTGGAAGAATCAGGGTGACCGCCTCAAAATTGATGCCGATATCAAGAAGAATGAGCAGGACGCGGAGAAGAACGAACGTGACCATATCCGCCAGGTTCATGCAGAGCGCCGTAGCCGTTACACCAAAGCTGTAGAGCAACTAGCTAATGAAAAGGCAGCTGTTCGTCTAGGCGGTATCTACACCCTTGTAGGTTTAGTCGATGAGTGGCTTGCAGACAACGCCCTCGGCCCAGAAGAACAGCAAAAAGAAGGGCAGGTTATTATCAATAACCTCTGCTCTTACATTCGTTCACCCTTCACCCTGGCATTAAAAGCAGAGATGCTTGAGGGCGATTCAGAGCCTGATAACTATGAAGGAGATTTCTCCAAAGATCAGGCCGCATTTCACGAAGAACAGGATGTACGCCGCACTGTCTTTGTTGAGATGAGCAAGCGCAGTAGTACCTTCACCAAGAATGATAAGGGTGAAATAATCGAAACCGTTCCAGGAATCTGGAGTGACTTTGATTTCGATTTCAGCCGAGCTCCCATTTTCTATTCTCTCAGTAGCCTCACGATTGAGAAAGGTAATTTTTCTTCTGCCAAGTTCTACAGCAACACAGCCTTCATCTGGGCGACCTTCACCCAAACCGCGGACTTCATCTGGGCGACCTTCACCCAAAACGCAGAGTTCACCGGGGCAAAATTCACCCAAAACGCGAACTTCACCGGGGCAAAATTCACCCAAAACGCAGACTTCACCGGGGCAAAATTCACCCAAAACGCGAACTTCAGCGGGGCGACCTTCACCCAAAACGCAGAGTTCACCGGGGCAAAATTTACCCAAAACGCGAACTTCACCGGGGCAAAATTCACCCAAAACGCGGACTTTTACGTAACGGCCTTCACCCAAAACGCGGACTTCACCTGGGCGACTTTCACCCAAAACGCAAACTTCAGCAACACGGAGTTCGCAGGAGCCGCTGAGTTCGACAACGCAAAGTTCACCAAAAACGCAACTTTCCGGGGAGCGAAGTTCATCGGCAAAACAAGCTTCGAGGAGGCATATTTCGAAAAGTATGCACCCACATTTGCAGATGACACCGGTCCTACCCAGTTCTCTGCTCAGGTGGATCCACAGGATTACCTGTTCAAGGTGCACCCGGAGAGCCCGCACGGCTTCAGCTGTGGCAATGCGAAACTTCTTAACAGAACGTTCATTCTCCCTCGCGGAGCCATACTCTTCAACCCGGATTCCTGGGACGAGGAGAAGCAGGAGTACACCCGCATCAGTGAGCCTGCGAAGTAAGATTTGAAGGCCTCACTATACCTTCTGCACAGTGGGGCCTTTGGTTTTGACCGGGCACAACCCATGGCACGCAGATTTACCTTATGCTGAAAAGTGAGTAGCCCTATCAGCGAAGGCAGGAGATAGAAGCATGAATAAACCAAACGAGACCTTCAAAGGACCTTCCCAACGTCATAGCTGGTGGAGCAGAAACTGGTTTTATACAGCTCTTATCTCGATAGCTATTATCGGATCTTTCTGCGCTTTCTGCCTGCCCCTGCTCATCTCAGAACCGTTCAGACCTGGTGATAGTGTAGCGACGCTCCGTCAGGCCATTTTGGCAGCTACTGGTGGTGTTCTCGCAATGCTTACCCTTTGGGAAAACCGACGCAAGAATTTGCAAGAAAAAGATAAAAACGACCTCGATCATACCCGACAAGTCAAAGCTGAACGTCGCAGTCGTTACGCCAAAGCAATTGAACAGCTAGCTCATGAAAAAGGAACTATTCGTATTGGTGGCGTATATACATTAGTTAAATTAGTCGACGAATGGATGAGTGACAAAAAAACAGTATCTGATGCAACAGAACGCAAAGAAGAAGGGCAAGTCATAATTAATAACCTATGCTCTTATCTCCGCTCCCCTTACACGCTTGCAGATTATAAAGAAATTCTAGATAATTCAGAAAAAGAAAGCGAATATGATGGAGATTTTCGTAAAGACAGGGCGGAATATAGAGAAGAACAAGAAGTTCGAATGACAATCCTTGAAGAAATTAGGGCAAGACTCTCCTCTAAGGGACCAGCACCCCACAAAGATATCCAAGAACTACTGCCGGGCTCTTGGTCAGAATTTAATTTTAATTTCTTGGATGCAAATTTTTTCTACCTTGCAGATTTTTCTGACTGCGTATTCAATGCTTCAACTAATTTCTCTAAGGCTACATTTGAGGAATATGCAAATTTTTCAGGGACTCAATTCTTTCAAAAATCAACCTTTGGAATGACAGTCTTTAAAGAAGAAGCAGATTTTTCCGAAACACTTTTCAATGAATACACAGTATTTAACCTGGCACAGTTTTTAAAGATTTCTAATTTCTCGCATGCAGTGTTCTCCAAACAAGCAAACTTGGGACTGGTATTGTTTGCAGGAGAATCAATTTTCAATAATGCAAAATTCAAAAACGAGACGACCTTCACCTTCTCGTTCTTTGGCGAAAAAACTAGTTTCATTAACTGTAATTTCAAGGGTGAATCGTATTTCAATGAAAGCAAGTTCGCCAGAAAATCATCTTTTGCCGAATCCACATTTACGGGGATTACTAGTTTCAGCGACATTCAGACAATAGATAATATCGAATTCTCTGCTGCAAAATTTTCATTGGAATCAATAATATTCCCTGACACTTTTGAAATTGCAGGTATCAGCCCTAGTAAAATTGAAACTGAGGAGATTACCGTAGCTGATGGCAGGGTCTTCACTATTCCGGTGGGTTGTGAGCTTTTCGACCCAGAGCCTTTGCCCGCTCCCAAACCGAAAGAGAAGCCCACTGAATAAGGCTCATCTCTATAAGGCCCCGCCAGCCCGTGCCGGCGGGGCCTTTGCGCGCCCGCGGTATAGCATCCCTCAGCGAATGCATCCGCCTATCATAGAGCTGCCCCGAGCGGGGGCTTCGTTTATATCTGACAGCAACCCATGTCAGACAGTTTTGCATTATGCTAAAAGGTGACCATTCCTCTCAGAGAAGACAGGAGAAACAAACATGCCAGAAAACGTCTCACCGCCGTCTCCCAACGGCCAGAACCAAGAAGACAAAAAACCACGTTTTAACTTATATACGTGGCTTTTTGATAACCCCGAACGCTTCTTCTGGGTCATTATTTCACTTGGCATCCTAGGAGGTTTAGCCGCTCTTGTGGTGCCAAATTGTATTGACTGGCAAATTTCAAGCAATAATTCTGCTGAGCCTAAGGCAGATGAGATTAGACAGAAATCTATCTCTGATTTACGCCTACATATCCTCTATATCACGGGTGGAATCATTGCGATTCTGACTCTTCTGCAGAATAGCTGGAAAAATCAAATCGACCGCCGAAAAATTGAGGATGACATCCAGAAGAACAAGAATGATTACAACCGTCAAGTACGCGCAGAACGCCGCAGCCGATACACCAAAGCCGTAGAACAGCTTGCTAGCGATAAAGCTACCGTCCGTCTCGGCGGTGTTTACACCCTAGTGGGTCTTGTCGATGAATGGCTTGCTGACAATAACTTCAAACAAGAAGAATCTCAAAAAGAAAGTCCACAGGAGGAAGCTCAAGTTATCATCAATAACCTCTGTGCTTATATCCGTTCAATACCAAGTGGAATAACCAATATAGCCCTTGAGTCCGGTTTTTCCTCTTCGGATGAAGCAAAAATACGCCAAACAATTTTTAGTGAAATGAGTAGTAGATTAAACCCAGAAAAATACCAAAAATCATCGTGGGCAAATTTTGAATTCGACTTTTCAGATTCCCCTATTTTTTACCCATTGGATGACAAAATATTTATGAATGCAAACTTTCAGAAGTCACATTTTTATGAAACGGCCTCTTTTTCTAGAAGTAAATTTTATGGAACTACAATTTTCAATAAATCAGACTTTTATATTCGCTCAAAGTTTAACAAATCCGAGTTTCATGGACCAGTTCACTTTACCTCAGTCAGGCTCAGCATACCCCCTACCACCAATGCAGAATGGCAAAACATGAAAAAGAATTTGAAGGATGCATTCAATTATGCATCAGTCCCAAGAAACACCAAATCAATACATCGTACGTCAGATTTTTCGGGGACAATATTCAAAGAAGAAGTAAACTTTGATAAAGTTTACTTCTACGAAAGAGCATCATTTGAAGAATCCAATTTTATTCATAAGCCAAATTTTGATTCATCATTTTTTACCTGCAAAGAGCAATCTAAATTTTCAACACTTTCAAAAAATATCCAACTTGGCGCAGTAGAAATGGTTGATAAATCTGGAGTAAACTGCACGCTTGAAATACCTATTGGTTCTTATCTATTTGACCCACAGTCATGGAATTCTAAAGAAGAAAAATATACTCATACTAGTAAATCAGACAACGTCATAAAGAGTTCTATAAAAAGCCCAGAAGAATCTACTGAATAGAACTCACCTTTAAAGGCCCCGCCGGCCCCACGTCGGCGGGGCCTTTGCGTACCCTCGCACGCCCCGGTCCGGTAGTGGCAGCCCCAGGCGGCGAGCGCATCCGCCCGTCACAGCACCGCTCAAGGAACCACCCCCAAACACCCGCCAGCGCCCAACCATCCACCACCCCACCGATACACTAGAACCATGTACCGAATCATGACTGTCTGCACCGGCAACATCTGCCGCTCCCCCGTCGGCGAATACCTCATCCGCCAGCACGCCCAAGAAGCCGGCGTGCCCGTCACCGTCACCTCCAGCGGCATCAGCAACGAAGAAGAAGGCAACCGCATCGACCCGCGCGCCGCCGCGCAGCTCACCACCCGCGGTATCGACCCGTCCGCGCACCGCGCCAGCGTCTTCACCGTCGAGGACTTCGACCGCAACGACCTCATCCTCGCCATGGACGCACCCCACTACCTGCGCCTCAAAGCCCTCGCCCGCAATGACGAGGACAAAGCAAAGATCCGCATGATGCGCAGCTTCGACCCGAAGGTCACCACCACCCACCTGGACCAGCTCGGCATCTACGACCCCTGGTACGGCAGCGAACGCGACTTCGTGTACACCACCGACCTCATTGACGCCGCCGCACGCGGCCTCATCAACCACCTCAAGCAGGAAGGCGACGCGCAGTGAGTCAGCGTATTCCCCTGAACCAGAACCGCCGCGTCACCGGCACCACCGAAATCCTGGAGCTCTGCAAAGACATGCTGCGCCTGGAGCACGGCATCGGCAACGACTTCGACATGGACACCGCCGAATTCACCGAATTCCGTGCGCAGTTCCTTGCCGACTTCGCGCAGATCCCGCTGATCATCGGCATTGACGGCCGCAGCGGCACCGGCAAAACCAGCCTCGCCGCGCAGCTTGAGCAGGAGCTCACCGCCGCCGGCCACAGCGTGCACGTGCTGCACCTGGACGACTTCTACCCCGGCTGGGACGGCCTCTTCGACGGCGTGGAGGCGTGGGACGCGCTCTCCGTGCAGCTGACCGAAGGTATTGCCGGGACCTACACCCCGTGGGATTGGGAGGCGGGCGCCCCCGGTGAGGTGCGCACCGTCGACCCGGCGGTTACGCAGGTCATCATCTGTGAGGGTGTCGGCGCGATTGCGGGCGCCTGCGAGGTGCGTATTCTCGCCACCGCCCCCGACGAGGTGCGTTACGAACGCGCCATGGCTCGTGACGGTGACACGTTCCGCCCGCACTGGGAACGCTGGGCGGAGCAGGAGGAGGCGCTGCTCGCCGAAATCCCGGAGGACTACGCGACCGTGGACTTCATCTACGACAGCGCGGCGCAGTAGCAGCCGCCTACAAGACAGTAGGGCCCAATGCTTTGTGTGTCTCGAAGCATTGGGCCCTACAGCTATTCAGAGGCTGTTTTATTCAGGCGCTGTTTTACTTAGGCATGGGAGCCGGGCTGGCGGATTCCATGCGGTCTTTATCCCAGTAGGTTGAGCTGTTGTCCGGCGCGTGAGTGGAGGCTGTGCCGTCTTTGCCGTTACCCGGGTTGTTGTTAGAAAGCACAGCAAGGATTACGAGCAAGACGCAAGCTATGAGCAGCAGGACGCATAGCAAATATTTGTAATAGTGTTTGCGCATCTGAGGTGCTCCCTCCGGTCGTACCGCGTGGTATGACCAGCGTAAGTTATGCAGTTGGAGCGAGCAATGCTTCTCAAGAATATTTCTCAAATATCTCTTCAGTGCTGGGGGTGCTGAGCGGCAGGCACAAACCGCTCAGGGGGCGGTGTTATCTCTCCAACGGGGCGTGGATAACACCATCCTTTTGCCCCAGCATGCGTTGGGTGCAGCCACGTTTTCCGGAAGCGCCCTCAGGGTGTCGCACAGACGCTCTCCGCAGCGAAGCAAGGAGAGGCGGAGCGTCTGTGCGACGGGTGCCCCTGCGTAGGCGCGGAGGAAATATGTGGCGCACCCTCCCCCTGCCCCTGTAGGAGCGTGGATAACGCCGTCCCTTATGCGTACCTTCTTCCCTTCAGAATCGAAAAAATGTCAAACATTTAACTTACGAAGCCACACCCAATTCTGCTACCGTGAGAAAGTTGTGCTTCTAGCCTGTGCAAACTCACCCCGGAGCGGTACCGCCGCATCCACGTCTTGTAGAGCCGCAGGCGCCGTTGCACGCGCATCACGCAGAAAGAAAAACTAAGACTAATGTCTTCGAAGTCGGTTAAGACCTCCTTCGGGCTATCGCCCCTTTTCATTGTTGTTTTGGCGTTGCTGACTGCTATCGCACCGCTGGCCACGGACATGTACCTGGCGGCGCTGCCTGCAGTCGCTGAGAACCTGAACACCACCAGCACGAACGCGTCACTGACGTTGAGCGCATTCATGGTCGGTATGGCGCTCGGCCAGCTGGTCGTGGGTCCGCTGTCGGATAAGACAGGCCGCCGCAAGCCGCTGCTGTTCGGTGTGGTCATCTGCTTTATTGCGACGGTGGCGTGTGGTTTCGCGCCGAATATTGAGCTGCTGATTTTTGCGCGTTTCATGATGGGTTTCGCCGGTTCGATTGGTGCGGTGCTGGCGCGTTCCATCGTGGCTGATACGACTCAGGGCCTGGCGACGGCTAAGCTCATGGGCGTCATGATGATGATTAACGGCTTCGCGCCGGTGCTTGCGCCGCTCTTTGGTGGTTGGGTGCTGTCGTGGGGTAATTGGCGCGATATTTTCCATGTGCTCAGCGTCATCACCGCGGTCATGATGCTCGGCGTGATCTTCGTGATCAAGGAGACCCTGCCGGTGGAGGAACGCTACCAGGGCACCGCCCTGAGCGTGTACTCGGAGCTGCCGAAGGTCTTCAAGATTCGCCGCTACCTGGGTTTCATGCTGACGATGTGCTTCGCGTTTGGTGCGCTGTTCTCGTACATTTCCGGTTCGACGTTTGTGTTGCAGAAGATTCTGGGTTTGTCCGAAACCCAGTTCACGATTGTGTTCGGTATGAACTCGATTGGTATTGTGCTGTTCAGTGCGATTGCGACGAAGCTGGTGGGTCGTGTGGCGCAGCGCCGTATTGTGAATGTCGGCGTGGTTAGCCTGCTGGTGGTGTCTTCGCTGCTGATGGTTAGCTTCCTTGTCGGTATTTCGCTGGTGCCGACGCTGGTTCTGCTGTTCCTGCTGACCAGCTCGTGCGGTCTGATTTTTGGTAATGCTTCGGCGTTGGCGTTGAACGAGGCGCGCCACATGGCGGGTAGTGCTTCGGCGGTGATGGGTACGGTTCAGGCGATGCTGGGTGCGTTGGCGGCGCCGCTGGTGTCGTTTGCCGGTGAGCATGAGTACCTGCCGATGGGCTTCTCCATTCTGGGTTTCGCGGTCCTGACGGCGCTGGTGCTGTGGACGACGCCGCGTAAGGATTCGGACTACTCGGCGGACGGTCTGAGCCACGGCGCTGGTAAGGGTCACGGCGCCCCGGCGGCGGGCCACTAGCCGTTCATAAATACATATCTGTACGCATGCCCAGAAGGGGCGGTGTTATCCGTAAGCGACATCAGGGTGTCCGAAGCGAAGCGAGGACGGGTGCCCCTGTAGGAGCGTGGATAGCACCGCCCCTTCTGCGTGCCTCGCGTATCTGCCCCTGTAGGAACGAGGGCGAGTACCGTCATCCCGCGCTGGTTCTGGATGCGAACGTACAATAAAACTATGTCTAGTACCGTAATTCTTCTGAACGAGCAGAACCCGCAGGGCATCTTCGTTGACCCGTCCGTGCCCCTCATCAGCGTTGATGATCAGGGCTTCACCCGCGGCGACGGCGTCTTCGAGACCATGCTGTCCGTCAACCGCCGCGTGCGTAAGCTCGGCATGCACCTGTCCCGCCTCGAATCGTCGGCGCGCATGCTGGATTTGCCCGACCCGGAACCTGAGATTCTGCGTTCGGCGGTGGAGCGTCTCATGCGTGAGGCGACCGCCGGTGCCGAGACTGCGCTGGGCGAAGAGCATATCGTGAAGATTATTATTTCGCGCGGCCCCACCCAGGCGGTGACCTCCATGCAGCCGGGCCCGTACACGCTGATTATGGCGTCGCCGGTGCCCGCCTCTATCGTGAAGCGCCGCACCGAGGGTGTGAAGGCGATGCTGCTGCCGCGCGGCCACGAGCCGATGGATAACAGCGCCTACCCGTGGCTGCTGGCGGGCGCGAAGACCCTCTCTTACGCGGTGAACATGGCGGTTCTGCGGTATGTGCAGGAGCGAGGCGCGGATGACGCTATCTTCATTACCGATGAGCGTCGTGTGCTGGAGGGCGCCACCTCTTCGGTGCTGGTCGCGAAGATTGAGGACGGCAAGAAGGTGCTGTACACGCCTGAGCCGAGCCACGGCATCCTTCCCGGTACCACGCAGGGTGCGGTGTTCGAGGCGGCACGCCAGGCTGGTTGGGAGCTGGGCTTCGGCCCGCTCTACCCGCAGGATTTGTTCGAGTCGGACGGCGTGTGGTTGGCGTCGTCGGTGCGTCTGATTGCGCCGGTGACTCACCTGAACGGTACGGCGCTGGCGCATGACCCGGAGCTGACTGCTACATTGCTGAACTACCTGGCGCAGCAGAGCTAAACGCATACGAGAAGGGACGGTATTATCCGAGCGAGGATAATGCCGTCCCTTTGTGCTGTCTGAGGTCAAGGACAGGAGGTGCCTGTATCTTCCTGAAGCGACATCAGGGTGCCCGAAGCGAAGCGAGGGCGGGTGCCCCTG
>ERZ773196.1303-NODE-1303-length-14118-cov-4.677025_pt1 | contig 14118 bp, 8 predicted proteins | sample MGYA00581009_ERZ773196 | MGnify/ENA primary metagenome ERZ773196 (study PRJEB29015, sample SAMEA2738162) | human oral metagenome | biome: human oral; feature: human-associated habitat; material: saliva | place: China | collected 2243 ... | reverse complement strand
GGTACTTGTAGATGTCGGTACCGTCGTTGCCCTTACCATCGTCGTTGTACGGCCACGCATACGAGATAGCCGCATTAACCAGAGTAGAGTTATCGACCTTGCCGCTGTGCGACTTGCACTTATCAGCAGCAGCCACAACCGAGCTGTTGTTCGCACCGGTGAGAGCACTACCCGACTGAGCGAGGATCGAATCAGCCAAAGACTTATTCTTCTCCCAGCCGCCCATCTTCGAGAACCAGGTACCGGCAGCGCTCTCACGAGAACCGAGCGTTCCGTCGTTGATACCTTCCCACTTCGTGAGGAAGTACGAGGTCGACGCAGAGACGCTACCGCCCTCAGAGTTATCGATGAGAGCCTTCACTTGAGCAACACGAGTCGGATCATCCTTCGAGATCATGAACCCGAGCTGGGTTTCCAACGTTGACCACGGCTTACCGATCGATGCCGCGTACTCAGTAAGCAGTGCGTTACGACCGTTCGTCCACTGGCCCAAACCAATGCCCATAAGATCAATAGCCGGGAAACGCGCAGAATACGCTGGATCCACTTGCGAGATCTTGAAGCCCTTCGACTCTGCATCCTTCTTACGAGGACCGATCGTGAACTTCTCGTCGAAAATGGTTTCAACACCCGTGGGATCGATACCCGACTCATGAGACCAGTTACCAAGAACACCTGAGATATTCTCATCCGACATACCCCATGCAGACAACACAGAGTAAACAGTCTTAGCGTTCTCTTCGGTTTTAGCAGACACATCAGCAACAGCGTCATCCGCTGCCTTCGTTGCCTTATCTACCGCAACAGTACATGGCTCGATCACACCATCACTACGAGCGATCATCTCGCCATCTCGCACTACTGCGACACCGCCTGCAACAACAGCAATTGCACCAACAGCCGTTGCGGCAAACGTAGCAATGGTTGCAGTCGCAGCCGACACAGCACCACCCATTGCGCTTGCAACAGCCGCACCAGCGCTCGTAAAGAAACCAACGACGGCCTTCGCGGCTGCAACAATAGCTCCAACGATCGCTGAGAACAGCGACTGAGCTGCTGCCATAATCGACATCATGAGCATCTTGAGCCAATTCAGGAAGATCGTCAGCGCAGCCGCTTGGGCTGCAATAGGCGCACCAGCACCGACAGCCGCACCAGTAGCAGCTTTACTGGCACCGTTTCGGATACCGTCACCTGGCTGGCCACCTGGTTCAGATCCACCAGGGCCCATAACATCGGTGCCATTCACGCCCATACCAACACCGTCGATACCATCGTTGCGAGGCGCTTCGTTAATCGACTGAGGCTGAACCGGCTGTGTCTGAGCTGGCTGAATACCACCTGCCCCGCCATCAAGCGGCGGAAGCTTAGAAACAGTCATTACTTATCCTTTCGTTCCTTCATCTCATTATCCGATGTTATTTACTCAACTCAGTAAAGAGTCAGCACATTCCCACTTACGTTCTGAGAGGTGTTTGTACGAACATTACGCAGCTCAATCTCCAGGTTAAGCAGATCGTTGTATGACGTGACCTGATACTCCTTCTTGTGATCGTAATAGGTTTGCCACGCATTGATCAGGTTGCTTCGTAGATCTAGCAGAGGCTTCATGAACGTGTCACGGTTCGTGTACGACGTGAGCGGCGTGCCATTGTTCAGCGTGAACTCCACCTTCTCCCAATCCGGCGAACCGGCAGAAAGAGAAGCTTGCGACTTCATAAAGTCAACGTAGCTCATACCCTCAGGCACAACCTGATCCAAGTAACCCTCGTTCACACTGCCATGTCGCCAGTCGAAATCATAACCACCAGGCACGACAGTCTTGGAGGACAGAAACAGCGTCGACTTGCCGTCTTTAGCGCTCTTCGCATCTTGACCCGTCACGCGATCTCCCGCAATAACATCAGGCTCATCAGGCTCATTGGGTTTCAATATCGTGCCACGATCATTCACAGAAGCCGTAGCGATCTGCGAGTCGTACTGATCGATCTTAGCTAGATCAGCCTGCATCCGAAGCAACTGACCATCCATCTGATCACGTAGCTTCTGCTCAGCACCACGAGTCACCGTCTCGTGATAGACGCTTCCAGCATCAAACTCGGAACCAGCTGTGCCCAGGTTTGTCTCGATCGCGCCAGAGGCCACAGGGTTGAAAGCGATACGCATCTGGTCATACCGCTGGAAAGACTTATCTCCAGCATTAGGACCCGTCTTCGACGAGGACGACGAACCCCCCGACTGAGCGGACTCATCAGCCGCACCTTCACCATCTTTATACGAGATCTCTCGATTAATACGAATGGTCATATTGAGAATTTGGAGACCGAACTTATCAGGATCATCCAAGACAACACCCATGTACTTGGAGTTATTACCAAAGGCGACGTATCGGGCTGTAATAGGCTTACCCTTCAAGGTGTGATGATGCAGTTCGGTATCCGTGCCCGTCAGAAACACCTGGTAGTCATCTGCGCTCGACGGCAGCAGCGTCTCATCACTGGTACTCAGAAGCACCATCGTCCGAGTCTTCGACGGATCGATGTAGACACCTACCACCTTACCGTCCACTTGCGTACGAGACGTGGTGAAAGACTGGGTATACAACGCAGTCGCGCTGAGTTTCTCCTGACCATTGGCATACGACGATACGCCGGCACCGGTAAACAACGCTGCACCCGTCAGGCTAAACACAGCAACAGCCACACCGAACCGTTCGATCGCATGATGTGAATCAAATTTAAAACGAGACTGAAATGTCTTGAACTTTTCAGCGAAACCAGGAGATGCTTCTCCTTCCACGACTGCTGCGCCATTACCATCATGGTAGTCATCAACCGACGCCTCATGAGCCGTTTGCCCACCTTTACCAAACTTCCATGCCATAACAGATTTATCCTTTCATCCTCTTATATGTATTCATCCGGGGCTGCATATGTGATATGTGGATAGCAACAGCCGGAGCCGGATGAACCGGCCCCGGCTGTCACAGTGACCATTCGACCATTGTCGCGTTGTACGTACTATTAGGGCCACATGGTCAGAAAATAAGGCAGGATCATACCCCCGCCAAGCTGCTCAATGGTGTCCTTACCGCCCTGGGCGATATCAAAGATAAACGTACCGCCACCAGCCACAGCAGCGCCTCCCGCGATGAAAAGCACCGCGATTGTGAACCACGAAGTCTGTGCGGCGGACTGGCTATTCCCCAACTTACCGAAGAACTTGTATACGGCCCAACCAACGGCACAAGTACCGAACAGAACAATTAGCGCGCCAATAACGAGCTTGGCAAAAACTGTCGCGTTGGTGATTGCGGATAGAAGATCCCACTTTGCAAAAAGGGGGTTATCCGCGATCTCAAACAGTACACGATTCGCCTGGGTATTGAGAACATCCAGCGCCTGAGTGGTGAGAATATCGAGAGACATACAGTCCCTCCTTCCTTGAGTAGTTGTACATATACATCTAATGGTCTGAGCACAACTATGTTAGATGCATACCCATGACCTAAATACATACTACACAAGTCTCACGCTTCAAGCAACCGAAACGCCCTCGATCACACTGGAAAACCAGCATAATCGAGGGCGTTGTAAGTGCCTCATAAGCACTCAGTCGCTCACATAGCCCCACCAGCAAGTGGTGTCGATGGTAGTGATGGACCGCCAGAACTCTTCGGAGCCTTCGCTGTCTTACCAGAAGACTTCACAGAAGTACCTGTCTTACCGGCCGTAGTCGTAGCCGTCGACGTTGTAGCCGAGCCTCGCTGGATAGAACCACGAGACGGGGCCTGAGGCCGCGAAGTCGATGGCGCAGAGGTCGGTGCCTGCTGAGGCTGGGGCCGAACCGTCGACTGAGGTTTCGGAGCAGACTGTGCAGACTGTGCTCGCTGAACCGGAGCCTGACGCTGACCACCCACAACACCGCGCTGTGGCGTCTGAGACTGTGGTTGAGACTGCTGCTGGTTCGTCTGGCGTGTCGACTGAACAGACTGCACAGAGCGCGGGGCTTCCGCCGCCTGACGGTGAGCCTTCGCCTCCTGACCCTTCGTCTGCACGTTCTGGACATCACCCAAAGCCTTCTGACCATCCTGAGCAGCACCAGCCACGTCGCCAGCGTACGCCTTAGCAGCAGCCTTACCGCCGTGCCACGCGGCCTTCACACCCGATGTTGCCTGATCGACACGAGCCTTGTCAGCCTTGTCGTGGGCATCCATCGTCGACTGAATCGAGTTGGTCGTCTCGCTCATGGCATCATCCGAATTGTTCACAACCGTGCTCGAAGAAGTCACGTCATCCCCGCTGTAAGACTCAGACGATGCAGACGGTTCAGACAGACCACCGCGAGCCTCAACCTCACGAGCAATCTGACGATCCGACTCAGAGGTCGCCAACGCATTGGAGCTGTCGTTGTCGTTCGTAATGTCGTTGTTGACATTGGGATTAACGCCACCAGATCCATCGCTGAGCAGCAAACCGCCGCCACCGCCACCAGGAGCACCAGGACCGACCTCATCAGGGCCAGGACCATCAGTGCCGTTGATCGACAACATCGATCCACCGCCCATACCGGGACCACCATTACCGTTACCATCCATGATGCCGCCAGAACCAGTCGTAAGACCGCTCGACACACCGCCGCGTCCCGAGCCAGAACCCAGACCACCACGACCGCTCATCAGACGGTTAGCAGCAGCAGAGCCAGCACCTGCACCAATACCACTAGCCAGAGCTGGCATGAGCTTTCCGCCACCAACGGGAGGAGCAACATTCGTATCAAGGAACTTATCCACAATCTTCGTAACAGCCTCATTAAGAGCCTTCACGAACGCGCCCCTGAAATGCATCATCTTCCACGTCAGAATCAGCAGTAGCACAGTGGAGACTAGCGACGTGAAGAGCGTGACATTACCGCTGTTCTTCAGGTAGGTACCAAATCCACCTAGGCTGTTGAACATGTGTTCCAGACCACCTTCAAAAATGCTCGGGATCGACAGGATAATCTCCTGAACGAGACGGTAGATGAACATCGTCCCAATGATCTCAGTAATCATTGTGAAAGTGTAGATAACAACCTTGGCAATACCAGCAAGAGATCCCAACGTCGCAAACGGGACAGCCGTGATAATGCGCATGGAATTCTTAATTGCACCCGTGAGCATACCGAACGCATAACCCAGACCAAGCACGATGAAGCACAGCAGAGTCGTAGCGCCGTTCACCCAGTACAGCCAGTTCACACCGGCAGAACCGACCAGGTTCACCGAGTTATGGTACTCACGAGTCGCAGAAGACACGGCCTTATCCGACGAATACACCGTCAACGAGCTCTTACCGAACCATGTATTCAAGTAGTTGTACATCGACAATGCGGATAGGTTAGCTTTCCTGAATCCCTTATCGGCTGTGTTGGTAGACATCACCCAGTCACCTGCGTATTCACCACCAGCACCTGTTGTAAACGTAACCACACCGCCCTTCGTGGTATCGGCCTTAAGACCGGAACCCTCAGCAACCTTCAAAACAGGATTCTGCGAAGCCTTAGTCTCCGAGCAACTAGACTTACCGTCAGCCTTTGTCGAACCGTCTGCCTGAACATTGAACCACGTTGTTGCACAGGTCTTGGCCTTCTCATTACCATCAGATGCCAACTGACTAATCCGACCTTTAGCCGCCGTTTCGAAGTCAGATGCCTGGTACGACTGAGAATTCGTGTAGCGCAACAACATGCCCATGGCCGCAACATACGTATGCTGAGGCAGACCACCGTCGGCAGACGTATCTGCTTCCATCGCTGCTGTAGAGATAGAACCAAGATCCGACACATTGATATTGGCCACATCCTTAAAAGCGCCCTTATTCGCCAACTTGTTAATGGCCACAGTAGTCTGACGCAGCTTGTTCACAGATTCACCGGTAGGAGCCTGCTTCGACGAATCCCACTGGAGCGTGGCACCATCTGGTACAGCAAGGCGATTCGCCTTCGCCCAACCCTCAAAGTCTGCAAACGTGGAAATCACAACGCGCGTCGCACCCATACCGGCGCCCGCCGTCGCATCCTTCATCACAGACAACGACGCCGTGTACATCGATCCGATGAGAGGAAGACCCACACCAAGGAACAGCATACGGACCACAAGCTTCTTCAAACCACTCAGCGCACTACCCTTCTTCCACATCAGCGACGAGAAGATGAACACAGTGATAAACAGCGGAACAAGCACAGTCCACGACAGGTTCACAAGCGCCTGATACCACCCGCTGAACCATGTATCGAGACTCTTCATCCATTCGGGCACACCCTGACCGCCGGTCATGCCATTAGCCATTTCCATGCTCGACGCAGAGATAGCAGAGAAGAACAGCTTAAACGGGTTGAGGGTTTCGAGAATCCAGATGACAGCAGAGAAAATAGTGTCAATACCACCGGCAAGCATGTACAGCAACGCCATAATGGACCCAAACAGCATGTTCTGGAGATGGAGTCCCAGACCAGTCGACGTGGAATCAAGACCCAACGCATTCAACAGCGAGCCATACTGCGCATATACGAGAACACCGCTATACACAGAGTTTGCACTGCTCGATCCATTGTCACGAACCTTCAATGAATCGTAACCAACCGTATTAGATGCGCCGGTCGTAGCAGAAGTCAACCAACCAGAGATACTGGAAACATCGCCATCCCCGTAACCTAGCAAAGCACCACCTTCGCTGGCGTTTTGGGCGATCTTATCCCAGCCTTCGTCCGCTGAGAGGCCGCTACTGTCACCAGGCTTAGTTGCCTCAGAGAAATACGCAGTAACGTTCGACGACAGAGTATAAAAATCATACTTATCAGTCTTTTCGTTATCAGCGTAAGCGCTCCCACCAATCATGGTGAGGCCAAAGACAGCGATAAGAATCGCTGCAACAAATGACAACACACGGGTTGCGCCTCGATAAATGCGAACACGATTCGTCTGCATTGATGGGCCCTCCTCCTTCTTGTTCCTCTTAGCTGTTCCGTTACGCTTCACGTGACACCGTTCCCTTCTACTTTCTTTAATCCCTTTACTCATCACTTCTGTTGACCTCGATGAGATCGCTTGGACATCACAGATCCCCTGTGGCGACCGGGAGCAACGCTCCCATCGTACGCAACACCACGCACCTGAGCATTAACACCAAGCGCAAGATCACGCTTGAAAACAACGTTCACCGTCCCTCGTCGCAAGAATGTGAGACCCTCCCCTCGACGGGTAATAACCTTCTTCATGTCGACAGGGATCTGCTTCGCGAGTTTCTTCTCATACACAGAAACCAGGTTGTCGCTCATAGCCCCAAGAGCCGTCCAATCAGCCTCGTCGAAATGATTAAAATCAGAATCCTCCAACATCGCCTTGATACCGTTGTAACACAGAGCGACACGAGCGTTACGCCGAAAAAGACGCTGGAACTGCTCGGTCATGTACGGCTTCACACCTTTATCAATGAGCTCAGCTCCGTGAATGATGAGAGTGTCACCTTCACCCAAGGTAGAAGCTGCGAACGCCAGCACATTAACCAACTGAGCCATAGCAATACCCTCCCCACGATCCACCAGAGCTGAGAAGTCATAGATGACACGACGAGCATTCTTAGCTCCGTCAATGACATCGTTCGTGATGACGTTGAACAGGTCACCGTTTGCACTCAGCATGGACTTGAAGACAGATGCCAGTACAGAGTATGCATGCAACATCTTATTGTCACGAGCCGTCTTACTAACCAAAGCCTTGTAACGCTGATCCAGATACGTGACGAACAATTTCAGCTGAGGTACCTGATCGTGGGGCACGCCCACAAGACGCAAACGATCCTGATTGTCCTTCGCATTACGCGCCCACATATTCTGATCCACATAAAACTGCTCCAGAGTCTCCTTCAACTGCCCTCGAATGATGGTCCGATCGGCATCAGTAGGCTCATACACCTGCTCCGTCATGAGCACCATCTTCTCCAGATGGGTCGAGAACAGCGAGAGCTGATCCTTACGATCACCGAACACCTCAAACGGGTTCACATCACCCTGAGACATATCAATGCGCGCAGTGATCGTGTCCATACGAGGGCCAAGAACCCCCGTCAGATCAGCACCATCCAGAATGATGTGCACAACACGCTTGTTATTGATCAGTGCCGCCTGCGAGATCTTTGAGGCCCACATATCGGCCACCTGAGCCCTGTTCATGATCTCAGCACGCGACTTCTCATCATCAGCAACCACCACATGGTGATTATATAGATCAACGTCCATAAGAACGCCCGAGTTATTTACATCGCCGACCATGTAGCCGACGAACTCGCCACCACGGTCGTTCAGACCGTTAGTGACAAGGTTGAAAGCTCCAGCCAGCTCAGTGGAAGTGAAGTGAAAACCCTTCCCCTTCTTAGACGCATTGGGTGCAAACAACGTAGCCAACTCCTGTCGCTGAGTGCCATGGTGCGGTGCGATAGACAAATTACCCACCGTATCAATGTACTTACGACGCAAATCATCGATCACATCGTCAAGGATCTCCAGAGTCGGAGCCTTCAGAAGAATACGGTAGTGCACCGACAAATACGCAGCGCCGTCTTGGATCTCAGCAATCGCTTGCTCAACCTCAGCAGACACTTTTGACGCCTTACGACGAGTCGACTTCGTACCATTTGCGCTCTGCTCCTGCTCGTCGAGACGATCAAGTCGCTCGGATGCCTTGATCTTAACCTTGAGCCACGACTCAGTCACGCGAGAGACCTGCTGAAGCAGAATAGCCGTCACATTCGCGGGCAAATACGGAATAAGACTCACGCCCCAGAACGGGGGTAGCTCATCACGAGCGGACTCGTCATGAAAATACCCCAGGATACAACCAACCCCACCGTCAATCTCGAAGTAATCCGAGTGGAACACATAACCCTGACGAGGCTTCACCGCGAGCAGGTGCGTGTAATCCTTGAACGTCGCCCCATTCGTCTTCGCAAACAGAGCCTTACGCTCCTTGCGAGACATACCTTTGAGTGTATGCTGCCTAGCCTCAACCCGATCACGTGCTTCATCAGCAGCAATCGAAGCACTAGCGGCACGAACACGCGACGTTGCCATACTCCACGGCGACGCCCCATCAACCTTAGCCACATGTGCGACATTTTCCTTCTTCGCCACAGATAACACCCTTTCTTTCTCTTGGTTCTAACAATCCATTGCCAACCGATTATGGTCGTTCCTCAGTCTATTCTACACGAAAACGAGGCAAAATCCCACTGAGTAACGACTATTGATCCACATTAGATACACGACAACCCCGGATGTCTCCATCCGGGGTTGCGGGGGATCTCGTACACCACGCGCTACTTGGTGGCAACAGTCCCATAATGCGTTGCGAGGAGATCGATCGTCTCATCATACGTGAGCATCGTTACCTCCTTGAACACGAGAGACGAGTCAGCTACCTCAGCATCAAGCAAATTGTGTGCCTTACGCAGATCTTCCTCATTACGAGCAATGAGAATGAGATACTGGTGAATGCTAAAGAAACTAACACTCACATAACTCTTGAGAGATCGATACTGCTCATCCATTAAAGCGACGAGTTCACGATCCCGAGCCTCAGGAGGTAAACGACGATTACGCTTCTCCAGCGTAGCAACTTGGACATGAACACGCTGAGGTTCCTTCGTGGTGATGAACACCCATTCCACACCCGGTTCCAATTTACGATAAAAACGATCGTTGCGATTCAGGATCGCATCACGATCTTGATCAAACAACAAACACGACGCGGATCCTACGACCGCATACGCTTGGCCTACCATGCCATCCGCATAGGTGATGAAACCAGTCTTCTCATCAACATTCTTGATGCCGACAATCGAGTGAAATTGACCAGGACTTGAATCGGATCGAGTAAAAACCTTGCGTGATGCCTTCGGTAGATAATCGAACAAGACCGTGATCATCTCGCCGCGCATTTCCTTTGTCTTGGAATACGAAGCAAAATACGCTGTGGCAGCAATCCACCACACCGAAATAAAGACAAGATATCCGAAGCTCGCACCCTTCAAAGGTGTACCCATGAGCAACCACATGAGCACAACAATGCTACCGATGTGAGTAAAGATCACTTTCATCGGCAAAGGCTTGAGACGCATAGAATTACCTGATAGCGACAATTCGTGATCGAGAATCGTACGATCCAACGACACAGGAATGGAATAACGATCTTTCGCCATTCTCGCGTTCCTCCTTTCTTCCCTCTTACGTTTATGAGATCACTTATCGAACGAGAACGCAATACCTCGCGTTCCATCCGGCTTATCTTCCAAAGACAGATACGCATCAAAGGTTTTTCCAGTCTTTTTAGACTTCATGCCTTTGATGAGAACCTTCTTACCAGCCTCAATCTGCTGACGCTGCTCATCGGTAAGCTTCACACCGAGCATCGACTTGGGCGCAACGCCCTTCTTTGCCGCAGCCGTTGGTTTGGAGAAATCGGCTTTGAAGCCAACGAACTTCCGACCCTTGAACTCACTCTCTTCGAGAGAACCAACGACAGAGAAGTCGTTACCAGTCTTCTTGGAAGTCGCGGTGATCTCGATGTCCTTACCAGACAAGAGATCCATGCACTCCTGATCCGTGAAGCGATGACCACTCCACGTACGGTTGAACTTCACATGCTTGTTAACAGGTGCCCACGTTCCCTCGAAGTATTCCTTCTCCACAAATTCGCTCATTCCAAGTTCCTTTCGCATAGTTTGTGCATTCGCCGTCATCACGGCGATGTCGTCTGTGATCAGTCCGGCCACCTCAGCCAGGACATCATCTGCGTTCTTCTGACCCTTGGCCACAGCCTTCATGTCAGAGAACACTCGTTCCGTGATCGTCAGATCACCGATATGCGTGCCCGGCAACAGCCGGTAACTCATCTCACCGTGCTCCGTCAGGTTAATCTTGCCTCGCGTTTCGCTCATAAGCGGGTACCGAGCCTTCGAGCTCGACACCTCAGCAAAGGTGCTGGTGCGGGTTGCACCCGTACCCACATCACGTCGCTCCAGCTGCTTCATGAGCCACTTAACAGTAGGCGCAGCAGGACGAGGCGGCACACCCTCATGAACGAATGGCGTTGCCTGGGTACCCAAACCCGTCACATTGTTCTCGTTGTCATCGTCGTCTGCCATCGACGCAGAACCGAGAACAGCCTTCCACCCCGGCTTCTTCGGCACCGAGCACGAGCCCGTGTACGACGGGAAATCAGTGACGTGGCCCTTTTGGGACTCATACTCGTAGTCCTCTGCGAGGACAGCGAGAGCGGAACGAGCCAACAGCTCATAGATCATGGCACCCGTCTTGCCGTACTTGTTCTCCACCTCTGCAAGCGACGCAGGAACATTCGGACCAGGACGGTTTGCACCGTGTGCGCCTGAGTCCTTGACGTGAGTCGACCTGGCAGCAGTGTGCGTGAGCAGAGTGGGGTCGATACCGACAGCACGTGCGATTGCAGGAGCGTTGCTCACGAGTTCCGCAAACTGCTCCTTGGTGACGTGAAGATCCGCAGTTCGCGGATAACTGACCACTTGGTCTTCATACATTTTTTGGTAAATCTTCAGCAAATCTGCCGCCTTCACACCCTTGGCACTCAGCAATGCTGACAGACTGGAAAGATCCAACATCTTGGGTGGTCCAGAACGTTTCATCGTCTTGGAGTCAACCATCACACTCGATGCATAAAGACCGCTCAGATCCACATCACTCTCACGAGCACAACGCTGAGCATCCGGGTCTGAGTACATCACACCGTTCTCATCGCGGAAACGAGACTCGTAGAACGGCACCTTCTTCCACGATTTGTGAGCCTTGAGCTGATCACCCACGAGCACCGTCATGGCCGACTTCAGTCGACCTTGACGCAACACAGTACGTTGCCCAGCGAGCTGAGATGCGACACGAGTCCATTGCATGGACAGGAAGTCCCAGCGAGAGCGCAACCAAGCCATCCGGTATTCATCGTGATCCTCCATCGAAGTCAAACGCTTACGCGAAACAAACGCCTTCTGAATCGATGCTGGGGATTCATCGGTAAAATACATGCGATAAATAGGCTTATTGCCAAGTCCGAGCTCAGAAATAATTTCCCAAGCAAGGAGCCCGCCTTCACCTGAAGGATCGAGATCGCACGCTATCACGAGAGAATCGCAAGAACGCAAAGTTGTGCGAATATCGGACAAAAGTTTCGATACACCGTCCTTTTTCTCTCGCTCAAAAGCGAGATCATTTACATCCCACGGCAAATCATTCAATGCCCACGACGCATATTTCGTACGCTTCGATGGATCCACCTGATCCACCGGCTGTTTCAGCTCAAACAAATGACCACGCGCAAATGCAATCACATAGTCCTCACCATTGTACGTTCCCTTTTGTCCACCAAGCGCCTTCGCAAAATTGCGTGCCGCACTGGGCTTCTCAGTGAGAATTCCAACCGCCATATAACCTCCTAGAATCGTTCAAAGGCTCGAAAAGCCTCGTATACCAGTACATTTTATCAGATATAAAACCATACGGCCACCGAGGTTACCAAGTAGCTACTCCACAATCTTCAGATTGCCGCGTTGCACGGACTCATCCTTGCTGAGCTCTCGGGCCTTATCCCGAAGCTTCGCACGTGCATCAACAACAGTCTTGTGCGTGAGATCGATCGAGGTTGCAGTGGCCTGATTGAAAAGACGCGGCTCCGTCTTGTCGACGAGTAGCCACGTGAGCATGAGCTCCAGCTCATAGAGCTGTTTCTCAGCGCTGAGCGCACGCTTCGTCATCACATCGAGATCCTTCTGAGCCCGCTGCTGGTTATCCAGCACCTGCTCCACCTTCATCTCGATCGCAGCCACGCGGCCCTGGCCCGTGCGCAACACTTCAGCAGCTCGCCTCGTGTTCTCATCCACACCGGGAATTTCGATGTCGAGCGCACTCATCGCCAACGCTGTGATCAGCGAACCCGATGACAGCGTTTTATTCTGCGTCTTTGGCGTCGGGGCAGCACCGAGCTCTGGCGCACCCAAGCGCGTCAGCTCGTCTCGAATCGCTTGCACGATGATGGCAGGTAAATCGCGCGGCCTTGTCGCATCACCATCGAAAGTGAACCGAACATCACCCTCGATAATCGTAGGGATCTCACTACCATCACGATGACGTAGCACCATCGGCGCAGGCTCATACACGCGCTCAACTTGCGGCTGGGCATCGCTGCTCTCATTGCTCTGCTTGTCGTGATGAGCCTCTTCTACGGATGCTGTTTTCTCATCGAGGCTCGCAGTAGCGTCAGCATTATGCGCAGCGCCGGTATCCACACCGGCATTGACAGTACCTTCAGACTCTGTGATCAGATCATCAGGCTCATTGCGTTGCGGTTCAGGCGGCGTCGAGCCCACACCGGAGGCACCTGCTGGCGAAGCGTTACCAGCATTATTGTTGCCGTTTGCACCGCCACCAGACTGACGACGCGCGTTCAACGCTACATCTGTAGCTGTATTACCAACACGCGCAGAACGCGCCGATATAACCGCCGGTTGCTGGTTCATACGCTCACGCAGCTGCTTCTGAGCCGCATACAACGGGTCAAACACCGCAGACGTGGACGAAGATGAACCCTCATATTCAAAATCACTCATAAACCCACCACCACTCTCTTGTTACTCTTCACCGTCTTCATCATCCAACAGATAGCTATCGCCACGTGTCAGACCGATGATCGTCGACGCCATAGACATGACAGTCTTCTCCAGGTTGGCAACGTTGCTAGCCAGTGACACCTGAGCATCAACAAGCTGAGAGAGACGCGCTTGCTCCAATGTAGGCAGATCATAGTCGCCATTCTTACGGGCGATATGGCCCAAGACGCACTCGATGATGAACTCGTTGGCACTCAGGCCCTCTTTCTCGGCCCAGTAATCCACCTTGTCGCGCACGCTATCCGGCATACGCACATTGAGCCGAACCATCGGCTCACCTGCTTCTCTCGCCTGTGCTCTGGCCATCGCAACCCCTCTCTTGCTTGCTCCACCCCTGTGTTGTGGCTCTTCGTTTTTCCTGATAACTAAGTATAACACAGAGCCTTGGCAC
>ERZ773196.1301-NODE-1301-length-14122-cov-5.228265_pt1 | contig 14122 bp, 11 predicted proteins | sample MGYA00581009_ERZ773196 | MGnify/ENA primary metagenome ERZ773196 (study PRJEB29015, sample SAMEA2738162) | human oral metagenome | biome: human oral; feature: human-associated habitat; material: saliva | place: China | collected 2243 ... | reverse complement strand
CGTCACAGATGCTGGTTTTACAAAGAAAATGAGGTCTCTTATGCAATAGAAGAGGAGGACAAGAATTGTCTAGAATTAGATTGTACGAAATCGCAAAAGAACTGGGGAAGGAAAGTAAAGAGGTAGTAGCTCGGGCCAAGGAATTAGGTCTAGAAGTTAAAAGCCACTCGTCCAGCGTAGAAGAAGAAGCAGGTCAGCGTATAAAGGCTAGCTTCGCGGCTAAAGAAGTCGCTAAGCCCCTTCCAGAGAAAGAAGCGGCTGTCCAGCCTACACCCAAAAAAGTAGCTGAAAAACCTGCTGCTCCAGTTCAAAAGGAAGCGGCTCCAGCTAAAAAAGAGGAGCCAAAAGTTGCCGAAACAGTGACAACCGAAGCTCCAGCTAAACCGGCTCCAGCTCGGCCACAAAGTCGAAATTTTAAGGCAGAGCGTGAAGCACGTGCCAAGGAACAAGCAGAGCGACGTAAGCAGCAACAAAATCGGAAACCACAAAATTCTGACCAGAAGGAAAGTAATGAGCGTGATCGTCATGACCGCAAGGCCAATAATGATCGCCAAGAGCGTCGCAATGACCGTCGTGATAATCGTGGTCAAGATGGTCGTCGGAATGGTCAGAATCATCAAGGATTTAACGGTCAAAACCGCCAACAGCCTCAAGGTCCGAAAATTGACTTTAAGGCTCGGGCAGCAGCTCTGAAAGCAGAGCAAAATGCGGAGTACGCACGTTCTAGTGAGGAGCGTTTCAAGCAGGCTCAAGCAGCTAAAGAGGCACAGGAACGTCAGAATAGACGAAAAGAGCCAGTCCAAGCAGAGACAACAACTGCTGAAGTATTTAAACCTACTCCGGCTGAAACAGTCCAACCGGCTGCTCCTGCACCAGCACAAGCTGCGGTAGATACCCGTCGTAAAAAGCAAGCTCGACCAGATAAGAAGCGCGATGATTTTGATCGCGAAGAAGAAGGTCCAAGAAAACAACAAAAGAATCGAAATAGTCAAAATCAAGTGAGAAATCAAAGAAACAGTAACTGGAATAACAATAAGAAAAATAAAAAAGGAAAAGGTAACCAGAATCAGGTTCCAAAACCTGTTACAGAACGCAAGTTCCATGAGTTGCCAAGCGAATTCGAATACACAGATGGTATGACCGTTGCGGAAATCGCAAAACGGATCAAGCGCGAGCCAGCTGAAATCGTTAAGAAGCTCTTTATGATGGGCGTGATGGCAACGCAAAACCAATCTCTTGACGGTGATACTATTGAGCTCCTCATGGTGGACTACGGTATCGAAGCTAAGAAGAAGGTAGAAGTGGATACAGCTGATATTGAGCGCTTCTTTGTCGAAGAAGGCTATATCAATCCAGATGAATTGGTAGAGCGTCCGCCGGTTGTAACTATCATGGGACACGTTGACCATGGTAAAACAACCCTCTTGGATACTCTACGTAACTCTCGCATTGCGACAGGTGAAGCGGGTGGTATCACTCAGCATATCGGTGCCTACCAGATTGAGGAAAATGGCAAGAAGATTACTTTCTTGGATACGCCTGGACACGCGGCCTTTACTTCTATGCGGGCCCGCGGTGCCTCTGTTACGGATATTACTATCCTGGTCGTTGCGGCTGATGACGGTGTTATGCCGCAAACGATCGAAGCTATCAACCACTCCAAAGCCGCTGATGTCCCAATCATCGTAGCTATCAACAAGATTGATAAGCCAGGAGCGAATCCTGAGCGCGTGATTGGTGAATTGGCTGAGCATGGTGTCATGTCAACAGCTTGGGGCGGAGATTCTGAATTTGTTGAAATCTCAGCGAAATTCAATCAAAATATCGACAGCTTGCTGGAAACAGTCCTCTTAGTGGCTGAAATTCAAGAACTCAAGGCAGATCCTACTGTTCGAGCGATTGGTACAGTTATTGAAGCCCGTCTGGATAAAGGAAAAGGTGCTGTCGCAACCCTTCTGGTTCAGCAGGGAACTCTGAATGTACAGGATCCAATCGTTGTTGGTAATACCTTCGGCCGTGTTCGGGCTATGACCAATGACCTGGGTCGCCGTGTTAAGGTGGCAGGACCATCTACACCTGTTTCTATTACTGGTCTCAATGAAACTCCGATGGCTGGTGACCACTTTGCGGTCTATGAAGATGAAAAAGCTGCGCGTGCAGCCGGTGAAGAACGTGCCAAACGCGCCCTTCTCAAACAGCGTCAAGCTACTCACCGCGTCAGTCTGGAAAATCTCTTTGATACCCTCAAAGCTGGTGAAGTTAAGTCTGTTAATGTTATCATCAAGGCTGATGTGCAAGGTTCAGTAGAAGCTCTGTCTGCTTCCCTGCAGAAGATTGAGGTGGAAGGCGTTAAGATTACCATCGTCCACTCAGCAGTTGGTGCTATCAATGAATCTGACGTGACACTGGCAGAAGCTTCAAATGCCTTCATCATCGGATTTAACGTGCGTCCTACATCTCAAGCTCGCCAACAGGCAGAAGCTGATGATGTCGAAATCCGTCTCCACAGCATTATCTACAAGGTTATCGAAGAAATGGAAGATGCCATGAAGGGAATGCTGGATCCAGAATACGAAGAAAAAATCATCGGGGAAGCTCTTATCCGCGAGACCTTCAAGGTTTCCAAGGTTGGTACTATCGGTGGATTTATGGTTATCAATGGTAAAGTTACCCGTGATTCCAAGGTTCGCGTTATCCGCGACGGCGTCGTGATTTACGATGGGGAGCTTGCTAGCCTCAAGCACTTCAAGGATGATGTTAAGGAAGTTACCAACGGCCGCGAAGGCGGACTCATGATTGATGGCTACAATGACATCCAAGTAGATGACACGATTGAAGCCTATATCATGGAAGAAATTAAGAAATAAGATAAGAAGTAGGTTAAAAACTCGCAGTGAAATCATTGTTGGTGGAAGTCAATATTTTTAGTTCCACATCCTTTTTCACAAAGAGTTTGGATCGAATTTCATTCATTAAAACTAAACATATAAGCTAGGCTAGGCCTAGCTTATATTGCAGAAAAGAAAATTAGAAAGGAAATCTCATGGCAAATAATTTTCGTACAGACCGTGTGGGCATGGAGATCAAGCGCGAAGTCAATGAAATCTTGCAGAAGAAAGTTCGTGACCCGCGGGTGCAGGGAGTGACCATCACTGATGTCCAAATGCTGGGCGACCTATCCATGGCCAAGGTCTACTACACGATTATGAGCAATCTGGCCTCTGATAATCAAAAAGCTCAGACTGGTCTGGAAAAAGCGACCGGTACCATCAAGCGGGAGCTGGGCCACAATCTGAAGATGTACAAGATTCCAGATTTGACCTTTGTCAAGGACGAATCCATTGAGTATGGCAATAAAATCGACCAGATGCTGCGCGATTTAGATAAAAAGTAAAGCAGAAACTCAGCTGTCATGGCTGGGTTTTCTTGTTTTTGATTTAATATAACAATTTTTTGCAAAAATGGGTATATACCATTTACAAATAAAAAAGAAAGAGTTATAATATAGTCAAGAAAACTCAGAGATTCAAAAGCGGGAGTTAGAAATAGCTAGAGTAATAAGCTAGCTCTATCACAGACTTCCGCTTTGAATGGCCGAGAATACAGAAGTCAAGAACAAGGGAGGCAGTCTTATGCCTACATATATCAAAGCAGATCAATTTTTCTATCCTCAAGGAATCCGTCAGGGCGGTTATTTAGAGCTGATTGACGGCAAGTTTGGCAAGCTGGTGCAGTCTGTTCCGCAGGATGCAGAAGTCATAGACTACAGCGGCTACTCAATTGCGCCGGGTCTGGTGGACACTCACATTCATGGCTTCGGCGGTGTTGATGTGATGGACAATAACATTGAAGGAACTCTTCATACCATGAGTGAGGGTCTCTTGACTACCGGTGTGACTAGCTTTTTACCAACAACCCTAACCTCATCCTATGAACGACTCTTAGCAGTAACTGAAAATATCGGTGCTCGCTATCAAGAAGCCAGTGGGGCAAAGATTCGCGGTCTCTATTTTGAAGGGCCTTACTTCACTGAGAAGTATAAAGGTGCCCAAAATCCGGCCTATATGAAAGATCCTAGCATGAATGAGTTTCGTGCTTGGCAGAAGGCCGCAAAAGGCTTGCTCAATAAGATTGCTCTCGCGCCAGAACGTGATGGCGTAGAGGAATTTGTCCGTACGCTGACAGATGAAGGCGTGACAGTTGCTCTGGGGCACTCTAACGCTACCTTTGATGAAGCTAAAACTGCGGTCGAAGCAGGTGCCAGTGTCTGGGTGCATGCTTACAATGGTATGAGGGGCTTGACCCACCGGGAGCTGGGCATGGTTGGTGCCATGTATGAGCTACCCCACACCTACGCGGAGCTAATTTGTGACGGCCACCATGTGGATCCTAAGGCCTGTGACATCTTGCTCAAGCAGAAGGGACATGAAAATATTGCCCTCATTACTGACTGTATGACCGCAGGAGGTCTTGAAGATGGTGACTACATGCTGGGAGAATTTCCAGTGGTCGTGGCGGAAGGAACAGCTCGGCTCAAGTCAACGGGCAATCTAGCTGGCTCTATCCTCAAGCTCAAGGACGGATTGAAAAATGTGGTCAAATGGGGCATTGCCAATGCTCATCAGGCAGTCATGATGGCTAGCCTGATTCCAGCAAAATCCGTCCATATTGATGATGTCTGCGGACAGATCAAGGAAGGCTACGATGCTGACTTTATCGTCTTAGATAAAGATTTGGAGCTGGTAGCTACTTATCTTGATGGTCAAGAACGATTCCATGTATGAGAACCGCAGGTATTTTAAATTAGTCTCCTTATATTTTTCAGAAAGAGCAGGGCAACCTGTTCTTTTTGATTGGCAAGCTACTTGATAGCCTTCGCCTAGATTTGAATTGCTTTCTTAGGCGTGATATAATGAGACTATAATGTAATCAGGAGTAGGCTATGAAACGAATTGATGCGAAATTTTTGATAATGGGACTTGTTTTGCTGCTGGCGGGACTGATGTTTGGTCGAATCTTGATCCTTGTCGCAGGAGCTGCTTTCATCATCTATAGCTTTTTCAGTAAAGGCATGGAGCCGACCAAGGAAAATATCTTCAAACCCAAGCCAATACTGAAGAAAAAGGAAAAGAAGTGAGCAGTTCTGCTCTTGTAATCACTGTAGCAGCTGCCTTGTTGAAGGCAAGCAGTAGATGGAACTTATAAAGGAGACGTGAGATGAGAGAATATCTTTTGAACAATGGCATAGGCATTCCAGTGCTGGGCTTTGGGACTTGGAAGGCTCAGGATGGCGAAGAAGCTTATCAGGCAACATTAGCCGCTCTCAAGGCAGGCTATCGGCATATTGATACGGCAGCTATCTATAAGAACGAAGAGAGTGTCGGACGGGCAATCAAGGACAGCGGCATTCCGCGGGAGGAGCTCTTCATCACGACCAAGCTTTGGAATGACATTCATACTTATGAGGAGGCTCAAGAGGCCTTTGCTGCCTCAATGGAGCGGTTGGGACTGGACTATCTGGACCTCTACCTCATCCACTGGCCGAATCCCAAACCCCTGAGGGAAAACGATGCTTGGAAAAAGCGCAATGCCGAAGTCTGGCGGGCTATGGAAGATCTTTATAATCTCGGTAAGATTCGAGCGATTGGCGTCAGCAATTTCCTGCCTCATCACTTAGAAGCCTTGCTTGAAACAGCTCGCATGACTCCTGCTGTCAATCAAATCCGCCTGGCTCCAGGTGTCTATCAGACAGAAGCGGTGAACTTCTGTCGTGAGCATGAGATTTTACTGGAAGCTTGGGGACCATTTGGTCAAGGTGAGCTCTTCCAAAATCCAGCCGTACAGGCTGTGGCAGATAAGTATAGCAAGACTATTGCCCAAGTCGCTCTAGCTTGGAGCTTGCAGGAAGGCTTCCTGCCCCTGCCTAAGTCGGTCACTCCGAGCCGGATTGCCAGCAATCTGGACTGCTTTGACATCGAGCTAGACGCTGCTGACTTGGAAGTGCTCAAAAATGTCAGCGGTTTGGCCGGTGGCGCACCAAATCCGGATGGGATGGATTTTTAGATGCAAATCCTAAACAGGAAATTACTCGATACTAGTTTCTAAGTCATTAGATTTAGGACATGAACTTATTGTAGATAAAATAAATCTCTCAGTTTATATATTGAGAGATTTTTTGTTAGCTGATTTATTTTATGTAATGAATAAGAAACGAATGAAAAAATGGTATAATAAGAAATAATAGATTTTATAGTAAGGGTTGATTATATGAGAACAAGAGCAGACCAAATTAAATTTTCTGAATTAACTCGCGTCCAAATTCCTGCTGTACTTCACTTAATTCGGATGGGCTATACCTATCTGTCTCGTAAAAGCCAAGAAATTGTTGAAAGGGATCCTGAAACGAATATTTTGGTATCTATTTTTAGAGAACAGTACCTTAAGTTGAATAATTATGCAACAGATATGGACTTTGAACGAGATTTAAATAATATCAAGCTAGAATTGAATCAAAATGATTTGGGGCGAGCTTTCTATAATCGTTTTCAGGGGAATGAAGGGGGAACCTACATTGATTGGAACAATCTGGAAGAGAACACTTTTCATGTAGCCTTGGAAGTTTCTTGTAAAAATGGCAATGATGAGTTCAGACCAGATGTGATGGTTTTCATTAATGGCTTGCCGCTCTCTTATATTGAGGTGAAACAGCCCAATGCGATTAGAGATGGGAAAACAGGTATTCAATCCGAGCAGGATAGAACAAGATATCGCTTTGAAAACAAGAAATTTCGCCGTTTCAATAATATAACACAATTTATTACCTTTTCAGATAATTCATCTTATGTGAGCGGGCAAGGAGGCCAAAGACAGGGGTCTTATTATTGTTCAAACTCCTTTTCTAAGACAAAATTCAATGCCTTTAAAGAAGAAAGGGAGGCTGATTTTCTTCATGCTTTTCAGTCTCTGACTCAGGAAGATATTGAAAATGTTTTAGGAGATATGAATCAGCTCCCGCTTCAAACCCTTCCAGAGTTTGCAACAAATATGCAACCTGATACACCATGCAATTCGTTTTTGACTTCTCTATATCAAAAAGAACGCCTATTTTTTATGCTACGTTTTGGTCTTGCTTATGTTGAGGAAGAAGGTAAGGACGGGCAACGCCAACTCCAAAAGCATGTCATGCGCTATCCACAATATTTTGCTACCCGAGCTATCAAAGATATGATTTCAAAGGGTATTAAAAAGGGTGTTATTTGGCATACTCAAGGTTCGGGTAAGACAGCCTTGGCTTATTTTAATATTCGTTATTTAAAGAATTATTTTTCAAAACAACATATTATTCCAAAATTCTATTTTGTTGTTGATCGCCTAGATTTAGCTGACCAAGCCTATAGAGAGTTTGCTAAGCGAGGTTTACGGGTTAAACGTATCAATAAACCAAAAGAACTAAATCAAAAGCAGGATGGCTATGATGTTGCTGTTGTAAATATCCAAAAATTCAAAGACAGCTCTGATTTGAGAGATCGTTCTGGCTATGATCTTAACTGTCAAAATGTTTATTTTATTGATGAAGCTCATAGGTCATACAATGAACGAGGCTCCTATCTGCCCAATCTTTACAACTCGGACAAAGGTGCTATTAAAATTGCACTAACAGGTACTCCTTTGATTACTTACAAGAAAGATGGACGGACCAAAGAGAGTCATGCAACGACGCGAGATATTTTCGGGAATTACATCCATAAATATTACTACAATCAATCTATTGACGATGGCTTTACTCTCCGACTGATGAGAGAAGATATTGAAACCTCATATAAGGAAAATCTTCGGGCTATAAATGAAGAAATTCAACGTGGTGGACTTTCTAAGGAAGACATCTTTGCCCATCGTAAGTATGTCTCACCAATGTTAGATTTTATCTTAGAAGATTTCACTAGAGCAAGGGAATTTATTTTTGATGACGATTCTATCGGAGGGATGATTGTTTGCGATTCTTCTAAACAGGCGCGTGAGCTAGAACGTCAACTTGAGGAACGACGGCGAAATGGTCAAACAAACCTAAGTTCAGCTCTCATTTTGCATGATGAAGGGGATAAGGACTATAAGAAAGAAAGGGTGGAAGCATTTAAGGAAGGCAAGATTGATTTGATTATTGTCTACTCCATGCTTCTAACTGGTTTTGACGCTCCTAGGCTAAAACGTCTTTATTTAGGTCGCAAAATAAAAGCTCATAATCTCTTACAAACTCTGACTCGTGTTAATAGACCCTATAAAGATTATTTGTTCGGTTATGTAGTTGACTTTGCAGATATTTCCCAAGAGTTTGATAAGACTAATCGAGCCTATCTTGAGGAACTTAATCATGAGTATGATATTACAGTCACTGGTGAAAATGGAGAAGATGTCTTTGGGTCTCTTTTTGTCCCAGCTGACGAGATTAGTCGAGAATTGGAAAAATCAAATCTTATTTTGATGGATTACCCAACTGGAAATCGAGCGGCCTTTGCAATAGCTGTTGATGAAGTGAAGGACAGAAGAGAGTTGATTGAACTCAAAAAAGCGATAGAATCTGTCAAGCAGTACTATAACATTGCAAGTCTCCTAGGCTACAAGGAGTTAATGGATCAAATTGATATCAAATTAATTTCGACTTTTTTGAACATCATCTCCAGAAGATTGATCAACCTTTCTGCTATGGAAAGACCCGATGACTTTTCTAGCCAGGCATTACTGAACCTTGCGATGTCAGAAACTAGTTTTTCTTTTGTAAAGATTGCAGAAGAGGAATTGCGATTAGCTGCTAATGACCTGGACGATTTACGTCGGCGGGTCGCCAATGGACTTAATAACCATAAAGATAAAAAAGATCCTGAATGGGTTCAACTTTTTGAAGAGTTCAAGCGAATTATGAAAAAACATATGATCCATGAGGAAGAAGGATACACCATGGATGTTATTCTGCATACCAAAGAGGCTTATCATAAACTTTTTGGAGCAGTTGATGATTATCGAACTCGTATGAGACGTTTGACAATGAATTTTGATGGAGATGAGATGGCTGCTAGAAGCTATAAGCATGCAACGAACTCGTCCAAAGTAAGTGCTTTTCCTGCTGTTTATCATGTTATCAAGGGAGCTAAGATTCAGATTGATAGACTAGTTGGTCAAAATCAAGGCGTACTAGATAATGAGGCTTTTCTAAAAAGGATGATTAGTCAGGCAGCTCGTGAGGAAATGAAAAGAACAAAATTAAACAGTAGTTTGACCAGAGAAAATTTTGAAAAACTTGTGGAATCACTGTTTGAACAATATGAAGAGGAATACCAACATTAATGAATGAGAAATACAAAAATCTTGTCAAAGATTTAGTTGATGATTTAAAAGCTGTGTTTACACATGCTGGTTTAGGAGGAGAGGCTGGTGAATACAAGCTTCTTACCCAATCGTTCTTATATAAATTTTTAAATGATAAGTTTCTCTATGAGGCAAAGGCAGTAGATGCCAAGAATAATTATGAGGAACTTATTCAGATGAGCCATGATGATTATAGCTGGCTCTTGGAAGATATCGGCACTGCGACTGCTCAGCTCAAACCTGAGCAGTTCATTGAGACTTTGCATCGTAAGCAAAATGAAGATGATTTCTATGAGACATTTGAAAATACTCTCAACCAGATCGCTATTGACAATAACGATATCTTCTCCGTTCATACCGACGGGGATACGGCTATTCGTCTTTTTGACGAGCGCTTGATTACAGATACCATCTCAGATAGCAGTAAGCGCAACGAGGTCGCAAAGTCTATCATCAATCTCCTAGCCCGTATCAAGTTTGACGAAGATATTTTTTCACAAGGCTTTGACTTTTTCTCTACTCTTTTTGAGTACATGATCAAGGACTACAACAAAGACGGTGGTGGCAAGTACGCTGAGTACTACACACCTCACTCAGTCGCTAAGATTATCGCGGATATCCTAGTGGGACATGACAAACCGTCAAACGTGCGGATCTATGACCCGTCAGCTGGTTCTGGAACCTTGCTCATGAACCTAGCTAGCCGTGTCGGTGTGGATAAGACGACTGTCTATAGTCAGGATATCTCGCAGAAGTCCTCTAATCTTCTCCGTCTCAATCTGATCTTGAATGGCCTCCAACACTCCATCCATAATATCGTACAGGGAAATACTATCACTGCTAACCGCCATCCTGAAAAGATGGACTATATCGTGTCTAATCCTCCTTTCAAGCTGGACTTTTCAGAGTGGCGTGACCGCGTGGAGGCCTTGCCAGAGGCCAGTGAGCGATTCTTTGCAGGGGTGCCAAAGATTCCAGCCAAGTCTAAGGACAAGATGGCTATTTACGAACTCTTTGTCCAGCATATCATCTATTCTCTCAAGGATGATGGTCAAGCAGCCGTTGTCTTACCGACAGGCTTTATCACTGCCCAGTCAGGGATTGACAAGGCTATCCGCCAACACTTGGTGGACAATCAAATGCTGGCAGGTGTCGTGTCGATGCCGTCCAATATCTTTGCGACAACAGGTACCAACGTTTCCATCCTCTTTATCGATAAGAAAAATAAGGGCGATGTCGTCCTGATCGATGCTTCAAACCTAGGAACCAAGGTCAAGGAAGGCAAGAACCAAAAGACCGTGCTCTCTCCAGAAGAAGAGCAGAAGATCATCGAGACCTTTATCCAGAAGGAAGCCGTCGAAGACTTTTCTGTCACGGTCTCTTATGAGGATATCAAGGAGAAAAACTACTCTCTCAGCGCAGGCCAATACTTTGACATCAAAATCGACTATGTGGACATCACAGAAGAAGAGTTTGACGCCAAGATGACCGCCTTTCAAAATAAATTCTCAGACCTCTTCCAGCAATCGCATGCACTGGAGCAGGAGATAGAGAAGCAGATGAAAGGGTTGAAGTATGGTAAAGATTAAATTAGGTGATGTAATTGATTTTAAAAATGGAAAATCGATAAAAAAAAGTGATGGAGTTATACCTATATACGGTGGGAACGGAATATTAGGTTATACCAATAAATCTAATTTTAGTCATACTATAGTTGTCGGAAGAGTGGGGGCATATTGCGGAAGTATACATGTTGAAGAAAATTTATGTTGGGTTTCAGATAATGCAATCGCAGGTGTCCCGAAAGAAGGCCAAGATTTAACTTACTTGTATTATGTATTAAAGTCTTTAAATCTAAATAGTAAACAAATTGGTTCTAGTCAACCACTTATTACTCAAAGTATGTTAAAAGACATGATTGTTGATATTGAAATCGATATTGAAAAACAAAAAATAATTGCAAATTCTATCTCAATAATTGACCAAAAAATTCAAATCAACAACCAAATCAACCAAGAGTTGGAAGCCATGGCCAAGACACTCTATGACTACTGGTTTGTGCAGTTTGATTTCCCAGACCAGAATGGCAAACCCTACAAATCATCAGGCGGAAAGATGGTCTATCACCCAGAACTCAAACGCGAAATCCCAGAGGGGTGGGGAGTGGAGAAGTTGGGGGATATCACAATATGCCATGACTCAAAAAGAGTTCCGTTATCTAGTAATGATAGGGAGCTTGTAAAAGGGGAAATACCCTATTATGGCGCTACAGGAATAATGGATTATGTCAATAATTATATTTTTGAAGGAGATTATGTTTTAATGGCTGAAGATGGTTCTGTAATGACAGAGAAAGGAACCCCTATTTTACAACGTATTTCAGGAAAAAATTGGGTAAACAATCATGCTCATGTTCTAGAACCAATTAAGAATCATAGTTGTAAACTTCTTATGATGCTATTGAAGGATGTTTCGGTTATGAAAATTAAAACAGGTTCAATTCAAATGAAAATTAATCAAGAAAATATGAACAAAATTGTAGTCCCAGCAATTCCGTTGGAATTGTTATTTGAGATTAATCAAAAATTAGAAGTAATTGATAAACAGCAACTTAATTTAATCGAAGAGAATAAACAACTCACCCAACTTCGCGATTGGCTCTTGCCAATGCTGATGAATGGACAGGTGAAGGTGGAGTAGGAATAATAGGAGGTGGTTTAAATGTTTAATGATAATGTTAGTAAAAAGTTTAAATTAGCATACTTTATCTCATCGTTTTTATTAAGCTATTTATTTCTTATTATAATTATGTATGTTCAATATGTAGAGACAAATGGAAAATTTTTTCCTGATGTTCAAGTATTAGTGACTACAAAAAAGATAGCCTTCATTATTCTAACTATATTATCTTTGTGCTCACTAAGTTCATTATTCTATGTAAACCGAAAAATTTCAGAGAGCAGGGGCTATTTGAGGATTAACTCAGAAGAAGGCCGGTTAGGGTACTCTTATAATAACGGAAGCAGGGAATTTATTTTAGGAGTTTTATTACCTGTGGTTACTACAATTTCAGTTCCAGAAGCACCTATAACAGGAATTGTTGGAGTGTTACTGATTCAGATAATTTTAGGTTATTTTTTCTGGAACTCAAATGAACTTTTTGTTAATGTTCCCTTAATGCTCTTTGGATATTCGTTGGTTGTAGGAAAGAAAGATAATCAAGATTTACTACTATTTGTTCAAAAACAAGATTTAAAAAAATTATTAGGTAAAAATATAAATTTTGTTTATTTAGGAACAGTCACAGATAGTAATCTAGGTATTGTTGGTGAGGAAATTAGAGATGAGTAAAGTGTTAAAGAGAGTTGTTTTAGCTGAAGTATCTGAAGATAAAGTTATCGGGAAGTATTTAAATACTGCAGATGAAGAGTTACTAAAAATAGAAGAGAAGATAGAATTTCCAAGTAACAGAAGATTAAAAGAAATAAATGATTTAGGTATTTTTGATAATTCTAAAAGATTCTCGATTGAAGAATTAACGAACCAAAGTCCCTATTATAAGCTGGTTGACCTTTTTGACATTGATTATTCAGCATCGGATACACGTTTGAAAAGTATAGATGATATTAATCATTTAGACTCTGAAAACCCCTTCAAGCCTAATCTTGCTCTGTATTATTATACTGATAATGGGGAAGAATTTATCTTGATCACAACATTAAATGTAAAAAAATTAATAGTAAAGGATAAATTATTTTGGAAATTTAAACAACGAGTAGGGTTTAATGATGGCATTGATATGATTATACATGAAATTTCTGATAGTTTAGAATTACCTATGTCGAATTTTATATGTATGATTTCTAAGAAAAATAATAACACTTACTCAATTAGAGTTTACGATGCTTTTAAAGTTGATAAGCAATTTCAACTCAGTGCACACATAAATAAGTATGCTGAAAATGTTCTTAATAGATTTAATACCAGAGACTCAAATAAATTATTGTTAACAGCAGATCAAGTTGAAGTCCAAATAGATGATATTACTTCAATCATGGACATTGTTACTGATAATGATGCTTTATCTAAATCACTATCATTTTATAGTGGGCATGGTAACAAAATGATCAATAAAATAACTGGTGAGAAATTATTGGAGGCAATAAATAGTTTGCAAGCTCATGTTGGAGATGAAAATAATAAATATACTTTGGAAGATATTCCAAAATTTGAAAATAATAAACTTACTGTCTCAGGAAATCAGATTAGAATATTTGTAGCTTTACTAAATAACCAGATAGTAGAAAAAATTCTCAATAACCAGATTGATTTACCTTATTTTTAATTCTACATCCTCAAAATAGAGGAGGTCAGCAATCACTATGAGTATGAAAATTGTTGAATATAAAGACTTAATTACGTTCCATCCAGGACAATATATTGGAGAGCTAATTAAAGATTATCAGATGACTCAGAAAGAATTTGCGGATAAGTTGGGGATATCGCCAAAGATGATCAGAAAATTAGTGAAAGGTGAGCAGTCAATTAGTAATGAGATCGCTCAGAAGTTAGAAAAACTTACCAATATTTCGATGAAAACTTGGCTCAATCTTCAAAATGCTTATGATGTAAAAATGGCGAAATTCTTAGAGTAAACATGGTATAATGTCAATTATGAATAATAACAACCAACGTGCCCTTTGTCATCAACTCTGGGCGGAAAATAAATACCTTGTTTTGAGCCATTCTAGCAATATTTACA
>ERZ773196.1300-NODE-1300-length-14124-cov-2.802758_pt1 | contig 14124 bp, 19 predicted proteins | sample MGYA00581009_ERZ773196 | MGnify/ENA primary metagenome ERZ773196 (study PRJEB29015, sample SAMEA2738162) | human oral metagenome | biome: human oral; feature: human-associated habitat; material: saliva | place: China | collected 2243 ... | reverse complement strand
AAAAATAGAGTTAACTTACGTTGTACTCATAATCATTAGTATATTATTCTTGCTTAAATCTTATTCTTAGTATAAAATAATAGTATTGAATGAGGCTTGTTTTATATGAACTTAGTATGTTATAAATGAGTTTTCGTTCTCTACACTACGTTTTATGAGGAGTTATGGAAACGAATGAAAATGATAGGTTGGGTGGCGACATTCATGTCTGTTATGATGTATGTATCTTATATCCCACAAATTATGGACAATTTAGCTGAACATAAGGGAAACTTTATCCAACCTTTGGTAGCTGCAATCAACTGTAGCCTTTGGGTTTATTATGGTTTGTTTAAAAAAGAACGCGATTTACCACTTGCTACTGCAAATGCTCCAGGTATTGTATTTGGATTTATTACTGTACTAACAGCAATGTTCTAACCCTGATTGAATTCTCTTACTGTCCTATCTGACAGTAAGGATTTTTGTTGACAGTTCTTACAAGAATAGAATTACAAACAAAACTCTGATTTCCTCAAAAACAGAAGCTCTATCTGAATTACTAATCAGATAGAGCTTTATTTTTTATATTTGTGCCGTTTTAGAAAAAGATTTTTTAATATTCCTTTACTATTTTTAATACTATCTGTTTTTAAACTATAATTTCAACAGCAGCTTCATTTTTCATCTTTTTATCTCAAATAAGCTTCGCAGCATCTTTGTCCTGATTTCATTTTTCTGCGGAACTCCTAGCAAGCGCTTCTTCTCTCTTTTGCTTTTATCTATTCAAAAAGGAAAATAGTCTTAATACGTCACAACGCTCAAGTTACCACTTTCATATTCTGCGATGAAGATATTAGAAATATCAGTATAGCCTTCCTTAGCAAGCCTCTCGATTAACCATTCTTCTGTTTTGTCAATAGACTCTAAAATATCAATCTGGACAACACCGTCTGTGATAACAGGGTATTTAGGATTTTCTTCACCTGCCTGTACGACAATAAGCTGACCGTTTTGTTCCATGACTGCTCGTTTAACTTGCTTTAGTTGAAAAATTCCTTGGCTACGCAACTTCAGAGCCACATCAGCCGCTGAAAGGCCAACGGAGCGCAGGCTTCAGGGCTCAACTTCCCGTGCTGAATCAGGGTAGTCGGTTTACCATCAATCAAATGCTTGACTGTCCGAATATTGTTATTGAGCCATTTTAGAGTCAAGACCAAAATCGTCCACATAATGAGGATGATCGCATACTGGGGAATGTTAATAGAACTATTGTAAATCACCCCACCAATAATACCACCTAGAACATAATTTTGAATCTGGTCAATCGCGGAATTAGGTGCCAGATTTCCTTTTCCTGTCACATTGATAACAAACACGAGTGAAAATAGTCCCAGAGCTAATTTAATCAAGATTTCAAGAAAATTCAATGTCATTTTTTAACCTCCACTAATTTGATATCTATTGTCTTATGCAATTTAATTTTTTCTAGTAAATACTTATCTGGCTCACTGCCACTCATAGCTCGATAAAAATCTTTTCCAACTTTTAAAATCGCTCCATCCGTCGCAGCTGAAGTGTTGACATAAACCTTTGACCTATCTACTCCAAAATCTTTTGAAATAACTTCAATAAAATGAAGAGAAGTTTGGAACTGGTTATTATAGGCTTGATTGGTCTGAAAAGTACTAATCCCAATCAGAACGATAGCAATCACAGACAAAATGGAGATAATCGCCAATTCACGAAATTTCGAATCGCGCTTATTTCGATAAGCCTTAAAAGCAAAAAAACCTGTCACAAGTAACAACAAAATAGAAAGTCCAACTGTCACCCAGTTTTGCTGGCTGATTTGACTCAAAACATAATCATAAGAATAAAATTTCATTTTTTCTCCCTCTATTTTCTCGGCCTATTATAGAAAATTTTTCAATATTTCTAGAAATCGTATTTTAACAAGATAATAAGAGCGAGACAAAAATCAAGCACTCAAAGAGTTCAATTTTGTCGTCCCGCTCCCACAACGATAATTAGACTAAAAAAGTTTCAAGCTAAACAGCAAATGAATCAATGTATCCTTTTAGATAACCAGTAAGAATAAATCATTGGCACTACAATCATAATGATTAGAGTAAAAACAAGCACGAACGTAACTGCAATCTGAACGAAACCATTAAAGAAAATGATAATACCACCAATCACCCAAATTTTACCAGCTAGACGATGTGTCTTTATCCAATTATCATCATTATCCAAAGTCCATGGGAAACGTATACCAACTGTATAATTGCGACGAGTTTTTGGCATGTAATTCCCAATAGCAATAAATAGAACTCCTAAAAACATACCATTCATCAGAGCATGATTAACTGCATAACCCAAGGCTTGCGCGTAAATAGCTGTCATGACTAAACAAGATGTCAAAGGAATAATTCAATAAACCAGATGCCACATTTTCAAGCTAATATTCTTAGATTTAGGATCCTTGCTAGTCACAAATAAACAAAACCAATGTATAAGCAGCAGAAAACTAGGAATCCCAAAAACTGTAAACCCTCGACTACTGAATCCATTTACTTGATTCGAAAAATCAAAATGCGTTGCGACTGTTTGGGGCAACTGTTGCCAGAAAAAGCAGCCTATCAACATAGGCACCAAAATACTAGCACTCGTTAGTATCAATAGTTTTTTATCAATCTTCATTAGCCTTATCTCCTTTCAATTCAGCTAACCAAACTACAATGTCTTCCAAGACTGAAGTATTGAGTTCATAATAGATATAATTTTTCTGGCGCGTCTCCAAAATCAAATCTGCTTTTTTTAAAATATTAAGGTGATGCGAAATGGTAGCTCCTGTCAATTCAAACTGGTCTGCTATTTCCCCAGCAGACATCTTGCCCATTTTTAACAAATCTAAAATTGCTCTTCTCACAGGATGAGATAGGGCCTTGAAGGTATTAGTAAAACTCATGTCTACTCTTCCTTTCCTTTTGTAAAATAGCTAGCGCAAGGAACAATAAAGGCAAAGATACTACTCTTTTTTGACATCTTCATCACTTCCACTTTCTATTTAGATATTCTTCTAAATAGAATTATACGCTTTATTTTTAAAAAATACAATAGATATTTAGTTAACTTTCTAAATAAAAAAGAAGGTCCTGCACCTTCAAATGATTTCTACAAAAAGAAAGAGACTATCAAGGCAGAAAGAACAATCAGGACCGAAAGTGTCACAGCCAGACTTACCCAAAAACCAGCTGTATTCCTTGGATTTATCCCAATTCCCACACCGATTTCTTTAGGTATCCAAAATGGCTCAGAAGATGTTTGTTTTCCCCTCAAACGAAGTAACTTAATAAGGTACCAAAGAAAGAATATGAATAAGACGACTTTCAATAATAATAATAGTAATAATAATTCACCCATTTTTATCCCCTTTGACTAATATTATACACCTTACTCTCCTTTTTACAACCTCAAATTCGCTTAGCCAGTCATTTTTTGATATAATAGAAAAAAAATGAATCTAGAAAAGGTATCTATATGAAACTCATTTCTTGGAATATTGACTCTCTCAACGCAGCTTTGACCAGCGACTCTGCACGCGCGCAATTGTCACAAGCTGTTTTACAAACTTTAGTAAGATTAGACGCTGATATTATCGCCATTCAGGAAACTAAATTATCTGCTAACGGACCAACTAAAAAACATCTAAAAGTTTTGGATGAATTATTCCCACATTATGAAACTACATGGCGCTCTTCTATAGAACCTGCACGTAAAGGTTATGCTGGAACTATGTTTTTATACAAAGAGAATCTATCTCCAAAAATAACCTTCCCAGAAATCGGTGCACCTTCTACTATGGATGCCGAAGGGCGTATTATTACCCTTGAGTTTGAAAAATTCTTTGTCACACAAGTCTACACTCCCAATGCAGGTGATGGTTTAAAACGTTTAGAAGAACGACAAATCTGGGACAAAAAATATGCTGACTATCTAACAGCTTTAGACATAGAAAAACCTGTCCTTGCGACAGGGGACTACAATGTAGCCCACAATGAGATTGACCTCGCTCATCCTTCTAGCAACCGTCGCTCACCTGGATTTACAGATGAAGAACGATCCGGATTTACCAATCTGTTAAATCGTGGTTTTACTGATACTTTCCGTTACATTCACGGCGATATTCCAAATGTTTATAGCTGGTGGGCACAACGCAGCAAGACCAGCAAAATCAATAACAGTGGCTGGAGAATTGATTACTGGCTGACCAGCAATCGAATTGCAGATAAAGTAACCAAGTCAGAAATGATTGACTCAGGTACAAGGCAAGACCACACACCAATTGTATTGGAAATTGAGTTATAAAAAAAGAGGTTTCTCCTCTTTTTTTCAATCAAAATGATACAGTTGTGGATATTGGTCACATTCAGGATTTCTTGGGTGGCAGATTTCACGACCAAAGCAAATCATAGCTTGATGAGCTGGAAGCCATTCATTTTTGGGCAGAACTTCCATCACGCGTTGTTCAACTTCTAGAGGGGTAGCCGACTTTTTGACAATGTCATGATGTTTGCAAATCCGCTCCACATGAGTATCCACCGCAAAAGCCGGAATACCAAAACCAACACTCATAACCACATTAGCTGTTTTGCGTCCTACACCCGCAAGACTTTCCAATTCCTTTCGTGTATGTGGGACTTGACCGCCAAAGTCATTCAGCAACTGCTGAGCACATTTTTTCAAAAACTTAGCCTTATTGCGATAAAGTCCAAGACGAGCAATATACTTGGCAATCTCGCTTTCTGATGCCGCCGCCATTTCCCGTGGAGTTGGATAGGCTTTAAAAAGGGCTGGTTTGACTGCTGCATCGGTCGTTTGAGCCGACAACATAACTGCTACCAGCAATTCAAAATGATTGGTAAAATTCAAGCTAGGTTTCGCATCTGGAAATAGGGCTATGATTTCCTCAATTACCTTTCGCGCACGTTTTTTTGATAAAACCATTTTTTCTCTTTTCGTTTTTTACTAATATTCACTGAAAATCAAACAGTCTCACAGACTGTTTAGCAACCTTGCAAAGTGAGACTATACAAAATATCTAGCGGGATATATTGTATTGGATTATTAAATTAAGAGACTGACGATTAACATTTTCAAAATTTAGATCTATCTCACTATCAAGCTAACAAGGTTTGAAGAAATTTTCTCAGTATATAAAAACATTATAACATGAACACCAATGATACCAAAATAGAGAGCTTAAAAAGAAGTGAGGCAACAATTGCGATTTCAAAGAAATCTATTTTGTCGTCTCACTTCTTTTTTATTTACAAATCTAATATTGCATATTCTGTGCGGTAGCCTATTTGCAGGATTTTTCCGTCTTTTTCTAAGATTGGTCGTTTGATGAGCATACCATCGGTTGCTAAAAGCTCTGCGGCTTCTTCGGCGGACAATCCTGATAGTTTATCTTTCAAACCTAGCTCACGATATTTGAGCCCGCTAGTGTTGAAGAAAGATTTGATGTTTAAATCAGAAATTTCCATCCAAGTTAAAATTTCCTCTTTACTCGGTGTTTCCTTGACAATATCCACCGCTTCAAAGTCCAAACCCAAGCGGTTTAATTCAGCCTTGGCTTTGCGACAGGTCGAACATTTTGGATATTCAATAAATCGTAACATATCATTTTCTCCATTTGTATCATTTATCTAAAGCTTTCCCGCTAAGTTCTACGCCTTCATGCTCCAAAAGCCATATTTTCTTGTCTAATCCCCCAGCATAGCCGGTTAATTGCCCTTGACTTCCCAGTACCCGATGACAGGGAACGATGATAGAAAAGGGATTTCTGCCCACAGCGCCACCAACAGCCTGCGCCGAGTGAATATCTAACTCCTTTGCTATCTGACCATACGTGATCGTTCTCCCATAAGGAATAGTTTGCAGATAAGCCCAGACCCGTTGTTGAAAATCCGTCCCAACAACAGCTAAAGGAAGACCCGAAAAGTCTGGATACTTTCCGCTAAAATAATCATCTAGCAAAAGACGAGTTCTTTTCAGAATATCATTTTCTACTGGCATCGTGGTCTTCTCTAAACCAAGCTCAAAATATTTCTGCTTGAGAAACCAAGCTCCAATAAGCCCTGTCTCATCAGCAACCAAAGACATTTCTCCTAAAGGGGAAATATAAATTTGTTTATAAAAAGTCATTTTTACTCACTGACTTGCTCATGATAACGAGCATATAATTCACTCTTATTCCAGCCGTATTTTTTCGCTACTTCTTTGATAGCTTGATTTTTCTTTGCTCCTGCTGCTACTAGAAGATCAACCTCTGCCAACAAATCCGCTTCTGACTGTTCAACCACTTCTTCGCTCGCTCCTTCCACAATCAGCAAGCATTCGCCCTTAAGCGGATTTTCTGAAATATGGTCTATCACTTCGGAAATCAAGCCACGTTGGTATTCCTCATAAATCTTAGTCAATTCCCGTACCAGAACAACGGAGCGATTTCCATAGATACTAAGCATATTTTCTAAAGTAGCCTTAACCCGATGAGGAGATTCGTAAAAAATCTGTGTCTCTGGGTAGGCTTTTTTATTAGAAAAAAACTCTTTTTGCTGACCAGCCTTACGTGGCAAAAATCCATAAAAAATATGAGGTTGCGGAGCAAGACCACTAGCTATCAAAGCTGAAATACCTGCGCTGGGACCAGGTACAGTCACTACTGCGATTTCCTCAGCAATAGCAGCCTTGACCAAATCATGCCCTGGATCAGAAATGCTAGGCAAGCCGGCATCCGAAACCTGCGCAATATCCTGACCACTTTTCAGCAAACGAATCAAATCAGGGATTTTTTCTTTGGCATTATGCTCATGAAAGCTAATCTGCTTCGTAGCAATGTCAAAATGCTTGAGCAACAGACCAGTATTTCTGGTATCTTCTGCTGCAATGAAATCAACTTCTTTCAGAGTATTGACCATACGGATACTCATATCGTCCATATTCCCAATCGGAGTAGCCACTAGATAGAGCTTCCCATAAGGAGACTGACCTTTAAAACTTTTTTGAATCTGCATGCTTACTCCCTAAAAAGTAATTCATCACAAAACATACATTCTGCATCATTTTCACGACGTTGACCATAAAAATCCGTGCACACGTGAAATCCATCTTCATAGAGTTTGCGCAGATTATCTCGATTTCTTTTCGTTTTTGGTGCTGCTGCGTGCTCTACCTGTCCTAATCGCTCTCTTAATTTATCATTTTCCAAGCGCAGCGCTACATTTTCTTCCACCACGCTTTTCAGATTTTTCTTAATCGCTTCTACTTCTGCTAGAGTAACAAGCAGATTTTGAGAAAATTCATCAAGAGCATCAAATAATTCTTTTTTATTCATCCTCACTACCATTTTCCTGTGCCAACGTAGCACATCATTCTCTTTCTTGTAACACCATATATTCGAGTGCATTTTGAAAACTAACATTGGCTCGCCACATTTTTATTGCTGTAAATATACCTTCTAAATAGAAGCGTCCACATGTTGTTTGCATTTCTTTTGCAAAGAGAAGCTCTAAGAGCTTCAAAGCCTGTTCTTGCTTTTCCTTATCAACTGCCAGACTAGCCAACTTCGCAACCTGCAAATAAGCAGTTTCTTTCCGGTTTAAGCAAAGCGATGCAAAACGATCACATTCTGCTGCCAAGTCAAAAAAAGCTGGACTAGCTGCCAAACGCATGGCTTCTTCTTCTGTTTGACTATAAGCAGTTAACAATTCTGCTTGTGTCTTTATCAGCCCAGTCTGCTCCAATTTTTCAAGCAAATAGGCTTGATTTTTTGGAAAATGAAATAGCTGCGCTCGGCTTTTAATCGTGGACAAAATAAGATTTTCATCCGCTGTCAACAAGAAAATATACACTTCACTTTGCGGCTCTTCAATGACCTTCAACAGCGAATTAGCTGCATTGACATGCATCTTGTCCGCATCACAAATGATAAACACTTGCTTGCTGCTTTCAAACCCTGACTGAGAAAAATTACGCACTAGTTCTCGGACACGCTCTGTCTTGATAATCTGATTGACAGGACGGACGACTGTCACATCTGAAAAATCCTCTTCCTCAATCAACCGACAATTTCGACATTCTCCACAAGGAAAAATGCCATTTTTATTGGTGCAAAACAAGCTCTGTGCCAAACATTGAGCCATTTCAAAACTGCCGAAAGCCCCTGTAAACAGATAAGCATGATTCAGCCGATGTTGCTGTAAAATGTGCTCAAAACGCTCAAACAAAACTGGCTGCAACTGAGCTAATTCTTCTATTTTCATCTTAAACTCTCAACTCGTTCTGCCAATACTGCTAAAGTATCTGCAACGACCTTTTCTAATGGCTGACTAGCATCAATCTTTCTCACACGATTTGGCTCTTTTTCAAGAATAGACAAATACCCCTCACGCACGCGCTGATGCCATTCCACACTTTCACGATCCAAGCGGTCCGCACCACGCTCTTTGCTCTTAGCAATACGATCCAAGCCTTCCTCTGCTTCAATATCAAAATAAAGGGTCAAATCTGGCTTCAAACCGTCGGTCGCAAAATCATTCAGCCAATCAATATCAGCTACCTTCAAGCCTCGACCAAAACCTTGATACGCCACCGAACTATCAATAAAGCGATCCACCAGCACCATTTCACCACGATCTAAAGCAGGTAAAATACGTTCCACCAAATGTTGCCTACGACTGGCAATATAGAGGAGCAATTCCGTTTTTTCATCGATTTCCGTATGCTTCGGATCTAAAACAACATCGCGAATCTTCTCCGCAACTGCCACTCCACCAGGCTCACGCGTAGTGACAAACGCCTGCCCTTTTGCTTCTAAAATCGGAATCAAGGCTTCTAAAACACTTGATTTTCCTGCACCATCTGGTCCCTCTAAAGAGATGAATATTCCTTTTGCCATACTAACTCATTTCTTCCTTTTTCTCCTTTCTATTTTAACAAAAAACTCCAGAAAAATCATTGCCAGAAAAAGTTTAAAAAAATTTTTTCAAAATGATACATAAGTTTTCAAGATTTGATACAATAGAATGTACAGAAATTATTAGGAGGTTATCATGTCTAAGTTTAAAAACTATCTAACAATTATTCTAGGAGCTGGAATTTTTGCTTTTGCAATCAATTATCTGATTATTCCGAATCATTTGTATGAGGGAGGCGCAACTGGTGTGACCCTCATTACATACTATCTTTTTAAGATTCCTGTTTCACTGATGAATCTCATCATCAACATTCCTCTTTTCATTATTGCTTGGAAAATTTTTGGATCGCGGCTTTTGTACTCTAGTATCTTAGGGACCTTCGCCGTTTCTGCTTGGCTGGCGGTCTTTGAAAAAATCCCTTTCGTGATTAACCTTGAAGGCGACCTCGTGATTGTGACGCTTCTGACAGGGATTATTGCTGGCGTTGGACTAGGAATTGTTTTCAATGCCGGTGGTACGACTGGCGGTACCGATATTATTGCTCGAATCGCTAACAAGTATACGAATATCTCCATGGGAAAATTGATGTTTACTGTAGACTTCTGCGTCCTTATTTTTGTTATACTTGTTTTTAAAGATGTTCGCTTAGTGACTTATACCTTGATTTTTGTCTTTATCGCTTCGCGAGTAATTGACTTGATTGGTGAAGGCGGTTATGCCGGCAAGGGCTTCATGGTTATCACTAGCCGTCCAGAAGAATTAGCAAAGAAAATTGACGAAGATCTTGGTCGTGGAATTACTTTCATCAATGGACAAGGCTACTACAGCGAGAATGATCTGAAACTCATTTACTGCGTTGTTGGACGAAACGAAATGCAATCCATGAAAAAAGTTATTCATAGCGTCGATCCACATGCCTTTATTACCATTACAGATGCCCATGAAATCCTTGGTGAAGGCTTTACCTTAGATGTCAATAAGCAACCTATTCAGAAATAATCTTGCTCCCATTATAAAAAACGCATGATCACAGTTAAAAGACTGCTCTCATGCGTTTTTGTTATTTTATAATGCTTTTGCTGAAGTACGGGTAATGTCTTCTACCTGAATGCCTTTGTCTTCAAATTTCGCTTTTAAAGCCGGCAAATCCACATTGCCATCGATTTGAACTTCAATGATAACCTTGCCATCTTTGCGTGGGATATTAACAGCATTAGAGATATTGAGATTTTCTTCGACAATCAAATGCACAATCTTCTCCAACACACCGACTTCATCTTCTGTAATGAAACGCACGCGAATACCTTCTTCACCATAGCCAGCAATTTCAAGAAAGGCTCTGAAAACATCACGATCTGTAATGACGCCGTATACTTGCTGGTTGTCCACCACTGGCAAAATGCCAATTTTATTTTTCAGCATCAAGTAAGTAGCATCTTCCAAACTAGCAAATTGTGATACCGTCACCACATCACGAATCATGACATCTTTAATTTTGGTCTTGTTTAGCAAATAATTCATCTCATAGATAGACAAGCTGGTCGCTTTTGAAGGACTTGCTTCGGCAATCGTTCCTTCAGTCACCAAACCGACCAATTGGTCATTTTCAATAACAGGAAGCCGGTGCAATCCTTGCTCCCGCATAATATCCGCCGCATGCGCTACCGTCGTATCTGGGCTAATGTATACCACTTTTCGTGTCATAAAATCTTTAACAGCCATGGAAATTCTCCTTTATCTCTAATTTTCAGTTCTATTATACTGTATTTTCTAGTTTATTTCAAACGCTTTCAATCTACTTACCTATGTTTTCAAGAATATTATTAGTGAATAAAAAAGAAGTAGAAAACCACTTCTTTCTCCTTTTTTCACCCACCGAGATAAGCCTTGCGGACTTCATCGGAAGCGAGCAATTCTTTTCCTGTGCCAGACAAGACAATATTTCCTGTTTCTAAAACATAGCCACGGTCGGCAATTGAGAGGGCTTTGTTAGCATTTTGCTCAATCAATAGAACAGTTGTGCCTTGTTTTTGAATATCTTGAATAATATCAAAAATTTCTTGAATGAAGAGAGGAGCCAGTCCCATTGAAGGCTCATCTAAAAGCAGGAGTTTGGGCGTAGACATGAGAGCTCGCCCCATAGCAAGCATCTGCTGCTCACCTCCCGAAAGAGTTGCAGCATCTTGATTTTTACGTTCTTCTAAACGCGGAAAGCGTGAGAAGACTTTTTTTAGATTCGCTTGATTTTCATCACGATTTGTTTTTAAGAAAGCACCCATTTCTAGGTTTTCCAAAACAGTCAGGCCTGAGAAAACATGGCGTCCTTCGGGGACCTGAGAAAGCCCTGCTGCTACAATTTTCTGAGCAGGAACTTTTTGAATTTCATTTCCTAAAAACTCAATTTTTCCTGAACTTGGACGAACCAGTCCTGAAATGGTTCGAAGAATCGTTGTTTTTCCGGCACCATTGGCACCGATGAGAGAAACAACTTCGCCCTCGTTGACTTCAAAGCTGACATCTCGGACAGCCTGAATCATGCCATAATGGACGGAAAGATTTTCAACTTTTAGCATAGACATTAGGCTTCACCTCCCAGATAGGCTTCAATAACACGCTTATCATTTTTAATCTCGTCAGGAGTTCCGTGTGCGATCAAACGACCATACTCCAATACATAAATTCGTTCCGTCACTTCCATAACTAGGCTCATGTCATGCTCAATCAGCATGATTGTGATTTGGAATTCATTTTTTATGCGACGAATTAACTCTGTCAATTCTGCTGTTTCCTGCGGATTCATTCCCGCAGCAGGCTCATCAAGAAAAAGAATTTTAGGCTCTGTTGCTAGAGCACGCACGATTTCCAAACGGCGTTGTTGACCGTAAGCTAAATTCTTAGCAAGTGTTTCTGCTTCACCGTCTAGGTCAAAGATTTTTAGCAATTTCAATGCTTTCTCACGCAATTCTGCTTCATTTTTATAGAAAGCTGGCAAACGAAAGAAGCTAGCAAAAACATGTGCTTTGTGGTGATTTCCAAAAGCAATCAAGACATTCTCTAGGACTGTCAAATCTTTAAACAAGCGAATATTTTGGAATGTCCGACTGAGTCCTAAGGAAGCAATCTTATAAGGTGCCTTGCCATTGAGCAAATGCCCATCCAAGGTCACGCTTCCTTCACTTGGTTCATAAACACCGGTCAGTAAGTTAAACAAAGTTGTTTTTCCAGCACCATTTGGACCAATGAGACCGACTAATTCGCCCTCATTCAGCTCCAAGGTCACATCGCCAACAGCAGTCAGCCCGCCGAAATTTTTTGTTAAGTTTTTTACATCAAGAAGCGCCATTAGTTGACCTCCTTATCTTTTTTAAAGAAGCGTGATAGGCTCAATTCCCATGTGCCAAGAAGTCCTCCCGGACGGAAAATCATCACCAAAATTAAAGCAAGAGAGTAGATAATCATCCGAATGCTTGCTACATTTTGAAGCACCATGTTTAAAATTCCCAAAACAATCGCTGCAACAATGGTACCAGTCATAGAACCAAGACCACCAAATACCACAATAATCAAGACATTGATACTATTGATAAAAGTATAATCTTTCGGCACAACAGAGCCAATAAATCCTGCTTGGAGTGAGCCTGCGATACTAGCTGTCATCGCTCCAAAAACAAAGGCAATGACTTTGATTTTAGTGGTATTGACCCCCACAGATTCTGCTGCAATTTCATCTTCACGAACTGACAAGGTTGCTCGTCCAATTGGGCTGCGCAAGAAATTGATGGTTAAAATAGTTGTGATAACTACAAAGAAATACACCATTTGCCAATTGGTAAAAGCAGGAATACCCAAGATACCTGCAGCTCCGTTGGTCAAATCGCCTCCGTTGATGATTAAAATCCGAATGATTTCAGAGACCCCAAGCGTGGCAATTGCTAGATAATCGCCCTTCAAACGAAGAGTAGGAATCCCGACAATCAAAGCGACTGCTCCTGCAATCAATGCCCCTAACACCATAGCCGCAAAAAAGGCAGGATAGGTAGCAGATTTCGAACCAATAATTGCAGCTGTATAAGCACCAATTGCCATGAAGCCAGCATGTCCCAGAGAAAATTGACCAGAAAAGCCGACAATCAAATTCAACCCTACTGCTAAAATAACGTTAATGCCAATTTGCTGTAAGATTTGCAAGTAAAAATCATTCAAAACTCCAGCGCTGACAAGGAGAGTCAGCAAACCGTAACCAGCAAGAAGGATCACAAACCATAGAATATTTACTTTTACATTCTTCTTCATCGCTTACACCTTCTCTTTCACATTCTTACCAAGAATCCCTGCAGGACGAACGAGTAAAATTAAGATTAAAATACCATACACAATCGCATCACGGAAATCTGACATACCAAAAGCTGTCGCAAAGGTTTCTAATAGACCAATGACAAAGCCCCCCAGTGCTGCTCCGGGGATAATACCAATCCCACCAAGTACCGCAGCGACAAATGATTTCAACCCTGGTGTCATTCCCATCAAAGGCTCCAAAGAATTATAATAAAGCGCGATGAGTACACCTGCTGCTCCTGCCAAAGCAGAACCTAAAGCAAAAGTGAAACTAATTGTACGATTGACATTGATTCCCATTAGCTGCGCTGCATCACTATCAACAGAAACTGCCCGCATGGCTTTTCCCATTTTGGTTTTTTGAACGATAACCTGCAGCAATACCATTAAAATCAAGGAAATAACCAAAATCATCAATTGGATATTTGTGAGACTAATCGGACCAAAATTATAACGAACCGTTTCAATCACTTGTGGGAACGAACGAGTATTGGCTCCCACAAAATAGACCATCACATATTCCAAGAAAAACGAAACACCAATCGCAGTAATCAAAGCTGCAATCCGAGTCGAATTTCTCAATGGACGATAAGCCAGAAACTCAACCAGCACACCTAAAACTGCCGTCCCAATCATTGCCAAAATCAAGGCAAGGAAAAAATTAAGATGAAGAGAGTTAATCAGGAAATAGCCCATAAAAGCGCCCATCATATAAATATCTCCATGAGCGAAGTTGATAAGCTTGATAATCCCATAAACCATGGTATAGCCGAGAGCGAGCAAAGCATAGACACTCCCTAAAATTAGACCATTAACAAGTTGTTGG
>ERZ773196.1298-NODE-1298-length-14133-cov-5.282213_pt1 | contig 14133 bp, 13 predicted proteins | sample MGYA00581009_ERZ773196 | MGnify/ENA primary metagenome ERZ773196 (study PRJEB29015, sample SAMEA2738162) | human oral metagenome | biome: human oral; feature: human-associated habitat; material: saliva | place: China | collected 2243 ... | reverse complement strand
ATTTAATAATTTAAGATTTGTTAGATTGAATCCATGCTTTGATATTGATGAAAATGGAGTAAAATCATGGGCTATCACACCTTTACAGTACTTACAGTGCCTAAAAGAGGCATTTTTGTGTATGCTTCATACGGAGTCATACAAGAAATACAAACTCGATCCTTTGATGGATATAGCGAATAATCTTCGAAGAGAAACTACAAAATATGAATTTAAATGTAATAAGTTTTCTTCGATTTTCCCGGATGGTACGGTTACATCATGTGATGCCATGAGGGAAGTAGAACAGAAGGTGGAGATTGGGGTAGATATGTTTTCTGCGTTTCAGCAACCCGAATATGTGGAAAGCTGTATAGAAAAATGTGAGTCTTGCAAAGAGCTTTCGCTCTGTAAGGGTGGCTGTCCCCCTCTTATGCATCGATACAGTCAATATCAAAGAGAATTGCTGGATGAATATTGCAGGTATCGAATAGAAATCAGAAAATTTATTATGGAGGCCATGGCAGAATAAGAATGGAATGTGATATTAAAGTGGTAGAAAGCTTAAAAGAGGGAAGAGGCATCAAAGTATTACTGGTTGATGGAAAAGAAGAATCTGCTACTTTCTTGGGGGAAGATAAATATGAACTGGTTTATCCTTATAGTATTGAAATTTTTTCAATATTGAGCAAATTTGACAGTTCTTCCGTTTTGCTTTTGGGTGGCGGCGGTTTTTCTATACCCAAATACTTTATTAGCCATTATCCAATAGGAAAAATAGATGTTGTAGAAATAGATCCGTTCATCTATGAACTGGCAAAGAAGGAGTTTTTTCTTTCGGATTTAATTGAACAGTATCATCTTAGGGGTAATCAGTCGAGAATGCGTATATTTATCCAAGATGCAGTAGAGTATTTGAAGCAGTCTGATTGCCAATACAAGATTATTATTAATGATGCGTATCATGGTGGGGAAATGTCTTCAGAGCTTCTTTCGGAAGAAAGTATAAGGCAGATTTCTCGTCACCTTGGTAAACAAGGGATATATATTATGAACTTCTTTTCCGCTTTACAAGGCATGAAAAGAAAGGCATGGGATGAGCAGGAGTGCATATTGAAAAAATACTTTAATAAACTTTACATTAAACAGCTTGACTTTCAGATTCCTCAAACCCATCGCCAGAACTGCATTGTTTTTGCGCAAAAATAATAGGAGAGCTAAGCATGATAAAAAAAGAGATTTTTGCAATTGTCACAGGCTGTGCATCTGGAATTGGAAATGAAATCGCAAATAGGTTAGTTAGTAAAGGAATAGAGGTAATAGGTTTAGATATTGAAGAATGCACTTGTAATTTTCCATCTTATGTTTGCGATGTCAGCGATGAAAGACAGGTGCAACAGATTCTTGCTCTTATTTCTAAACGAACCCAATGTATAGATTATTTAATTAATGCAGCAGGCATATTATGTTTAGGGAAAGCTCTCCTCTTAAAAGAAATGTCTGTTAAGCAGTGGGATGCTATTTTAAAAATAAACTTGGGAAGTGTCATGGTGATGAGTAAAAATGTGTATCCCTATATGCTTCACTCCGATAGAGGAGCTATTGTTAATATCAGCTCTGAGCAAGTATATAATCCAGATTTGGGTTATTCTTCATATGCTGTTTCAAAGTCTGCGATAAATATGCTAACGATTTGTACGGCAAAAGAGTTTTTAAAAGATAAAATCAGGGTCAATGCTATTGCGTTAGGAACGGTAAAAACCAATATTTTAAAGTATTTAGATGTTTCGGAGGAACAAAAGGAATTAATGTTTAAAAATAAGAAGGAGCAAATTCCTTTTGGTCTGATGAGCCGTTCGGATGTAGCAGACATTATTGAATTTTTAATTTCTGATCATGCCAGATTTATTACCGGGGAGATTATTCGCTGTGACGGAGGAAGGTATTTAAGGGATAATCCATAAAAATCCTTGAATTCGCCCTAAAAATAAGCGATAATTTTCCTGTCAGCATCAAAAATGGAAAAAACGACAAGAAACCCTATTTCACAGATTGGAGGATTTATGCAGCATCGTATATTAGGAGATAATGATTGTCCCATTTTGGAGATTCAGTTAAACCCGGGAGAAAGGGTGAAGATTGAGAGAGGCTCCATGGCCTATATGGCCGGTGTGGAGTTGCAGGGAAAGATGAATTCCGGCGCTAACGGCGGGGGCTTGGGCGGCTTGTTAAGTGCTGTAGGAAGAAGTATTGCCAGTGGAGAAAGCATGTTTATTACCGAGGCTATCGGTGTAGCCAATGGGGGTAGAATCGGTGTGGCGCCTTCCATTCCCGGAAAGATTGTTCGTTTAGAGATTGGAGAGAGGCAGTATCGCTTGAATACCGGTGCCTTTTTGGCCGGGGATTCTACGGTGAACTATGCCATGAAAATGCAGGACTTGGGAAAGGCGTTCTTCGGCGGAACCGGTGGACTTTTCGTCATGGAAAGTCAGGGACAGGGAGATCTGTTTGTCAATGCCTTTGGAGACCTTTTGGAGCTGGAAGTACATCCGGACAGCCCCTTAACCATTGACAATGACCATGTGGTGGCATGGGATAGAGGTCTGGATTACCACATTTCCATAGCCTCCGGAACCTTCGGCTTTACCACAGGAGAAGGCTTGGTCAACCGTTTTATTGGCGAAGGAAAGGTGTATATTCAGACCAGAAACTTAAGCAGTCTGGCTTCTGCCCTGCCCATTGCCAGAACGAATAAGAACAACGGCAAGGGTGGCTTTGGCTTATAGAGCTTTCTATGTCCTATAAGCAGTTTCGCTTCCACCGTAAACAAAAATGCTTTAAAATGAAAAAGGAGTGTCATAAGCCGAGCTTGTGACGCCCCTTTGTTTTAGTGAATTCCTAAACTTTATCTGAAAAGAATATAGTTTTGTGGAAGAGAAGGGAAAAGTAGGATATACTGCAAAACAGTTTTTGTGAAAGCGAGTTTTTATCCTATGAAGAAAAATGTAAGCGGGCGCGAGCTCCTTTTTATTGCCTCCCTTCTCTTCGGCATGTTGTTCGGAGCAGGCAATTTGATTTTCCCGGTATCCCTGGGACAAAAGGCGGGAAATACCGTGGCCTTGGCTACTTTGGGCTTTTGTATTACCGGAGTGGGTCTTCCCCTTTTGGCGATTATAGCCATGGCCCGCACGGAATCTGCCAGTATGGCAGAATTGGCTTCTAAAGGTGGAAAAAACTTTTCCACCTTTTTTTCCTGTCTTCTGTATCTTTGTATCGGCCCTCTGTTTGCGATTCCCAGAACCGCCTCGGTATCCTTTCAGGTAGGGCTTTATCCCTTTATCGGGGAAGCCAATCATAAGATGGGACTGCTTATTTTCACCATGCTCTTCTTTTTGGCGGCGCTGTATTTTTCCCTGCGACCGGGAAATATCCTGACCTATGTAGGAAAGATTTTAAATCCTCTCTTCCTTTTCTTTTTGGGGATTCTTTTGCTTACGGCCTATCTGCGTCCTATGGGGAACATTCAAAGCCTCCCTCCCACAGAAGAATATGCGAAAAACAGCTTTGTGACCGGCCTTTTAGAAGGCTACAACACCTTGGACGTGGTGGGGGCTCTGGCCTTTGGAAACATTTTGATTGAGACCATTAAAAATCGGGGAGCAAAGGACGGAAAGGAGGTCTCTCGCTTAAGTATTATTTCCGGAAGCATTACTACGGTAATGATGGCAATCGTCTATTTTGCCTTGGCCTTTACCGGAGCGGGCAGCAGAAGTCTTTTTTCTTTGCAGGCTAATGGAGGAGACATCCTGCATTCCGTTTCCACCCATTACTTTCCACGATTTGGCGGCATTCTGTTGGGAATTATCATTTGCCTTTCCTGTTTAAAAACGGCAGTGGGGCTGATTACCTCCACCAGTCTGGCTTTTGCTGAAATGTTCCCTAAAGGGCTTCCCTATAAAAAGCTTGTGCTTTTGTTTACCTTCTTCTCCTTTGCTATTTCCAATCTTGGTTTAAGCAGAATTATCCAATATACCGTTCCGGCACTTTATTTTATTTATCCCATGAGTATAGTGCTGATATTGCTTTGTCTGATTGGAGAGCATTTTCAGTTTGAAAAAAAGATTTTCCAAATCGCTCTTTATGTTACCGCGCCCTTTGCCCTTTTGGATGCCTACAAGGCTCTGCCGAAGGAGCTGCTTGCAGGGATTCCTTTTCATGAGAAGATGATGAGGCTTCTTTCCCACATCCCTCTTTTTTCTATTGGGATGGGCTGGGTTTTGCCGGCAGTTTTGGCCTTTCTCATTTCCTTCCTCTTTTGGAAAATGCGGGAAAGGAAAAGGCAGCGTATCGCCTAAAATATTGGCAGAACAAACAGCAATATATCGATTGAAATAGTTGCAGATGTGAAATCCGTCCCGATACAGGGAATAGTGGAAGAAATAGCGGAAGAAATAGCAGAAGAAATAGCGGAAGAAATAGCGGAAGGAATCCTTAAAGATATCTTTCCGCTGTTATTTTCTAAGGACTCTGTGCTATACTCTAAAGAAAAAAAGAAAGGACGGAAGACATGAAGGTTGTTCTTCTTGCAGGAGGCTTAGGTACCAGAATTTCGGAGGAATCCCATTTAAAGCCGAAGCCCATGATTGAAATCGGAGAAATGCCCATTTTATGGCATATCATGAAATATTATTCTTCCTACGGCTTTAAGGAATTTATCATTTTGGCAGGCTATAAGCAGTACCTGATTAAGGAATACTTTGCCAACTATTTCCTGCACAATGCGGACATAACCTTTGACATGGGAAAGAATACCATGGAGGTCCACAATAGCGAGGCGGAGGACTGGAAGGTAACCGTGGTGGATACCGGCCTTCACACCATGACCGGCGGAAGACTTAAGAGGGTGGAAAAGTACTTAAAGCACGAGCCCTTTATGCTGACCTATGGAGACGGGGTTTCCGATGTGAATCTGGAGGCTCTTTTGGACTTCCATAAAAAGCATGGCAAGCCGGCAACCATCAGCATGGTAAACCTTGCTCAGCAAAAGGGAGTTTTGGATGTGGATGCCGAAGGGCAGATTCGTTCTTTCCGGGAGAAGGAAGAAAAGGACGGCGCGGTGATTAACGGCGGCTTTATGGTGCTGGAGCCGGAAATCTTTGACTATCTTCAGGACGACAATACCATCTTAGAGCAAAGTCCCATGCAGAATCTTGCGGCGGAAGGCAAACTGATGGGCTATTACCATGACGGCTTCTGGCAGTGCATGGATACCCAGAGAGAGAAGAAGCTTTTGGAAGAGCTGTGGGCAAGCGGCAAGGCGCCCTGGAAACGTTGGTAGCAAGGGCTCTGTAGAGCGTGTATATTTGTCATGAATCGTTATAGGAAATCCGTAAATTAACAGAGAAGTATCGGCTTTAAGGAAGTAGGGGGAAATGCATTTTCAAGAATTAAAAGCCTTTTATCAAGGGAAGAAAGTATTTTTAACAGGCCACACCGGTTTTAAAGGGGCGTGGCTTAGTTTGATTTTGCAAATGATGGGGGCGGAATGCACCGGCTATGCTCTAAAGGAAGAGCCGGGAGCATTATTTTCCCTCTTAAACTTAGAAAAAGGGATGCACTCCATCGAAGGGGATGTGAGGGACTATGACCATTTAAGAAAGGCAATGCAGGAGGCGGAGCCGGAATTGGTTTTCCACTTGGCGGCACAGCCCCTGGTGCGGGAATCCTACATTTTCCCCAGAGAAACCTACGAGACCAATGTGATGGGAACGGTGAATCTTTTGGAGGCGGTACGGCATTGTCCCTCTGTTCGTTCCGTGCTGAATGTTACTACGGACAAGGTTTACAAGAATCCGGATCAGGAAGGCCATGCCTTTACAGAGGAAGAGAAGCTGGATGGGCATGACCCCTATTCCAACTCCAAGTCCTGCTCGGAGCTGGTCACCCATAGCTATCAGAAATCCTTCTTTTCCGAGGATTCCGCCTATGGAAAAGGAAAAAAATTTCTTCCACGCATTTCCACTGCAAGAGCCGGAAATGTGATTGGGGGAGGGGATTTTGCCAAGGATAGAATTATCCCGGACTGTGTGCGAAAGAGCATAAAGGGAGAGGCAATCGGCATTCGAAATCCCTACTCTGTTCGTCCCTATGAGCATGTTTTGGAGCCTTTGTTTGTCTATCTGGAAATTGTGGCAAGACAGGCAAAGGAAGAGGGAAAGCAATTTGCCGGCTATTACAATGTGGGGCCGGAGCTTTCCGATGCTATTACTACAGGAGCCTTGGCAGAACTTTTCGTGGAGTTCTGGGGAGAGAATGCAAGCTGGGAGAATCAGGCGGAGCCCAATGCTCCCCATGAAGCGGGATTTTTACAGTTAAGCACGGAGAAGTTAAAGAAGGTCTTTGGCTGGCAGCCTCGGTATACCGTGAAGGAAGCGGTGGAGAAAACCGTAGATTGGTATAAGGCATGGCATAAAGGAGAGGACCTACGGAAGTTCTCCGAAGCACAGGTTTTGGCCTTTGCCTCGGAAGACCGGGAGTGAAGCTTTAGATTAAGTCGTTAGATTGGGGCTTTAAACGGAATTTTTAGAGGAAGAACTAAGCTTGTAGCAATAAGAGTAAAGCTACATTTTGGATAAGAGCCGTAGAAAGGGTAGGGTATGGATTTAGCGGAGAAGCAGAGACGGGGCTTCGGCATTTTGGAGGAGATTCACCGTATTTGTGAAAAACATAAAATCAGCTACCGCCTGGATTCCGGAACCCTGCTGGGGGCCATTCGCCATGAAGGCTTTATCCCCTGGGATGATGATGTGGATCTTTGCTTTTTACGGGAGGAATGGGAAAAGTTTGAAAGGGTAGCGAAGGAAGAGCTTTCGGAAAACTTTGCTTTACTCATGCCAAATGCCTACAGAAACGGTCGTTCTTTTTATGACTTTGTGCCCCGTGTTGTGGATCTTCATAGCAAAAGACGGGAAGTCGAGGGGGAAGAGGATGCCTTTTATGAAGGGAAGCTGAACCACCTTTGGGTGGACTGCTTTATTTTGGATGATTGCCCGAGAAATGCCTTTTTGGATAAGCTGTATCGTTTTCGACAGCAGATGATTTTCGGTCTGGCCATGGGACATCGGAGGAAGTTGGATTTCCAGAAGTATTCTCCCATGGCAAAGCTCTTTGTGGCGGTTCTTGCCACTTTGGGAAAATGTCTTTCCCTGCCCTTTCTTTTTTCTTTGCAGGACAAATGGGCACAGGGGGCACGAAGAGAGAAGAGTCAAAGAAGAGGAGAGGATTTCCTTTATTTTTCCAATTATCAGCCGGACTTCCAGTATTGTAAGGTGCAATACAGCTGGGAGGAGCCGGTGCAGTATAAGCCCTTTGCCGGAAAAGAATTTCCGGTACCGGCAGACTATGACAGTGTATTGAAAATGTTATATGGGGATTATATGACACCCCCAAAGAAAGAGGAGCAGGTACCTAGCCACGAGGAAATGATTTAAGTCAGTGATGGGTAGAAGATCTTGCTAAAGTCGTTGAACAGAGATGGCTAAAAAGTTAGGACGTATAAAAAGCTCAAGAAAAATCATTTCAATGAAGGATTGTTTTAGAGAGAAGGGATGAACTTGGAAAAGATTTGTAGTGTGATTGTTTCTGTATATAACGAGGAAGACAGCTTGGAGCCATTTTACAAGCATTGCAGTCAGTCTTGCGAAAAATTACAGGAGCTGGGCTATGGCTATGAAATTGTCTTTGTGAATGACGGCTCTCAGGATAAAAGTGCCATTCTCTTAGAGGATTTTGCAGAGAGAGACAAGGAACACGTGCGAGTGTTGTCCTTTTCCCGAAATTTTGGCCATGAGGCGGCTATGACCGCAGGCCTGGACCATGCCAAGGGAGATTTCCTGGTCTTTATGGATGCGGATTTACAGCATCCCCCCGAACTGATTTCGGAAATGCTGAAAAAGTCGGAGGAGGGCTATCAGGTGGTGTCCATGGTACGTACCAAGAATCCTTCCGCAGGCCTTGTGAAAAATGTTACCTCCGCCCTGTTTTACTGGATTTTAAACCACGTTTCTCCGGTGCATTTTGAGGAAAATGCTTCCGATTTCTTCGGCATTTCCAAAAAGGTGCAGGAGGTTTTAAAGAAGCATTACCGGGAAAAGGTCCGTTACCTTCGGGGTTTTGTCCAGTCCGTAGGCTTTCCCAAAACCAGCATTCGCTATGAGGCGGCGGCAAGGCAGGCGGGGCAAAGTCATTACTCTCTAAGTAAGCTTTGGCGGTTTTCCAAAAACACCCTCTTTACATTTTCCAATCTGCCCTTACAGCTTGGAATTTTTGCGGCCATTTGCAGTGGAGGACTGGGAACCCTGCTTTTGATTTACACCCTTTTAACCAGAAAGGGCGCCCCCTCCGGTTATGCCACCATCGTGGTGGTGCTTTGCTTTATGTTCGCAGTGCTCTTTTTTGTCATCGGAATTATCGGAGAATATATCGCTATTTTGTTTGAAGAACTGAAGGATAGGCCTCTATACATTTTATCGGATAGTAAAAATATAGAGGAGGGGCGAAGTTAGCGGGAGCGTGCCTCGATATCAGACCTATACTGCCAGAAACCGTTTTTTTGTAGAAAAACACCAAACTTCCGAATTCTAAAAAATTCTAAGAATGAAAGAAGAAAACTCTATTTTTTTTTAAAAAAAGAAAAGCTATAATCCTCCTTGTTAATAAACATAATCGAAAGTTATTTCGAACAGGAGGAAAAAATGAAAAGAATTTTAAGCACTTTGACAGTATCCGCATTGGCCGTATCTATGTTAGCTGCATGTGGCAGCAGCAATGCCGGAAAGACCACTACCGCAGCTGCTGAGCAGAAGGAAAGTGCAAAGGCAACAGAGAAGGCGATGGAAGGAACCAAGGCCGCTGTAGAAGAAATGAGCGGAGACTTCAGCGACAAGAAGGTTGGCGTATGTATCTATCAGTTCTCTGATAACTTCATGACTCTCTTCCGTACAGAGCTGGAAAATTATCTTGTATCCAAGGGATTCAAGAAAGAGAACATCAAGATCATGGATGGTGCCAACGACCAGGCTACACAGACCAACCAGATCGAGAACTTCATCACCGACAAGGTAGACGTTTTGATTGTTAACCCTGTTAACTCTTCCTCTGCTGCTACCATCACCGATAAGGTACAGGCTGCCGGAATCCCATTGGTTTACATCAACAGAGAGCCGGATCAGGACGAAGAGAAGAGATGGGAAGAGAAGAAGTGGGACGTAACCTATGTGGGTTGTGATGCTCGTCAGTCCGGAACCTTCCAGGGAGAGATTATCGCTTCCGTTGGAATGGATAAGCTGGATATGAACGGCAACGGAAAAGTAGACTACATCATGATTAAGGGTGACCCTGAAAATATCGATGCACAGTACAGAACAGAATTCTCCATTAAGGCATTACAGGATGCCGGAATGGAAGTAAACAAGTTAGACGAGCAGGTTGGTAACTGGGATCAGGCTCTTGCACAGTCTTTGGTTGCTAACGCATTGGCAAAGAATGGTAAGGACATCGAGGTTGTTTTCTGTAATAACGACTCCATGGCTCTTGGTGCTTTACAGGCTATTCAGGCAGCAGGAAGAACCGTTGGAAAGGATATCTACTTAGTAGGTGTTGACGCTCTTGAGGAGGCTTGCCAGAATGTATTGGCAGGAACACAGACCGGAACCGTATTTAATGACTTCCTTACACAGTCCCACGCAGCAGGAGATGCAGCAATCAACTACCTCGGCGGTAAGGGAAATGACCACTACATCGGTTGTGACTATGTAAAGGTTACTAAGGACAACGCACAGGACGTATTAAATCTCTTAAAGTAATAAGATTTGCAGGAAAACTTTTTCAAAGCATGGATTATCAGGAAAATGGAGATTTGCTAAAGAAATAGGAGCAGAAAACATTTTCCCAATACAGAACGAATTTGGGGAGTGCAGATGCATTGTGTATTTGCCTCCCCGATTGTTTTTCATTCCGAGAGTAGTGTGAAGAAATGGAGGAGGAAATGGCAGAGTATAAGTTAGAAATGAAAAATATCTCCAAATCATTTCCGGGTGTAAAGGCCCTAGACCAGGTGCAGCTGTCCGTTCGTCCCGGAACGGTGCATGCCTTAATGGGAGAAAATGGAGCCGGAAAATCTACCCTGATGAAGTGCCTGTTCGGCATTTACAAGATGGATCAGGGAGAGATTTATCTGGATGGAAATAAAGTGGAAATCAACAATCCTGATGATGCTATGTTGCACGGTGTAGCCATGGTGCATCAGGAATTACAGCCGGTACTGGCCCGTTCCGTATCGGAAAATATGTATCTGGGACGTTTCCCGGTGAAAAAAATCGGACCGATTCAGATGATTGACCATAAGAAGATGAATCAGGATACGGAGAAGTGGCTGGCCGAGCTTGGTTTGTCTTACAATGTGAAGGCACCTCTGTCCTCTCTTTCTATCGGACAGATGCAAATGGTGGAGATTGCCAAGGCGGTTTCTCACGACGCCAAGGTCATTATCTTCGACGAGCCTACCTCTTCTCTTTCCGATAAGGAAGTAGAATTCCTCTTTAAGGTTATGGGAGATTTGAAGAAGAAGGGCGTAGCCATGATTTACATTTCCCATAAGATGGATGAAATCAAGCGGATTTCCGACGACATCACCATCATGCGTGACGGAACCTATGTAGGAACCTGGCCCGCAGAGGATATGACTACAGAGCAGATTATTGCCAAGATGGTAGGTAGAGAGTTAAGCAATATTTATCCGGAGCATCATCACAGCATCGGCGAAACCATTATGGAGGTGGAGGATTTGACCTCCATTCATGAAAAATCCTTCCGGGGAGTATCTTTCTCCATCAAAAAGGGCGAGATTCTTGGCTTCGGCGGACTGGTAGGTGCCCAAAGAACGGAGCTGATGGAAGGAATCTTCGGTATCCGTCATTTGGCTAAAGGAACCATCAAGGTTCACGGTAAAGAAGTGAATATTAAACGCCCTAGAGATGCTATGGATGCGGGTATCGGTATGATTACCGAGGATCGCCGGGGAAACGGTATTTTCGGCTGTCTCTCCATCAAGGACAATGTGGGTGTTTCGATTTATAAGAAGTATTTAAAGGCAGGAATTATGCTGGACCATCCTTCCATTAACAAGGTGGTGGATGACAATATCAAGCGTCTGTCCATCAAGACCCCCAGCATGAAAGAGCATATCGGAAATCTTTCCGGAGGAAACCAGCAGAAGGTAATCATTTCCCGCTGGCTGGCCAAGGACCCGGATATTCTGATTATGGATGAGCCCACCAGAGGTATTGATATCGGGGCAAAGCATGAGATTTACGAAATCATGGAAGAGTTGGCAAAACAGGGCAAGGCAATCATTATGATTTCTTCGGAAATGCCGGAGCTTCTGGGTATGGCGGACCGTATCTGCGTAATGTGTAACGGAAAGCTCACCGGAGAGCTGAATCAGCAGGAAGAAATGACCCAGGAAAATGTAATGAACTTTGCTACGATGTTTTAGGGGGAAAGAAAATGGAAAAGACACAAAAACAAAAATTAACGGATTTTCTGATTAATAACGGCGTTATTATCGTTATGTTCATCCTGGTGATTTATACAGGATTAACCACAAAGAACTTTTTGACCGCGGATAACGGAATGAACCTTCTGGCCAATATGTCCTATCGTTTAGTTATTGCCTTAGGAATTGCGGGCTGCGTTATTACCGCAGGTTGTGACCTTTCCGCAGGACGTATGATCGGATTCGGTGCCTGCCTTGCAGGAACTCTTCTGCAAAAGGCGGATTATTCCGGACGTTTCTTCCAGTCCGAGCCCTGGGCTTCCATGGGAAATGGAATTTTACTTAAGATTAGCCCGATGAATCCCTTCGTGGTATTGTTCCTGGTAATGCTGATTTGTGCCCTCTTCGGTACCATAACCGGTTGGTTTATTGCTTACCTTTCCGTACCTCCCTTCATTGCTACCCTGGCAATGATGGAAATCATCTACGGTTTAGGTCTTCTCTACACCAATGCAACTCCTTTGGGAGGCTATATTGAGTCCTACACCGTTTTCTCCACCGGAAAATTCTTGGGCTTAAGCTACTTAATCTGGATTGCTCTTTTGATGGCGGCTTTGACCTGGTTCATCTTCAATATGACCAGACATGGAAAATATATGTATGCTATCGGCGGAAACCCACAGGCGGCAGAGGTTGCCGGAGTTCCCGTAAATCTTACATTGGTGATGATTTATGCAAAGGCGGCAGCATTCTACGGCATGGCAGGCTATATGCTTGGTGCAAAGGCAGGAGGAGCATCCGTAAATACAGGACTTGGTTATGAGATGGAGGCTATCGCTGCCTGTGCTCTGGGCGGTGTATCCGTAACCGGTGGACGAGGAAAGGTATCCAGTGCCTTTATCGGTGTGGCGGTTTTGGAACTTTTAAAGACCGCATTACAGTACCTCGGTGTAAGCCCCAACGCACAGTACATCGCCATCGGTATCGTAATCTTCATTGCCGCATCCTTGGATATTCGTAAGTATCTGACGAAGAAATAAAAGGTGAAATAAGAATAAGCTATCTATGCGGTATCTGTCTACAAGAGGAAAGCGCTCAGACCCTTAGGGTTTGGGTGCTTTTTTGGTTTTATTGAGTATTGCAGGTGAAGCTTGCGCCATTTCGTTTCATTAATCTTTAAAATGGTATAGCAAACCTTTCGAAGAACATATGGAATAATTCATTAAAAGCATGCCATAAAGATATAAGATTAATTATTGATATAGTAATGACTATGGAATGGTGATAAAATAACTCAAAACAGTACATAGTAGCTTGAGTAAGGAGGTATACTTTTGCAGAACAAAGAGTCATCAATCACAAACGATAAGGACTATAAAAAGTTATTGTCAGAGTTCAAAGAGAAAGTGAAAAGTAGCCAACTTAAAGCTGCCATAAAAGTAAATTATGAATTATTAGATTTGTATTGGGCTCTAGGAGAATATATTGTAAAAACGCAAGAAAAACATTCATGGGGAGATTCTTTTATAAAATTGTTAGCAGAAGATCTGCAAAAAGAGTTCCCAAACATGAAAGGCTTTTCCCAAACGAATGTAAAGTATATTAGAAGATGGTATTCCTTCTATAGAAAAGGGCTACAGGGTGTAGCCAAAAGTAAAATTGATGAAAGTAGCTCTAAAGGGCTACAAGCTGTAGCCCAATTTGATGAAAGAGTAATTCATTGCGTCAAACAAATACCATGGGGGCATAATCAACGAATCATTAACCAGTGCAAGAATATAGAAGAAGCCATCTTTTATGTTAATAAGACCATTGAGAATGGATGGAGCAGGAATGTACTTGTTCATCAAATGGAAAGCGGCCTGTATTTCAGAGAAGGTAAGTCCATAAGTAATTTTGAAAAAAGACTACCTGGCATACAATCAGACCTAGCCAGACAGACGTTAAAAGATCCTTATAATTTTGACTTTCTAACTATACGCGAAGGGTATGACGAAAGGGAATTGCAAAAAGAACTGGTTGAAAAAATTTCCGACTTTTTGCTAGAACTTGGAGAGGGCTTTGCCTACGTTGGAAAAGAATATCATATTAATATTAATGGAGATGATTTTTATATCGATTTGTTATTTTACAATTTGAAACTCCACTCTTACGTAGTGATTGAATTAAAAACAGAAAAATTTAGACCAGAGCATTTAGGACAGCTTAATTTTTACGTAACAGCAGTGAATAAGGAGCTAAAAACAGATATAGACAATGCTACGATTGGACTTTTGATATGCAAAGATAAAAATGATGTGGTTTGCGAATATTCTTTAGAGCAGATTTCTCAACCTATAGGGATAAGTAAATATGAAATCACGAAGTTACTGGAATCGGAATATCAGAGTAGCCTGCCGACTATTGAAGAAATCGAGAGAAAACTCAAAGAAATGGATAATGAATCTTTAGGTGGACGGTTGGATGGTGAAACAGGGGAGAATGAAAAATTAAAATAGCTACGAAAAGTATACAAAACAATAGCTTAGAAAGAGGAGAAGTTGTTTGATTACGTCTTCTCCTTTTGTTTTTACAGGAAATTTGCAGATGCATAAATAACT
>ERZ773196.1294-NODE-1294-length-14158-cov-4.818620_pt1 | contig 14158 bp, 10 predicted proteins | sample MGYA00581009_ERZ773196 | MGnify/ENA primary metagenome ERZ773196 (study PRJEB29015, sample SAMEA2738162) | human oral metagenome | biome: human oral; feature: human-associated habitat; material: saliva | place: China | collected 2243 ... | reverse complement strand
GCTGTGCCTCGGCGTGAGGCTGCTTCGTATCGTGCGAACGCGCGGGAGCCTTAGCCGACTCGGTGCCCTTCACAGACGATTCAGCGTCCTTCTGAGCTGACGCGTCCTTGTCGGTCTTCACTGCCTCCGGCTTTGCCTGTGCGGTGGTCCTATCCTGCGACTTTGACCGGGGAACAAAACCACGTGCTTCGGGTGAGAACCCCTGCTGACCGTCATCAATTCCGTCGTCATACCCATAGGACTGCTGCGGTTTCTCCTGATAGGAAGACCCCGAAGGCGTGAAAGGACGCATGGGAATAAATTCGTTTTCCTCAACGGTTCCGGCGGTTTCTGTGCCCTCTTCCGATGCAGCGGGTGCCGCCTGCTGGGCAGGTTTTGACACGATGCGCGCAGCGGATTTAGCCGAGGTCTTCGGTCCCAGACCGGAGGTCACCGAGCTCTCGGCAGAACGTGCCTCATCATCAAAAATGGCGGGTTTTGCAATCGCGGCAGTCGTCGTCTTCTTCTTAGCCGACGATTCGCCCTCAGCGTGCGAATCATGAGCGCCAGTCTCGTGGGAAGCGCCCTGCCCATCGCGATCTTTCTGCCCGGAAGCCTTCTCGGCATCCCGCTCGCCCGAAAGGCTCGCTCCGGGCTTCACGCCAGCGTTCGCGGAACCGGTAGAACCGGGGAAAGCCTCGAAACGCTTACGCTGCGAGAGAGCCTTCGACACACGTTCCTGAGGCGTCGGCTCGGGCTGCTCAACGACGGACGAGGAATCAACGGGCTGGGCGGGCGCATCCGAATCCGAGGTCTTATCTTGATCTTGTACATCTTGAGCATGGGCAGTGGCAGCTTCACCAGCGGTTTCATCGGTGGTTTTACCGGTAGCTTTAGGGCGCTGCTCTGCATCTTGCTGTTTCTGCTCGTTGGTCTCAGACTCGCCAGCGTGCGCAGTTTTCTCAGTCTTGGCCTCGGCGCTGGGCTCTTCAGTCTTTTCGGTTTTTGCTGTGTCATCGTCTGAAGACTCGACAACATCGACAACCTCAATCACGGAAGCCTGTTTAATCTGCGACTCCCGCTGTTCCTTCGTGCTGTGTGCAATCGCCTGTATATCGGCAACCCAGGCGGTGATCTCGTCAAATACTTCAGGGTTCAGCGAATAGAGGCGGCGCTGCCCCTCGACCAGCACGGTGACTGCCCGTGCCTCACGTAGAACCTTAAGGTGCTTTGAGATAGTGGGTTGGCTCATGTTCAAGTGCTCAACAACGGCACCAACAGTACGTGTTTGTTCAGCCAGAAGATGAACGATATTGCGGCGGGTGGGGTCCGCGATCACTGAAAAAACGTCTGATTGCATATAGCGATTATGACATATTTCGGCGTATGCTCGATACCTGTTTTATGGGTTCTAGCCCGAAACTACGCGGTTTTTCGCTAAGCTTTCCGCGTATATTACCAAATGCTCATAATATTCCGTTCTAGCTATATATCGTTTATGGCATATACACGCCCACACAGTGCATGCACCACAACAACCGTTCCAACATTATCCCTAGAAATACCTATGATGTTCCGCTCAGCTGCATGCCTGGGCGATACACTAGAGAAAGCTAAACATCCCCACCAAGACCGTACCCCGCCCAAACTCTGCGTACGATCGGAAAGGAGGCATCCGTGGGACGCTATCTACGTCGTCTGCGCGCGCATCAGCGCAAACGGGTGCGCGATTTTTCTGAGGGTCGCATCTCCACCGCTATCGGTAAGGTTCCGTCTACATCGCCGATGATGTATGAGCAGGAAGAGGTCACTCGCCGCTTCAAACCCTTCGATATCCGAAGCTACGAGAAGCTGCGCAACCTTATTGATACGACTGTCTTCTCCTCACCTTCGCGAACCGCTATCGCGTCCTTCTTTCTGGTGATCATTTTCTTCACCGTAACGTTGAGCCTGCCGATTTCTTCGGTCACGGGCGAACCTGCGCCATTTCACCACGCATTCTTCACCGCCACCAGTGCGGTGACCGTGACCGGTTTGACGACCGTTTCAACAGCGGCCCAGTGGTCAGTATTCGGGCAGGTTATGATTCTGCTCGCCTGTCAGATTGGTGGTTTAGGTGCGCTGACCATGACCTCGCTTCTTGCCCTGGCGATCGGGCGAAAAATGGGTTTGCGCTCTAAACTTATCGCACAGGAAGAGCTCAGTATTGGGCGGCTCGGTGAGGTCGGCAGCGTGCTTCGTACCGTCGCTTATACCTCAATCGGGATCGAATCGACGATCGCCCTCGTTCTCACCCCGCGTTTTCTGCTTCTTGGCGAGAACCTGCCCACCAGCCTGTGGCACGGTATTTTCTACGCTATTTCGTCCTTTAATAACGCCGGGTTCACCCCGCATTCCGATGGCTTAGTACCCTATGGACACGATTTTTTCGTGCTCGCACCCGTCAGTATCGCCGTGTTCTTGGGGGCACTCGGGTTCCCCGTGCTGATGACGATTCAGCAGAAACCCTTCCGCCCCCGCGACTGGACTCTAACGACCAAACTCACGGTGACGACCACGAGCATCCTGTTCGTGCTGGGTGCCCTGATCTGGGGCATAGCCGAATGGGCAAATCCGCGTACTATCGGCAATTACGGCGCGGGCGAGAAGATTCTCAGCTCGATTTTCGCTTCCATCATGACGCGCTCGGGCGGGTTCAACCTGGTCGATATGAACGATATTCGCCCGGTCACCGGCCTCATAACCGATGTGCTCATGTTTATCGGCGGCGGCTCAGCATCTACCGCAGGCGGCGTGAAAGTCACCACGATTGCCGTGATTATGCTTGCAATTATTGCGGAGGCACGCGGCGACCAATTTGTGATGACTTTCGGGCGCACTATCCCGGTGTCGGCGCTACGCATCGCCATTTCGGTGACGATGATGAGTACCGGAATTGTGCTTGTGGGCACCGGAGTTCTGCTGGCGATAACAGACCAGCCGCTCGTGCGCGTGCTCTTTGAAGTCATTTCCGCATACGCAACCTGCGGACTATCAAATGGGCTCTCCACGGAGCTGCCGCCCTCGGGCATCTATGTGCTCTCCCTGCTCATGTTTATTGGGCGAATCGGCACCATTACCGCCGCCACCGGTTTGGCACTGAGGTCTCGCCGCCGCCTGTACAAGTACCCCGAAGAAAGGCCCGTCATTGGCTAGTAACCATAACGCCCCCGTACTGATTATTGGGTTGGGACGGTTCGGTTCGGCGACCGCCGCCCAGCTTCACGCCCAGAATAAAGAGGTTCTCGCCATTGAGAAAGACCCCGAAATTGCGCAGAAATGGACGGGCGTGCTCACCCACGTGGTCTCAGCAGATGCCCGCGATATTGACGCGCTCAGGCAGCTGGGTGCAAGTGATTTCGGATCTGCGGTTGTGGGTGTGGGTACCTCAATTGAGGCTTCCGTGCTGATTACCGCGAACCTGGTCGATCTGGGGGTTGAGCGGATTTGGGCGAAGGCGATCACCCCCTCACACGGCAAGATTCTAGAGCGTATTGGCGCGCATCATGTGGTCTACCCGGAGGCGGATGCGGGCCGCCGCGCCGCGCACCTGGTGTCGGGGCGCATGCTGGACTATATCGAGTTCGACGACGATTTCGCGATTGCTAAGATGCGCCCGCCGAAGGAGACTCACGGGTTCACCCTGGCGGAGTCGGATATTCGCGCGAAATACGGGGTGTCTGTGGTGGGTATTAAGTCTCCTGGCGAGGAGTTTACCTACGCGGATGCGGCAACGCGCATCCATTCTCGGGATATTCTGATTGTCTCGGGGCAGGTGGATCTGATCGAGCGTTTCGCGGCCCGCCCGTAGGTTCTGTCTTCCCCTTCTTCGTCATAAAAAGAGCCTTTATTCAAATAAAGGCTCTTTTTATGTAGGGAGTAGGCAGGAGGCGGGGGCTAGTCAGCCGTGTACTGTTCGCTCAGCTCTGCGGAGCGGGCGGCGCAGGCGCGCATCGCATCCTCGGTGAGATCGAAAAGTCCCTTGTCAATAAAGGTATTGATAGCGCGCTCCGTGGTTCCGTTCGGGCTGGTAACAGCCTTGCGCAGGGCGGCGGCATCCGGGTTACTATCCAGCAGGTACCCTGCTCCCGCAATCGTTGCGGATGCGAGCCTCTGTGCGGTCTCTTCATCCAGACCGAGCTTCACACCGGCACTCGCCATAGTCTCCGCCAGCAGGAACCCGTAGGCGGGGCCGGACCCCGAAACAGCGGTGACCGCATCCATCTGGTCTTCTCGCACCTGCACTACCATACCTACGGTCTCTAGGATCTTCTCGGCGAGCGCAAGCTGCTTCTCAGTCACTGCCTCACTCACAGAGATCGCCAGCACGCCTTTACCCACGCTTGAGGGCGTATTGGGCATGCAGCGGATCACCGGCTGCCCCGCAGGAAGAGCCTTCTGCAGCGTATCGAGGGTGACTCCTGCCGCCACCGAAATGACGAGTGCATCCGACGTGAGATCGGGCGAAATTTCGCGTGCCAGCTCGACGATTCCATAGGGTTTAACCCCCAACAGCACTACGGATGCGCCGCTGACCGCCTCACGGTTGGCTTCGGGCTTGAGCTCGCACCCGATCACGACGGCGTCTCGTCCGTTAGGTCCTAACTGATGGCGCAGGCGGTCTATGGAGTTTTTACTGCGCACGGTGGCGCGGATAGCTTCTGCGGGGTACCCGCCCGCGATGAGCCCGGCAGCGATGGAACCGTTCATGGAGCCGGTGCCGAGGAATGCTATATGTTCGGTCATCTTCGATCCTTACTGTTTGCTTCGTTCGTGTCGCGGGGCGCATGCCGCCCGCATCACAGGGTATGTTATCTAGCATACAATCCAACACCGGTTCCGGCGGCTCCCCGTATGTATTCCGGTACAAAAAAGGGCTGCGGTTCGCGGCTAGAATGTAAAACGATGAAAACACGTCTGATTCGCTGTGCCCACCTTCTGCTGTGCACCGTGCTGATTGGCACGGCCACTGGTGGCGGGGCGATTATTCTGCACTACCTCCTGGATATCATGCAGGAGCTCACGTTCGGGCATACGGAGGCGGAGCATCCGATCGTGACGGATCACAGCGATACCGTTCGACGTGTGCTGGTGTTGATCGCGGTGGGCGTGGCGGTCTCTATCATCTGGTTTTTGCTTCAGCGGCGCACTAAGCTGGCGTCTGTTAAAGCGCAGATTCGCGGCGAAACTCCGCAGGAGCGCCGCCCGGGATTTCTACGGCAAACCCTGCACAGCCTCACTCAGATTGTGGCCGTGGGTGCGGGTGCGCCGGTGGGTAAAGAGGTTGCCCCGCGCGAGCTGGGCGCACTGTTTGCTGGGCGTCTGGCGGATCTGATGCGCATCCCGCAGACCGTGCGCCCGGTGCTGGTAGCCTCGGCTGCGGCGGCGGGTTTAGCGGCTGTGTACCAGGTTCCGGTGGGCGGTTTTGTTTTCCTGTTTGAGGCTCTCAGTTTAGCCCTGTCGCTGCGCAATATTTTCACGGGTGCGATCCTGATTTTTGTGGCAACCTGCACCGCGCATCTGGTGATTCCGGATGCGCCCACCTACCCCGTCCCGCAGCTGCAGACCACCGGTGAATCGCTGCTGCTCGCGGTTGTTCTTGGTCTGGCTATCGCTCCCCTGGCGCTGTTGTTCCGGGCGGCGTCTCAGCGCGCAGAGAGCCGCAAAACTACGAATCGGAACGTGCTCTGGCGACTTCCTCTGGTACTTGCGCTGGTGGCGGTGACCTCGATTTTCCTGCCGGAGATTCTAGGGAACGGCCGCCCGCTGACCCAGCATATTTTCGATGCCGCATCCGGTTTATCTTCGAGCTCCAGCAGGCTTGACGCAACAGCCTTAAGCCAGGCTCTTCTCTATGCTCTCGCGCTGCTGGCAGCCAAAGCGATCCTGGTGGTAGCGAGCCTGCGCAACGGTGCCTACGGGGGCACGCTCACACCGGGGCTGGCCCTGGGTTCCGCCTGCGGTTTCGTGCTTACAGGCACTCTAATCCTCGTGTTCCCGACGCTGACTCAACTTCAACCGGGCGCGGGAGCGCTTCATGCATCAGAACTTCTCGGGACCGCCGGGCTGCTGGGTGCGGTCACTTTCCTGAGCCTGTCGATGAACGCCCCGCTGAGCGCCTGCGCCCTGATTCTCGGGTTCGCCGGGCAAGACTGGCAGGCGTATGCGCCTTTCGCGGTAGCGGTCGGCACGGCATGGGGTGTCAAATACCTGTGGATGCGCTTGGGCAACAAAACACAGCACATCCCGCAAACCGTAACGTCTGGCCAGCGTTAAATATCGGCTGGGTGAGCGCCTGTAAGGGAATTTCGCGTGCTTCACGCGTGTCGCACAGGCGGCATGCACAGGTTTCTTGTGTGGATGCGGCTATAATAATTTACTTTACAGTGCATCTATTTTAGGTGTGTTCAGATTCTTGTGCCCGCCGTCGGTTTCATAACTACAGTACTGCGGGCAAAGATTCACCGGGTTTTCCGGGCGATGCACACACCCGAAAGAGGGTGCCTGCCGCGCATCCGACTGCAGGCTCAAGCTCGACTATACATATGGTGTTGTGCAAGGTAACTTCGTGTTGTACGCTGACTTGGAGATATCTCTCGCTATCCTTAAAGAGCCCAATATTTCCGGGGTGTTTAGGCAACTCGTGCCCGTTTTGGGTACTATTGCAGAGGTTATCCCGCGAAATTCCAGCTCGCAGCCTAGCCATACCGCTGACCGCGCCTTAGCTGAGCTCTTACCGGTGCCTAGCACCCGCTGGATTTTCTAGGCGGAAAACCACCCCGTGCGCACCGGCTCAACACCTGCCCACAGACTTTAACACCAGCCACAGCATCCGAGGGAGACACGATGAGCGATAAGAATCCTCATACCTCTGAGCGCATACAGGATTCGCACCACCAGGGAGGTGCGCCTTTCAGCAATCCTCGACGCTCTCAGACTTCGACGACTGTGCAGCACGCGCAGGAAGAATCACCTGCCCAAAACTCGCTGCCCCCTCAGGATGCCAGGCCGGATGCGCGTGGCCAGGCTCAGCAGGCAGCGCAGGATCCGCAAAGCGCGAAGACTCAAGACTCTCCTCAGAAATCTGCCGAGAATTCCCCGACCGAGAGCGCTCACGCCACCCAGTCCACACCGTGGGGCTCACAGACCTCAAATCCCCAGCCTGCCGAGGCCGAGAGCGCTCAACCCGCCGCCGTTGAGATCGATACGAACACCCCTGCGGAGGCGCTTCCCCAGAGCATTTCACGCCCGGACGCTGACGAGGCTGTTCACCACGAAAATACTCAGACCCGTCAGCTGCCGGTACAGAGCCGACCTGAGCAGGGCCCGCTAAGCTCATATCTTTCGGAGAAACCACAGGATTCTGAGGCTCCTGAACCCGCCGCTGCACACGCGGAGGCACTGGAGGCTGAACCTGCCGATAACATTCCGCAGTCCATCTCGCGCCCGGATGCTGACGAGGCTGGCGACGCGGAAGACGTGAGGACCCGCCAGCTTCCTGCCCAGGCCCAGGAACAGGGCGCATTCCCGTCCATCGCCGATACGATGTCTGCCGCTCGGGCAGAGCGCGGGTATAGTGCCCCCGCCGACTCCACCGCATCCGAGGCACAGGCTTCCACAGAGAAAACCGGGACTAAGAAGGTGTATGAGGACACCATGCCCGCATCCGCAATTCCGATCATTACGGCGAACACCCCGGCGGTATCGGTCGGAGCACCGGCAAGCGGTCAGATAGCCGCAACTACAGGGGCGGTGCCTGCGGGTGCCGAGAAAACCCCCGAGCAGAAACGTTCGCGTGAGCTCAAGACCATTGTTACGGTGACCGCGATTCGTACCGTTCTGCTTGCTGCATGCCTGGTGATGTATGGCTTCGGCTTTGGTGGCGGCGGAACCTTCAACATGATGCTCGGCTACGGCGGCGCAGTGTATATGCTCGTGCAGATTGCGGCGTGCATTTTCGCGGTGCGCTCGAAGTCTACGAAGGGCATGCGCATCCTGAATGGGATTAGCGCCGGATTGGGTATTATTCTGCTGATCGTCACGGCGATCGTCTATGCTGGCTGGTCGGGTGAAGATTCTTCAGCCGGGGCCTATATCTTCATCATGGCGGATATTATTCTGAGCGTGATTATTGCTTCGGCTCGCTCGATTATCGAGCAGCCGAAGGACGACGTTGACCCCGAGAGATTAGCACGCGAATAGGCGGTCGTTTTCTCGCAGTCTAAGGTCGGATGCGCCGGGTACGGTCCTGGCGCATCCGACTTTTGTATACAACCCTTGTGAAAATGCCAGGCTCTACGGCGGAAAACTATCGGCTGGCACGGTTTGGGACTAAATGCCTATGTACCCCGTCAAAGGGCTGCAGACACTTCTAGTCCTAGAAAAACCTGCCTAATCAGCCGATTTGTTACAGACTGTGACGTCATGCCTTATTTACTAGACACTTGTGCTTCTTCCCCGGTATAACGCCTTCAGACCCTCGGTTGAACATGTGTATATCTGAGCTGTATTTAGCTTACGAACATTAAGTTTTGATAAATCATCCCTGAGTATGAGGGTTTTTAATGCCGCAAAGGCATAGTATAGAAATTCAACCTATACACCAGACATGCTTGCGAACCATATTTTGGGGGAATCATGAGCACACGAGCAGCATCTGCGGGAGCGTACACCGCCTTAGGCGGCGTTGAGCGTGCGCACGGCATCCCGCAGCGTGGCTCGGGTGAGGTTACCTTCAGGCATACGTTGGCATCCGTGGGGTACACGGTACGCGTTCTGTTTATGGTACTCCCGTATGTGATGACGTTCTTCGCGCTTCTGGTGAGTGGCGATTTGACTAGCGACTGGAGCCACATACTGTTCCACCCGATGGGGCAGTTCATTCTGGTATACGCGCTGGGGCATATTGTTGCGAACGTGTGCTTCAATTTTCGGATGGGCACCGGGCTGGTGCGGTCCGTCAATGCTTTAGGCGCGGTACTGTGTGTGGCGGTTTCTCCGCTGTGGTTCCGACTGCTCACGAGCGGTAACCTGGCGCTGGATGCGCTGTGGACGCTCACGATCGTGCCCCTTGAGTTTGTGGCGTGCTTGACGTTTTACATGCACGCGGTACGGAGGGATGGGTAGACCCCTCCAGACCCTCGCACAGTGTCAGTGAGAGCACCTCCCTAGTGAGCACCCGACGTTCGTTCTTCCGTCGGGTGCTCACTCTCTGTCCAAAACTTTTCGCAGCGATACCAAAGCGATAGCGAAAAATTGCATGGGGAACACGGTCTTCGCTTCTGGATTTTAGCCACCCCGCATATTCTCGCGTGTAACGGCGCATGCGAACGGGTAAAAGTATCGCCTGTTAAGTGCAGTGTTACCAAAATAACGCCTTGTCACGGAATATTGGAACACTGTTTATGTGGCGTGGGGTGTCTCAGATTCAACTTAAAGGTGTAAAATTCCTGCTGAAGACTAGCTCTACGACAAGTACGGCATTAGACACCCACTCGCCACAAGGAGCCCCGTCATGGACGACCACCGCCTCAACGCAGAGTCACGCATACAAAGCATTACAGAGCCGCCGCTTTTAGAACCTTCTAAGCCGCGGACTGCCAGACCTATCGCCTGGTCGATTCTTATATGTGCGATCCTTTGCGTGATAGCCGCAATTATTATTCCATTCCTCACCAAACAAACCACTCTCTCACTTGTGCTGTATGCGATCGGCGGTGTGCTCACAGTTCTCGCACTCATTGTATTTACCCGCCGGAACCGGTCAAGCGTGGCGACGGTCGCCCACAAAAGCGTTGATATTTTTGGCGTTACACGCGCAGAACGCGAGTCTATTTACCAGCAAGCTACCGCTCAGCTTGAGGATCAGAATGCGAAAACGCGGCAGAAAAGTCTCTATACCTTTCTTGCGCTTGTCGATAAATGCCTTGAGGACGAAACTTTAAGCTACGAAGACCGCAATAAGGAGGGGCAGCGCATCGTCAATAAGATCAGCGGGTACATTCAGTCTCCGCCGATTTTTGACCCGCACGCCCTGGAGCTTACGCACGGCGCATTTCACGCGAAGAGCGCCCTTCTGCGTGAAGAAGCTGAGCTGCGTTTCGGTCTGATGCAGCAGATTCGTGACCGTCTGCGCGCCCCCTCGGATGCGGGCGGCTACCAGGACGGCCCGTGGACGAACTTTGAATACGATTTTTCGGGAAGTACCTTCTTCTACCCCATCGAGTTCAGCCGAGTCTTCTTCAATAAGACCGCTGATTTCAGCGGGTGCACCTACATGCACGAAGCCGATTTTAGCGGCACAATCTACCGTAACTGGGCGGATTTCCGCGGTTCTACCTATCTGGCGCACGCAAACTTTAGTGGGTCTTCGTACCACGGCGCGGCATCGTTGACCGATTCCGTGTACCGCAGCACCGCAGACTTTAGCGGCAACCTGTACCTGGATCAGGCGAACTTTAGCGGGTCTACGTACCATGAGGCGGTAACTTTCGTGAATTCCACGTACCGCAACTGGGCGGTGTTCCGTAACTCAACGTACCTTGGCGCGGTGGATTTCAGCCGCTCTGAGTACCATAATCAGGCGAACTTCCATAACTCCGTCTACACCGGCACGGTAACCTTCAATAACTCCGTTTATCATAATCAGGCGAACTTCCATAACTGCGTGTACACGCGGGTGGCGAGTTTTGGCGACTGCACCTATCATCGGGCGGATTTCAGCGGGTCTGTCTACACGGACGACGTGCATTTCAATAACTGCCGTTACGGTGGCGATGTGTATTTCCGCCGGTCTGTTTATAACGGTTGGGCTGATTTTCAGGGTTCGGTGTACAGCAAGTGGGCGAATTACACGAGCTCGCTGTACTACGGTCTGGCGGGGTTCCAGAACTCGACGTATGCCGACAAGGCGCTCTTTAGGGGTTCCGTGTATGGCAATGCGGTGACCTTCCAGGGTTCTGTCTTTACCGGCGCGGCGCCCGCTTTCATGAATGTTGAGGCATGGGCGCAGTATATTTCGTTCTTCGCACCGACGGAGAATGTCTTCTCGCTGGGGCAGGGCTACGCTATTGATACCAGTGCCTCCGGGCTGCCGAGCGAGTGCCCGCCGCTGGCTGTGGAGCATCGGCAGTATTTGGCGCATAAGAATGGGGAGCTGCAGGAGATCACCCAGCATATTCACGGCGACGATGCGCGCAGCACCGATAAGCTGGACCTTACCAAGGAACTTTCGGGCAGGCTGAAGTCTACCGTTGAGGAACTGCACGCCTGGCGCGAGAAAATCACGACGATCCCGCTGCAGGAGCAAGACCGCCAGCAGGTAGGGGTTTAGGGGCTCTCTCCCCTGTCTCTTGCGCTTCTTGCGTAAAAAGGCTCTTTATTCGAATAAAGCGTACTTTTCGCCTCTTGATTCGAATAAAGAGCCTTTTTTAGCGGCTGAAATCTGGAGGCGGCGAATAAGGATGCGGTAGGGTGAAGGAGCAAAGCCCCAACCACCTTGCAAGGAGCCACCCGCTATGATCGCCAACGACAAGAGCACCCTGTACGCTTCGCGGCAGGAGCGATTTCTCAAAGCTGTCGAATTGCTCGACTCCGCACACTCATACACACGGCTGGGCGAGGTACATGCTCTCGTGGCGCTGGCGGATGAATACCTTGCCGATAAATCCTTATCGGAAGAAGAAAAGTACACGGAAGGCCAGCGCATCGTTGATGTTCTTTGTGCCTATATCCGCTCCCCTTTTGAGCTTGCATTTCGGTACGATGAGCTCTCGCAGGATAAACCCAACCCTCACGGTAGCTATCGAGAGAACCACCAAGAGTTTTCCGTACACAGAGCAGAGCTTTTGGCAGAAGCAAAGGTTCGTCAGCAGGCTTTGCAGGAAATTCACCGCCGGTTGCGCCATTTTCCTCAGGGTGACAGAAGGGGTTATGTAGAAGGCTCGTGGTCTGGGTTTGAGTATGATTTCTCGAATAGTGTTTTCTTCTACCCGGTTGATATGAAGGATTCCTGGTATCAGAATTCCGTTGATTTCAGCGGGTGCACGTACTATTCCAGCGCCGAGTTCAGCGGTTCCACCTATGAACGAAGCGCCTATTTTTGCGACTCTACGTACTACGATTGGGTTTTCTTCAACAACTCAACCTATTTTGGTGACGCCCAGTGGAGCGGGTCTACGTACCATGATTCGGCGCGTTTCAGCTGGTCTGTTTACTATGGTGAGGTTTCCTTCCACGATTCTGTTTATGGTGGTTCGGTCTTCTTCGACCAGTCTCTCTACTACGATGAGGCTTTATTCTATAGCTCTGCTTATCGGGGCGAGACCGGGTTCGACGGCTCGCTGTACCGAGGCTCAGTTTTTGTGAGCGGTTCTGTCTTTGGCGGCGAGGTTTCCCTGTACGGGTCTGTTTTCTGTGATGCTCTGAATTTTGGTACCGACTTTTTCGGGGAACCGTATCCTTCGCGGTTTGTTCAGAGTGCACCCTGTTTTGTTGCTGAGAAGAAGGATGCGCAGGCAACGTTATTTGGCTCGTCCAGCAATAATTTTGTGGTTGAGGATAGCGGCTGCTCTATAGCTCTCGGCGCTGACGGTCTTCCGCTGGGATGCGGTTTTTTGTCTACAGAACAGACAGACTATCTTGCGACAAAGTTTCGGGAGGTGTATGAGGCGCGAACTTATCTTCGTGACTCACGGGGCCCACAGGAGCGGCGAGAGCTTCAGGAAAAGTTGGAGGTTTTCAACGAAGAGCTACGAGCCTTCCGGATGGACGTTACTACCCTGCCGCTTAGCAGCTAAATTTCCCCGCGTATACGAGTTATCTACGGTAGGGTAGATAAAGGAACACATCGCTCACTCATAAGGAATACGATGGCAGAAGAACACGAAGATGTAGAGGCTACGCTACAACATGACACTACGCCGGATACTTCACAGAAGAAGACATGGCGCGCTATTGACTGGATCACTGGTATTACTTTCGTAGCAGAAGCCTTGCTAAGCATTATCTGGGTTATTGCGTGGGCATTCGGTTATCGTTTCGAGCACCAGCTACAAGTGTATTTAGCATTGGTTTTGTTTATTCTAACTGGTGGTTATCTTGCTCTAATATTTTGCCCAATATTCAGGAAAGATAACGATCCTCGCTGGTTCCACGCGCGTATTCTTTCTAGTGGCATAGTGGGTGGCTCTTATGCGTTCCTGTTACCTGTTGTTATGAGTCTACCCGAAGGCAGCGTTAATTCTGGTGGAGCGGCGGCGCTCCGGCAAGCAATTCTTCTAGCAACAGGCGGGCTTATTGGTCTTATTGCACTCGGCGAGACTCGTCGTAAGAATGATAACGACCGTGAAGCAGCTGAGAACCTTCGAATTCATCAACAAGATACTCTTGACAGAAAGACCAGTTTGAGAAGCAACTAGAAAAACAACAAGAGCAGTTTGACGCGAATGCTTTTAAGGACCGTAAAGCAGAACGACGAGAACGCTATACCAAAGCAGTAGAACAGTTAGGCGATGAGAAAGCACCTGTTCGTATGGGTGGCGTATATACACTCGTTGGGCTTGTGGACGAATGGCTCGAAGAAGAGTCTATAAGAAAATATGAGGACAGACTCAAAGAAGGACAGGTTATTATCAATAACCTTTGTGCCTACATACGTTCCCCATTTACTCTTGCTTCTCATTATGATGAGTTATCTCAGGACAGCCCTACACCTGAAGGGATATATAAAGATAAAAAAGAAGAATTCTACATAGACAAAGCCATATTAGATTCCGAAGCAGACGTTCGCTTAAGTATTATTAAAGAAATTCACGACCGCTTACAAGGTCCAGACAAAAACACGCCGGGGGCGTGGTCAGACTTTGAATATGATTTCTCGGGAAGCACCTTCTTCTATACCGTTGACCTCACAAAATCCTATTACAAAAAACCTGTTAATTTCAGCGGCTCCACCTACCAGGCCTTGGCTTACTTCAGCCGCTCCACCTACCAGAGTCGGGCTTACTTCAGCCGCTCCACCTACCAGGCCTTGGCTGACTTCACCGACTCCACCTACCAGAGTCGGGCTTACTTCAGCCGCTCCACCTACCAGGGCGAGGCTAACTTCACCGGCTCCACCTACCAGGCCTTGGCTTACTTC